>JAEEGH010020594.1_pt1 | contig 13697 bp, 13 predicted proteins | sample 9134181 | NCBI WGS metagenome assembly JAEEGH01 (sample SAMN16246544, study PRJNA631951) | gut metagenome | biome: gut microbiome; feature: rumen; material: DP-attached | host: Bos | place: Iran: Karaj | collected 2018-10
AGTCAACGCGTTTTCCTCGTTTACGGTGTTTCAGCGAGCCTTGCACTATGATCTGACCGGCGGTATAAGGATATTCCAATCGCATATGGAATTTGTCCCATCCCTTATCTTCTAAAGCCGGTTGGATGAAACGGGATTTGATGTCTTCCTCACTCAGATGGAGGTCGGCAAATGTTGCGCTTTCTACTGCCATATGCAAATCTTTTATTGGTTATTACCCATTGGTGTATAGAGTATTTTTATATAATGTGGTATCTTAAAGATAGAGTCATAACAGAATTTGCAAATCTCATATTCTTCACCTTCTATATTATAAACATAGCCATGAGTATGCGAAACCTTACAGAGGTCACAAAGAAACATACCAGTAAAACGCTTGCCCTTTGCCAAACGGATCTTTGCTTTGAGTGCTTTCTTCCAAGCATTCTCTTTGCCTTTCTGCTTCTGCATTGCCTGCTTTCTTCTTGTCTTCTTACTTCTCATGACTGATTCATTTTTTGCACGAACTCTCACGCCGGGACTGTCCTCATGTGAGCGCGAATATCACAGTCGAGTTTTATCTACATCTACTGCCTTGATGACTATTCGGAAATTTTCATTCGTTTTATGAAATTGACAATCGCTCCTGTCCAGTTTCCCCCTGGGTCTGTCAAAGGCTCGAGCAACATGATAGTTGCCCTTTTTGGGGCCCGTTGGATCTGTAATATTTTCCAGATCCTCGTATTCATCATACCAATCATAGCAGAATTCAAAATCTTTGCATAAAGTGAATATTTTGTCTTGTGCTATAGAGCAGGCCGCGTATTCCCATTCTGCTTCTGTCGGAAGTCGTAATTTTAGGCCACTATTTTGAGCCATCAATTGAACAATCTCATATGCTTTATCCCAATTGCTAGCTTTGTAATAGTCATCTTTCTTTTTTTTCTTTGTTAATTGAGAGACAATCTCAGAAGTCACAAATGTGTCACTCATATAAAAAGATGTTACTTTCACTTTATGGATAGGTTCACTCCTCATGGCTAAACTGTGCCTACCATCAAAACCCATAACAATATCACCTCCACGAACAAGAATCATTTTCATCTTGGAATCTCCAATTTTAAGATCAAAAGAATCAAGATATTCTTCTTGGTCTGTGACTTTTATCTTTTCTTCCTTCTTATTATGAGAGTTGTCATCTTTGCCCATAGATGAAGAACTATCAATATATTCTTCTACTTTTGCTACATCCTCCATCTTAATTTTTGTCTCAACTCCTGCTATCACCAGAGTCAATGCCTCTGTTGGATTTATTGACTTTATGACACCAACAAGTTCCGTTCCATTTTTTAATACTACAACAGATTTCCCACTTTGGGCGCGACTGCTGATACTGCAAACTGTGAGTAATGCTAACACGATAAATCTCTTCATATTTATAAATTATTTATTCTTTCCTTATTCACCATCACGACCTTCAGCAGATAGCCAGCCAGCATGCCGAGGGCAAAAATGAGTACGTATATTGCTAAGTCGTGAATCATAACTTGACTATCAGTTACTTGTTATATCTGGTGTCTCATCTCTTTTATCCGCAGTTTTAGTAATGGTGAGAGTGCTCTTAACCAACTTAATGAAGGTCTCCTCTATTTCTTCTTCAGCCTCTTTAGTGACACAGTTTTTCTCGATGGCCTTTATTACTGATGCACTCAGATTACCTACAATCATCATCAGTTCGCTGGCATTGAATTCATATTGCTCATGAAGATTGAATAACCTATTGTTCATTTCTTCATAAACGCTTAGGCAAATCTTTGCCCTTTCTTGCAGCTCTATCAATTCTTTCTCTGTCATATTATGTTATTTCTATAACTTTTTATAGTAGCTTTGTTTAACTCTGATCCTTATCCTCTCATCTATCTTATACTTCTTTCTTTTCTATAATGAATGACATAGCAAATGATTATCCATACAATGAGAATCACGAAAGTCCAGACACCGAAAGTAAGGATCATAAAGAATAATGCCCATGCCCATTTTGCTATATCTTTCATATAAATTGATTTTATTATTTAACCTCGTTTACTAAGCTTGAGTGTCCCCTTGCTAATTTCAGTACACGGATAACTTTTTTTGAAATAATTATAGAGTTTTGGTGCGAGGGTTGGATTGAGGGTTACGAGGTATGAATAATACAAAAGTGTAGCCTTCTCAAAAACCTCTTTTGCTTGACGGAGAGCATCTTCAAAATTTAGAGAAAGATTTCTCCCATTATCTATATTCTCGAATGCAAAGTCTATCTCTTCATTTATTGGTTGAATTTTTTTCCTTATTACAAATTTATGACTTTCATCTTTTCTCTTTAAACTCTCATATTTCTTATTTGCAATGTAAATTGGCTTTCTGGCTATTCTACGCCGAGTCTTGATAGCGGGCATTGTACCATAATAGAGCACGTCGTTCTTTAAAAAGACGTTGGGAAGATGTTGTAGTCTTATGAAGAGCAAATCTGCATAAACATAGTCCTGCAGATCTTCTTTTGACAGACGGCCGCATTCTTTTAAAGAATAGTACGCATCTGATTCTTCTTGATTCAATATCTTATAATCTATCATTTAACCTTTGCTCCTCTATTAAACATATTTCTTACTATAGCGTTAGAGATCTTTGCTTTTTATTGATGTAGTAATCCTTGTATTCCTCAATCCAAAGGACATCGGTATTAAGGTGGAGATTGATACGTTTGAGACAGCCGATTATCTTAGCCAGATCTGAGAGTGTGATGCCATCGAGACGAGACAGCTGGTTCTCACGATAACGCACAAGGTCGTAGATGGTGTAGATGGAATGACGGTTCAACTTCTCGACCAAGTTAAGCGGGATTTTCTCACTCTCCAGCCGACCGCCGAGCTTCCATCTCATTGTATCGCTCACCCTCGCCCTGTCTTTCATCTCCTCAGGTTTGAGATAGGAGCCGGTCTGTCCTTTGAGGCGTGATTTCAGACTTATGATTTCATCCTTCTGATGTTCAATCCGTTCGTTTTGAGCGAGGATTACCCGGTCTCGCTCCTCGATGTCATTCTCTAATTTGTGTACGCGGATATTCATCTCATTCAACATCTGATGGGGATCCTGCCAAGATCTGAACAGACTGTCAAGGGTGTCAATGGCACTTTTTAACCTCATACGGATAAGTGAGATGGACTCATGCTGCTTTTTGGCCACTTTTTCTATACTGCCACAAGCCAGCACGTCCCTCAGCGTCTCTCTGTCGATGGGTGACAGGAGGGAATAGTCCTCATCAGCCATTTCCAAAAGACGGCTGACGAGCTTGATGATGTAAAAATTGACAGGAAAATCGTTAGATTCACCTTCTTTACCCAACCCTAATTCAAGAGAATTGGGGGGGGTATTTTGTTTTATCTCATTGATATTGAGATTGTTTGTCGGTAAATCGTTAGCCTTAACTGTCATAGATTTTCTATTATGCAGTTGCAAAGATAAACAAAAATCGTTAATGATGCAAATTTTATCTCTAAAAAGTTTGGTGGAATAAAAATAAAGGCCTACTTTTGCAGCCAGAAATGTATTTATCATAGTATTAGAAGTAAGACTATAGTTTGAGGTGGGGCCACAGAGGTGGCCCCTTTTTTATGCAAAAATCCTCACCATTCATCACGAACAGCGAGGCCAATTAAATTATAAAAACTTAAAACCATAGTTGTTCTCACGAACTGCAAAGTTTATCAACTAACTAAAAATTATAATTGAACGACCTCGTGGTTCTCACGAATGACGAGAAGCTCATCAATATAGTTTCTTCAAAACCGAGGTGCAAAGGTAAGAATAAATCTTCATTTTTGCAAATTATCCTCAAAATAATTGGAGATATCGACAATTTTCATTATCTTTGCACCTGTCAAAAGGTTAATCAAAATTGTTTTAGGTTAGTAGTTATTACCTTGCTGGCATGGGAATGTAGGCAAAGGGGTTAAACATTATTTTAAAAGCCGCCGGCATGTGAATGTCGGCGGTTTTACTAACTGAACATATAATCAAATAAACATATGAACTTTATGGGAGGGTATAGGGGATATGGGAGGGGGATATTTATATTAAGATACCTTAAAAGGGGATATTTATATAAATATCTATAGATACTTATATAAATATCCCCTTTTAATCCCCTATACCCCTTTTTCTGTTTCGGAGGTGTTTGTTCATTTGTTCATAAGATTATTTGTAACGCTATGAACATCAGAAACTTGTGCGCATGTACGTGAACTCACTGATATGCACGTGCGAGCGACGGGAGTGGAACAGGTTGTACGTCTGGGGATTGTCGCCAAACAGGTCTTTTAGCATTCTCCAGCCTTTGCGGCTTGGGTATTCCGGATAGAAGTATTCTGCAACGTACTTCTTCGTCAAGAACTGACGATCAATATTCAAAGGTTTCGTCATGATGCAAAGGTATTAAATATAAGGCAGAGCACCAAAAATATTCATGATTTATAGGAATCGTTATCATCCATTAGTTAAAGGGGGTTAACTTGAACAACGTGTCGTTTTTTTCCTTGTTTTTCAGAAAATTCCGTTGTACCTTTGCAGTGGAATTAGGTAATACCTGTTTGCGCTCTTTCAGTGTTACAAAGCCCGATCGACATGCCAACGCGATACCGGTGAAGCGACAAGGCTTGTTAATCTGATTAATGAACCTTCAGAATGGCAGTCGGCAGGCTTGATACTCAGAGTGACAAAGGTAGATAACTAACGGATTGTGTAATTTAAACGTATATCGTTATGGCATCTCAAATTATTGCGTTTCCCGTTGCGGCCCGACAGAACACCAACGACGACTCCACCGCCTTCGGCAAGTGGTTCCTCGTTCCCTTCTGGCCTGAGACCCTCAACCTGCGCGGTCTTATTGAGCGTGTTGCATTCGATCAGTCTGTTTACAGCCGCGACATCATCGAGGGTGTCATCCAGAAGCTCACGACCGTCATGGTCGAGCTGCTGAAGAGCGGTCAGCCCGTGAAGTGGGACGGTCTGGGTACGTTCACTCCCAACATCAACTCCAAGGGTGTCAACGACACCGACAGTGTGAGTGTCGACCAGATTCAGGGTGTGAAGATCAACTTCATCCCCGAGAACTCCAAGGGTGAGCAGCTGACTTCGAAGGCGTTTAAGGATCTGTGTACGTTCTCCATCCTTGGTAAGCTGATTACCAACAAGACGCAGCACACTTCCTCGGGTGGTAACCGTTACTACACCTACGAGCGCATCCTGCAGCCTCTCGATTATGTAGCACCTACCCCGTAAGCTAAGGCACATCGTTATACCCCTGCAAGGAAACTCCTTGCGGGGATTTTTATAATATGAACATATGAACATTTGAACATATGAACAAATGAACATAATTACGCGAATGTTAATTATGTAAAAAAACACATTAATATTTGCGGTTATTCTATATTTTTTACTAATTTTGCAATGACTTTGTAATATGCTTACAATTATAAATAAATATCTAAAACAGAAAAGATTATGAATACTAAAATTGAAGAAATCGACGGCAAATTCTATGCCACGTTAGAAGGAGAAATGGACACCGCAGCAGCTGTTGAGGCTGAAGAGGTATTGAAACCGCTCTATCAGAGCAACGGTAAGGACGTGATCATCGACTGCACGAATCTGGAGTATATCGCTTCCAGCGGCCTGCGTATCTTGCTGAGCATCCTGAAAGGTGCCAAGTCGACAGGCAGTAAGGTGATCATGCGCGGTGTGAACGACGACATCAAGAACGTGTTTAAGCTGACAGGATTCATCAGTATCTTCGAGTTTGAATAGAATGGGTAGGGTACTTGTGGGCGTCGTACTGCTCACGGCATCTGTCAGCGCAGGTGCGCAGGAGGATTCTGCCAAAGTTAATACCCTGAGCTTCGGCTTGAATTTCATGACACATGGAGAGATTGTGAGAGGCGGTCTGCCTGTGGATGGGGATGATGAAGTGGAAGACAGGTCGAACTTCCTGCTTGGGCGTACCCGTATCATCGTGGACTATTCACGGCCCTATCTCCAGGCTCATATGGTGATCCAGAACAAGGCGGTGTGGGGGGCTAGTGGTAATCAGACACTCAACCTCTATGAGGGATGGGTGAAGATGACGGCAAACAACGGTCTCTTCGCACAGGTCGGCCGTATAGCCTTGTCATACGACGATGAGCGTATCATCGGCACCAACGACTTTGCGATGGCCGGTAAGTCGCACGACGTGCTGAGAGTGGGCTACGAAGGTCACGGCCATAAGGCGCATGCCTTTTTTGCCTACAACCAGAATGCCGAGAACGTGTATAAGAGCACCTATTATTCAGGCGGGTCGCAACCTTACAAGACGATGCTGACCGCGTGGTATCACTACGATCTGCCCAAGTTCCCGTTGGGAGCATCCTTGCTTTTCATGAATACGGGATTGCAGTCTGGTGAGCCAGGGAACAAGAATAAATCGCCTACGACGGTCTATCAGCAGATGTATGGTGGATACGTGAACTATCATCCCAAGTATCTGACGATAGAAGGTGCATACTATCGGCAGGGGGGTAAGTTTGTAGATCCCGTGATGAAGATGCCCGGGAAAATTGATGCCTGGATGGCCAGCGGGAAAGCCACCATCAAACCCTCCGACAACTACGGCTTTACGTTGGGTTATGACTACCTGAGCGGCGACGATTATGTGCCTGTCACTAAACCAGGCCAAATGGGTATGGTGCTACATGATGTTGCAAGGGGCTTTACTCCCCTTTACGGCTCAAAAACCAAGTTCTATGGCATCATGGACTATTTCTATGAGCAAGCCTACATCAACGACTTTACGCCTGGTCTGCAGAATGCCTACATAGGAGCCTTCGGACGGCCGTTTGGCAAATTCGAGTGTAGTGCTACCTATCACTACTTAGCCGTGACGACAAAACTGTACAGCCTGAACAGCACGTTGGGACATAGCATCGATATGATGGCGAGGTATAGCTTTACGAAGGACATCTCGCTGACGGCAGGCTATACGATGATGTTCGGTACGGAGACGATGGACCGCCTGAAACAAGGTAATAGCAGTAAAACGGCACGCTGGGGCTGGTTCTCATTTGTTATTTCACCCAGTTTGTTTACCACGAGGTGGTAATTTAAGGAGTCAGGAGACAGGAGTCAGGAGTCAGTAGATATGATAAGGAGAGAAGGAGTAAGGAGAGAAGGAGTAAGGAGAGAAGAGATATGGATAAAGAAGAGAGGAAAGGTTTCAATAAGGAGTTTTGGGTGTTCCTGTGGTCATCGATACTCATTGCGCTGTCGGCGTGTCTGGGTAATGTGGTGGATTCGATCATCGTGGGTAACCTGATCGGAGAGGACGGCGTGAGTGCCATCAATCTCTCAAAGCCCGTCATACAGTTTATGTTTACCGTCAGCATGCTGCTCTCTACAGGGGCAGGTATGCTCGTGGGTATGGAATTAGGCAAGAAGGACTATTCGCGGGCTTCCTATATCTATACCCTTTCTACCATAGGCTGTCTGGCCTTCGGACTGTTACAGACGGTAGCCGGTCTGTTCTTCACCGATGACATCACAGGATGGCTTTGCTCTCACGAGGAGCTCTCTGTGGCTACGCGCGACTATCTCTTCCCGTTGATGATCGGTGCCCCGACCTATATGATGTCATGGGCCTTAGGCACGATGGTAGGCGTGGATGGCAGTCCGAAACTGGTATCGATCGCCATCCTCATCGACAATGCCGTGAACCTCGGCTGCGACATCATCTTCATCCAATGGTTTGGATGGGGCATCGAAGGATCGTCCACAGCCACCGTCGTCGGTCATATCGTAGGTATTGTGATCATGTGCTGGCATTTCCGCTATCCCAGTCATCACTTAAGCATATCGTTGGGAGACGGGAAGGCCTGGGCAACCCTCAAGAGCATGGTGTCGCAAGGAGCGCCCTTGGCGCTTGCGTCCATCAGCCTGACTGCGCTCCTCTTCTGTGCCAACAGCATCGTTCTGGACACCATGGGCCGGGTAGGTATCTTTGCTTTCTCCGTCTGTATGAACATCCTGTACATCTACAATCTCTTCCTTTCCGGCACCTGTCGTACCGTCCAGTCGCTCGGTGCCATACAGGTGGGTAAGGGAGACGAAGAGAAGTTCCGTCTTGTCATCAGCAAGTCTTTCCATTTCATCACCATGGCCATGCTGATCACTTGCGTCTTTATCTGGATAGCGCCTGAAACCATCACGAAGTTCTTCGGTGCCCAAGATGACGCCATGATTGCTGAGGGCGTGCGTGCCCTGCGTATCTTTGCACTCAGTTTCATCCCCTTCTGCTATATCTACACCATCATGGTGGTCTATAAACTGTACGGTCATCACAATATGGCGCTGTTCATCTCGCTGGCCCTTTCGCTGACGGTGATTCCCGTCTTGTGGATCATGTCGCATGCTGCTCCTGACTATCTGTGGTACAGTTACCTCATCGCCTACGCCATCGAAGTCGCTCTCATCGTGATGATTCACAAATTGAGCAAAGCACGATTTGAACTTAGGACAATGCATAATTCATAATGCATAATTCATAATGGGCAATTCAAAATTATCAATATGGAAAAGGCTGAGCGGAGTTGTCAGGCATAATCTGCCGCTGACCCTTATCATCGGTGCAGCCCTCTTGTTGGAACTGACATCGGGGGTGCTGTACTACTCGGCGCAGAATATTATCCACAGGACGGTGGAGAAACTGATAGAGCGTGAGATGAACGCCATCTATCTTTGTATTCGAAACAAACTGGCTAAGGTCGAGGTGACGGTGGATAACATGGCGTGGGTGGTAGCCGACGATCTGGAGGATCCGGATTGGATGTATTCGATCACCCGAAGGCTGGTGGATAATAACCCTTCCGTCTTGGGATGTATGGTAACCTTCGTGCCGGATTATTTCCCACAGAAAGGACGCTGGTTTGAACCGTATGCCGTGAGAAGGGCTGACGGAACCATTGAGACCATGCAGTTAGGCTCGGCAGAACATGACTATACGAAGATAGCTTTCTACACCGAGGCAATAGCCAAGAACGGCGGCAACTGGTGCGAGCCTTATTTTGACAAAGACGGAGCCAAGGCGATGGTGACCACCTATAGTGTGCCTGTGCATGACGAAAAAGGTAAGACGGTGGGTGTCGTGGGTGCGGACATTGCCCTCGACTGGCTCGAGGAGGTGGTGGAAGAAGGAAAGTCCTACAAGAGCACCCAGCGTTTTATAGTGACTGAGAAAGGACACCTGCTGGCGGGTAAGGACAGTAAATTGTTCCAAAGGGTGCGTCAACTGATAAAGGCTGATGAAGACAGGACGGGCTTAGAAACCATTACAGATGAGAAGGGCAATGAGCGTCATGTGTATTTCCATCCTGTCGGCGGTAATACAAACTGGATCCTGGTGAGCATCCAGAATGATAAAGAGGTGCTCAGCAAACTGGGTAAAATACGCACAACGCTGTTGCTGCCCGTGCTTGCTGGTCTGATACTGATTGGGTTTATCGTGTGGCGCACGTCGCGCAACCTGGAGCGTCTGCGTAAGGTGAAAGCCGAGAAGGAGCGCATTGGCGGCGAACTGCGCGTGGCCAGCGAGATACAGCAGAGCATGCTGCCCCACAGCCTTATACAGCATGCCGATGTGGATATCTTCGGGTCGCTGGTGCCTGCCCGTGAGGTGGGCGGAGACCTGTATGACTATTACATCCGCGACGAGAAGCTTTTCTTCTGTATCGGTGACGTCAGCGGCAAGGGAGCTCCGTCGGCGATGGTCATGGGTGTGATCCATTCCTTGTTCCGTGCCTTCTCGACTCACGAAAATAATCCTGCACGTATCATGCAAGCCATCAATGAGGTTTCATGTCAGGGCAATGAGTCGAATATTTTCGTGACCATGTTTATCGGTGTACTCGATTTGCCGACGGGGCGTTTGCGCTACTGCGATGCCGGTCACGACGCGCCGATTGTTCTTGAGGAGAGAAGGAGAGAAGGAGAAAGGAGAGAAGGAGGAATGAGAACGGTGGATTGTGTGCCTCATTTGCCTGTCGGGGTGTTCGAGGACATAAAGTATGGTGTGCAGGAAACGCAGTTGAAGCCAGACTCTACACTGTTCCTCTATACCGACGGACTGACAGAGGCGAAGGACGCCGGGCGCAAGCAGTTTGGCTTGAAACGAGTCGAAGAGGTGCTTCGTGCCGACTGCCCGATTCAGCCCAGACAGTTGATTGAAACCATCACTCGTCAAGTACATCAGTTTGTTGGTGATGCCCAGCAGAGCGACGACCTGACGATGCTGGCTATCCACTATACACCCAAGCATTTCGAGAGTATACTGACGGAAACTCTTTTGATCAAGAACGACGTACACGAAGTGTCGAAGTTCAGTGCGTTTATGAAGTCGGTGATGGAGCAACTGAACATTGAGAAGCACCTTGCCCATAAGCTCCGTCTGGCTGTCGAGGAGGCTGTGGTGAATGTGATCGACTACGCCTATCCTACAGGAATTGAAGGTGACATCGAGATACGCTTCTTGTCGGATGGCGAGACGCTGAAGACGGTCATCATCGACTCTGGCGTAGCCTTCGACCCGACGGCAAAGGAGAAGGCCGATACCTCGCTATCCATCGATGACCGTCAGATAGGTGGACTGGGCATCCTGTTGGTCCGCGAACTGATGGACTCCATCAACTATGAGCGTGCAGACGGGCAGAACTTCCTGACGCTGATTAAGAAGATTAAACATTGAACATTGAAGATTGAAAAAACTAAAAACGATATTACAATGAAGACATCCGCACCATTATCAAAAGTACAATATGGCCTCTATGTAGAGTGTGTCGCTCATCTGGGAGAGGCTTGTTATAACCTTCCTTATCTTTACGTGCTTGACGGCACGCTGGACGGAGTCAAACTTTGCCGGGCCATTGAGACCGCTGTGGCAGCGCATCCCACGCTGTTCACACGTATCGAACTGAATAGCGAGGGCGATCCCCTTCAGACCATCGACGATACGGAGACGTTCACGTTGGAGATTGAAAACGGGACGTTGAAGGAGTCAGGAGTCAGGAGTCAGGAGTCAGAAGACGGCTGGACATTTAATGGTCAACCGCTCATCGTGCCGTTCGACATCTACAAGGACCGTCTGTTCCATATCCGCCTGTTCAAGGATGCGGAACATTTCTACTTCTTCCTCGACATCCACCACATCATCGGCGACGGCACCACACTGAAGGTGATGCTCAGCGACATAGACAAGGTTTACGGTGGAGGAACACTGGAACCGGAGGCGATGACGATGGCAGAGGTGGCGACGGCTGAGGCAGAGCTGCGCAAGACGGCTGCCTTCGACGAAGGCAAGCAGTGGTATGCACAGAACTTCGACTGTGGCGACTGCTTCACCCAGCTGATGCCCGACCTTGAGGAGCCGGAGCACAGCGAGGCCAGTATGGTGCGGACGCTCGACGTGGAGATGGCCGAGGTGGACGCATTCTGCAAGGAGAAAGGCATCTTCAAGAGCAATTTCTTCACGACGGCCTACAGCTTCCTGCTGGCCAAATACAATAATGAACAGGAGTCGCTCTTCACCACCATCTACAACGGACGTTCTGACAAGCGCTTCCTGCATTCCATCGGTATGACGGTGAAGACACTGCCCGTCTATGCCAAGTTTGACAATGAGACCAAGGTGCTTGACTACCTGAAGGCTGGTCAGGATCAGATGGGCGGTGTGCGCAAGCATGAGGCATACGCCTTCAGCGATGCCGTGAACGACCTGGGCATCCAGAGCAATTCGATGTTTGCCTGGCACGGCACAATGTTTGCCGATGAGCAACTATGCGGCAAGCCGATGAAGACCATCCGACTCTGCAACAGCACGCTGGAGGCTTCGCTCTATCTGAAGGCGTTCATCCTCAACGGCAAGTATCAGGTGAAGGCAGAATACAACAGTAACGAGTATTCCGAGGAGATCATCCGCCAGTATCTGGAGAGCTATGAGGCTGTGATAAAGGGATTCCTTAGCAAGGAGTATCTGCGTGAGATCAATATTACAACGGCCAGTCAGATGGAAGTGCTCGACAGCTTCAACCAGACCGATGTGGACTACGATGACACCCAGACCATCGTCTCGTTGTTCCGCCGTCAGGCCAAGGCCACACCGGACAACATCGCCGTGGTCTATAAGGACAAACGATATTCCTATAAAGATGTGGACGAGATCAGCGACCGCATCGCAGGCTATGTGGCTGCCAAGGGATTGGGCGCCGAAGATGTGGTGTCGGTCTTGATTCCCCGCTGCGAGTGGATGGCCATCGCCTCGCTGGGTGTGCTGAAGGCCGGCTGTGCCTATCAGCCCCTCGACCCCACCTATCCCAAAGAGCGTCTGAACTTTATGATGCAGGATGCCAATGCCAAGCTGCTGATAGCCGACGAGGAACTGCGAAACATCGTGGATGAATACCAGGGCGATGTATTATTAATTGAAAATGGAAAATTGAACATTGAAAATGAAGCTACGCTCAGTCAATCTTCAATCATCAATCTTCAATCTTCAATAACCCCCTCCAGCCTCTTCATCCTGCTCTACACCTCCGGCTCTACGGGCGTGCCCAAGGGCTGTCAGCTGATGCACAGCAATCTTGTCTGTTTCTGCCATTGGTATCAGAGCTTCTATGGTCTGAAGCCGGAGCACAAGGTGGCTGCTTACGCCAGCTATGGATTTGATGCCTGCATGATGGATATGTATCCAGCCCTGACCTGTGGTGCGGCGGTGCATATCGTCCCTGAGGAACTGCGCCTTGACCTGATTGCCCTCAATGACTATTTTGAGCAGAACCAGATCACCCACTCGTTCATGACGACACAGGTGGGCTACCAGTTTGCCTCAAACATTGAGAACCACTCGCTGAAGTTCCTCTCCACCGGTGGTGAGAAGCTGGCATCGCTGACACCGCCGAAAGATTTCCAGTTCTATAACGTGTATGGTCCTACGGAAACAACCGTCCTGATTACCAGGTATCATGTCGACCAGAAATTGAAGGACATCCCTATTGGCAAGGCGCTTGACAATGTTCATCTTTATGTGGTTGATCCGCAGGGGCATCGTCTGCCCGTGGGTGCAGCAGGAGAATTATGGGTCAGTGGCCCGCAGGTGAGCCGTGGCTACCTGAACCGTCCTGAGAAAACGGCAGAAGTATATATCGGCAATCCCTTTACAGATGATAAGAAGTACGCGCGAGTCTATCGCTCTGGCGACATCGTACGCTATCTGCCCTCTGGCGACATTCAGTTCGTAGGCCGTCGCGACGGACAGGTGAAGATCCGTGGCTTCCGCATCGAGCTGAAAGAGGTGGAGGCTGTCATTCGCGAATTCCCTGGCATCAAGGACGCTACCGTGCAGGCCTTCGATGAGGAAGGAGGCAGTGGAGGTAAGTTCATTGCTGCCTACATCGTCAGCGATCAGCAGATAGACATCGAGGCTCTGAACAACTTCATCATGGATCAGAAGCCGCCTTATATGGTGCCTGCCGTGACGATGCAGATTGAGGCCATCCCCCTGAATCAGAACCAGAAGGTGAACAAGCGTGCCCTGCCGAAGCCAGAGAAGAAGGCTGCGGTGGTAGAGGAAAGCAATGTGCCCATGAACGTCCTCGAAG
>JAEEGH010020597.1_pt1 | contig 13695 bp, 12 predicted proteins | sample 9134181 | NCBI WGS metagenome assembly JAEEGH01 (sample SAMN16246544, study PRJNA631951) | gut metagenome | biome: gut microbiome; feature: rumen; material: DP-attached | host: Bos | place: Iran: Karaj | collected 2018-10
GCATCTGGAGACCAAGAGCCAAGGTATCAAAAACATCATCGACCCCATCAACGTCATCAAGAGCTTTAACCGTGAGCAGATCGAAGGACAGAAACAGCTCGATATCCAGAACCAGGTCACTGAGAACCAGATGAAAACCCGTCGTGTGGCGTTTTATTACAATGGTGTCAAAAGCTTCGTGCGGCAGGTGGGCACGGTGCTGGTCATCATCCTCACCGCCTACCTCGTCCTTGCGGGCTATCCTGGCATGACCATCGGTAAGATTATGTATCACGTCATGCTGTTTAGCAACGTCATCGCCCCCATCACCCAGCTGCAGCGTATCTTCGACGATGTCAACGACGCCTTGATTTACGCCGAGGGCTTCTTCGGCATCCTTAACTCCGAGAAGGAAGTCGAGCCTTCGGGCAGCTACAAGCCAGAGAAGATTCACGGCAAGTTCGAGATACAGCACGTTGACTTCACCTATCCCAATGGCAACCAGGCCTTGTTCGACGTGAACATGACCATCGACCCGGGGAAGATCACTGCCTTGGTCGGGCTCTCGGGTGCCGGCAAGAGCACCATCGTCAACCTGCTCGACAAGTTCTACGAGCCGCAGGTGGGTCGTATCTTGCTCGATGGGGTGGATCTCCGTGAATACGATACCCAGTTTTTGCGTGAGAACATCGGTTTGGTGCTTCAAAAGAACCACATCTTCGACGGCACCATCGAGGAGAACATCCTCTATGGCAATCCCAACGCCACCCATGAAGAGGTGGTGGAAGCCGCCAAGAAGTCGCATCTCTATGATCAGGTGATGGAGTTGCCCAAGCAGTTCCAGAACAACGCCGCAGACCTGTCCGGGGGACAGCAACAGCGCGTGGCCATCGCCCGCATGTTCCTTAAGAACCCGCCCATCATCTTCCTCGACGAGCCCACGGCCTCGTTGGACGCCATCGCCACCGAGCAGATCAAGAACAGCATCGACGCCATCAAGAAGGACCGTACCGTCATCATCATCTCCCACAGCATCTCCCAAATCATCGACGCCGATTACATCTACGCCCTCCAGACCGGCAGGGTGGAAGAGTCGGGCGACCCCGATGAAATCTACAAGAAAGGCGGCATTTACAAGGACATCATCGATGCCTCTGCGCGTAGTCTAAACATTGACAAGATTGCCCGGACGATCGGGGAATAGAATCAACCACCGATATCACCAATCAGTTGACTGGACGTTGACTTGTTACGAGATGTCCAAATCTCTGGATTATTACTAGATTTGGACAAAAATTGTTTGGTTTTTGTCCAAATCTCGATATTTTTTGTTGATTTGGACAAAAATCTCATCTATTTTTCAAATAATTGTTTTATATTTGCGTCAAATTTTCAACAGATGACAACACAAGAAAAACTGATTGGCCGTCAAAGAGAATGGCAAGAACTCCAATGGGCTTTAGATTCCCATCGGTCTGAATTTGTTATACTGTATGGTCGTCGTCGTATCGGAAAAACGTTTTTGGTTCGTCGTTTTTTCAATGACACGTATAGTTTTCACTATGTTGGAGCCCATCGTCAGAAGAAAAGCACACAGCTTCAAAACTTCAGGGAAGCTTTGGCGCGTTATGCTGGAGACAGAAATATTCCGAAACTAAAAAACTGGCATGAAGCCTTCCTGCATCTGGAAAACTATTTGGAACAATGTCAAGATGTTCGAAAAGTCATTTTTTTCGATGAGATGCCTTGGATTGACACGCAAGGTAGCGAGTTTGTCGAAGAGTTGGAATACTTCTGGTCCAAATGGGTGCAGGACCGTGACGACATTGTTTTCATCGCCTGTGGAAGCGCTACCAGCTGGATGAAAGATAAGCTTGAGGACAACCAAGGTGGACTACACAACCGCATCACGCATAGAATTTATCTGCGACCTTTCTATCTTAACGAATGCAAGGCTTATCTTTTTGACCATGGCTTCGATTGGGATGACTATCAGATACTTCAATGTTACATGCTCTTTGGAGGTGTGCCTTATTACCTGAGTTTACTGCGTCCTCAGCTGAGTCTGCCCCAAAATGTCGATGCGCTGATTTTCCGTCGTGGAGGCAACTTGAGCGACGAGTTCAATGAATTGTATAACGCCCTTTTCAACAAAGCGGATCGATACGTCACAATTGTAAAACTGCTTTCCAAGAAAAGAGAAGGCTTTACACGTGAGGAGATTGAAAAGGGAACGGGTTACAGCGGCGGGGGACTCTCTAAGATGCTCGAAAACCTGGAACGTTGTGATTTCATTGTCTCATACGCCCAATTCGGTAACAAGACAAAACTGACAATTTACCGCCTGGCGGATTTTTATACCTTGTTTTATTTCCATTACGTTGAGCAGAATCGCTCGCGAGACGAACAATACTGGCAACATCACTTTACCGATAGAGGGGTTGCTTCTTGGGAAGGCTTTACTTTCGAAGAGGTTTGCCTTCGACACCTGCCTCACATCAAGAAAGGCTTGGGTATCTCGGGGATGGCTACAGAGGCTTCTTCATGGCGTTTCAAGCCTGTACGGGACGATCAACGAAAAGGGGCTCAGATTGACTTGGTAATCAAAAGAGCCGACAAAATCACCCATCTGGTGGAAATGAAGTTTTCAGAAATCCCCTTTGTCATCACCAAGGCGTACGGACAGCAACTGTTGGAACGTAAAAGTGTCTTTATGGAAATCACCGGGGTTGCAAGAGGTGCGGTTCTCACTTTTGTTACTCCCCGAGGGCTTGCTAATGGAACGAATACCTCGTTGGTACATACCGAAATTACCGCTCAACACCTCTTCGCCGAAGTTGAGGAATGATTATTCTTCTTCTGTCTTCTAAAAAATCACATCCTGAACACCCCGAACTGCTGCGGCGGGAAGGGCTGGTTCAACGAGGCGGCGATGCCCAAGGCCAAGATCTTACGTGTGTCGATGGGGTCGATGATGCCGTCATCCCAAAGTCGGGCCGTGCTGTAGAAAGCGGAGCCTTCATAGTCGTACTTCGCCAGAATCTCCTTCTTCAGCTGGGCAATCTCGTCTTTCGGGACTTCCAAACCTTTGTATTTGTACTGGTCCTCCTTGACGGTGGCCAACACACTGGCGGCTTGCTCGCCGCCCATGACAGAGATCTTGGCGTTGGGCCACATGAACAACAAGCGAGGACTGTAAGCCCGACCTGCCATGCCGTAGTTGCCCGCCCCGAAGGATCCGCCGAAGATGACGGTGAACTTGGGCACATTGGCATTCGACACGGCATGAACCATCTTGGCGCCGTCCTTGGCGATGCCGCCCTGCTCGTACTGCTTGCCTACCATGAAACCGGTGATGTTCTGCAAGAACACCAGCGGGATGTTTCTTTGGCAGCAAAGCTCGATGAAGTGAGTAGCCTTCAAAGCTGATTCTGAAAACAATACGCCGTAGTTGGCGATGATGCCCACGGGGAAGCCCATCAGATGGGCGAAGCCGCAGACGATGGTAGTGGCGTATCTCGACTTGAACTCCTGGAAACGGCTGCCATCCACGATGCGGGCGATGATCTCTCTCGGGTCGGTGAGCTTGTGGAAGTCGATAGGAGCGAGGCCGTACAGCTCATGCGGGTCGTATAAAGGCGCCTCCACGGGAAGGATGTCCAACTTCTGTCGATGGCTTTTCTCCAAGGTCTTGAAGATGTTGCGGCAGATTTGCAGGGCGTGCTGGTCGTTCTCGGCCAGGTGGTCGGCCACCCCTGAAATCGAGGTGTGCATCTCGCCACCGCCCAACTCTTCCGCGGTGACCACCTCGCCGGTGGCGGCTTTCACCAACGGGGGACCGCCGAGATAAATCGTGCCTTGGTTGCGCACGATGATGGTCTCGTCGCTCATGGCGGGAACGTAAGCGCCACCCGCCGTGCACATACCCATCACGATGGCAATCTGGGGGATGCCCATGGCCGACATGCGGGCTTGGTTGTAGAAGAAACGCCCGAAGTGGTCGCGGTCGGGGAAGACGGTGTCCTGCTCGGGCAGGAAGGCGCCACCACTGTCGACCATATACACGCAAGGCAGATGGTTCTCCATGGCGATCTCCTGGGCGCGGAGGTGTTTCTTCACGGTGTATTGCATGTAGGTGCCGCCCTTCACCGTGGCGTCGTTGGCCACGATGACAGCCTCCCGGCCTTGGATGACGCCGATGCCGGTGACGATGCCCGCCGACGGAAAGTCGTCGTGATAGGTGCCGTAGGCTGCCATTGGCGACAACTCCAAAAACGGCGTGTTCGGGTCGATGAGCAGGTCGATACGCTCACGGGCCAACAGTTTGTTGCGTTTCTTGTGTTTGGCCACGGCACTCTCGCCGCCGCCTTGCATCGAGGCGGCCATCGCCTCGCGGTATTGCGACATCAACTCAAGGAAGTTCTTCTCGTTCTGCTTGAACTCCTCGGAGTCGGTCTTTATGTTCGATTTCAGTACTTGCATTTCGCTTTTTTTATTTTGAAAAGACAAAAATAATAAAATCTTTCAGTAAAACGTCTCTAAATTCCAAATTCTAAATTCTAAATTCTTACTTTTGCAGTTTAAAACATCAAGGATGTCAGAGAGAAATACAAGCAATCGTCGTGTGGCCGGTTCCTACGCCATGTCGCTGGTGAGCATCACCCTAGTGCTCTTCCTGCTGGGCGCGTTCGCCATCTTCCTGGTGCACGCCCGCAAACTCTCAAACCACGTCAAAGAGAATATCGGCTTCGAAGTGGTGATGAACAGCGACGTGAAGGAAGCCAACATCTTGCGCCTCCAAAAGGAACTCGACGCCATGCCCGCCGTGAAGTCGACCGAATACATCACCAAAGACGAAGCCATAGAGCGGCTCAGCGAAGACCTGGGAGAGGACTTCCTCGAATGGCTCGGCCCCGAGGAGAACCCGCTGCTGCCTTCCATCGACGTGCGATTCCATGCGGCTTACGCCAACAACGACAGCATCGCACTCATCGAGACCATGCTGCTCGAGAACCCCGACGTCAAAGAGGTGTATTACCAGAAGTCGCTGGTCGATTTGATTAATAACAACATCCGAAAAATCGCCATCGTGCTCATGGTGATCAGCCTGATATTGTTGCTTATCGCCATCGCATTGATTCGCAACACGATACGTCTCTCGATCTATTCGAAACGCTTCCTCGTTCGGAGCATGCAGCTGGTGGGCGCCACCGAGAGCTTCATCCGCAAGCCCTTCTTGCGGCAGGGCGTCTCACAAGGCTTCTTCGGGGGTCTGCTTGCCGACGTGTTCCTCGTTATCATCCTCTACGCTGCCTCGAAACGAATCCCCGACCTCGCCTTGATTCGCGACCTGTACGACATCTCGGCCATCCTCGCCGGCATCGTTTTTCTCGGCATGTTAATAGCCTGGTTCTCCACACGGACCGCACTCGATAAATTCTTGAAAGCTGATCTAGATAAACTGTATAACTAAAGTTATCTTCATCATAATAACATCTACTCCAAAGTCCAAACACCTTAAAAACAAATAATTATGAAAAGAATTCTATTTTGGTTAGGTCTTATTGCATTGGTGACCACGGCTTGCAAGCCCGAACCTGATCCGGGTGGTTTCAATGGCGGTGGATCAAACGACACCACGGAAACCCTGGTAAAGAAATATTTGGTGAAAGAATATTATGCAAACGCTCCGGATCAAGCCATAAGGGTTATTAATTGGAATAACGATTTTTCAAAAATCACTCATATTACCACACAGCAAAACACCTACTTTCAACTTGATTTCAGTTTTGAATACTATGGAAGTGATAGCATGCGAGTAGTGTTGTCAAAACCCAACAATTCATCTGCTTTGGTTCTTTTTACTGACTATACATGTTTCTTTGATGAATTGGGAAGAATCTCTAAAATAGATTATTTTGCTAATTCTGAATACCAATCGTCACAAAAGTACAATTATGATTCATCAGGGAAACTTATAAGTGTTAGAGACGAAGAGCATGACGCAGGTTATCGATTCGTATGGGATGGAGATAATGTTTGTGAGATATATCTCGGAGATACACCATATACCATAAATGGTTTTTCCAACCATTACCATCCCTATTATTCTTTTCCCTATCTGCTATCCAGTGGCGATGGCTATAATTCTCAGTTTTTAACCATGCCGCTATGGAAAAATTGGTATAATTATAGCCCGGACATTCAATACAAGTATGATGAGGAAGGATATGTTACTTGCGAGTATCGTATTGATGATCAAGGGGAGGTAAAGGTGATAAAATATTATGAATATGCCTCAACGTATAATCCGTAATTCTTAGTTACCATGAAACAAATAGCGATTATCTTGCTGGTTTTATTTTTGGTAAATAAATCTTTTTCTCAAATGGGACTCGGACAGCCTGTCAGCTTTTCTTCATTGGCCGGTGGGACATATAATCCTGGGACGCATAATGGTAATAACAGTAACAAGTGGGTTACTGATAGATCAAACGACGAACTTTCTCCGTCAGAAATAGCTAATTATCATAGTTTATTTGACGCAACTCATCCTGGCCATATAATTCTTGGTGAGGCAACTACAACGTATAATTGTCAAGGCTATTCATTTGGGTTGGCTCAAGGCACTAATCAATACAATATTTGTTGGACAGAAGACCTGTGCCAAGGAGCTTATACTTTAGTTACTATCCCTCAAAAGGGTGATATTGCGGTAATGCGGCACAATAACCACACCCAAACAGATTCCCCTCATTCAGCTATAGTTTATAGTCAGGACACATTGATTTCGAAATGGGGAGAACTTCCTTTAACCAAACATCATAAAGATAGCGTAATAAATCTTTCTGGTTTGGGTGTGGATTTATTTTACACCTACTATCGTCGAGTTATTAATACCAATGACAGGATTCACGGTCCTGCCACTTTCAATGGTACGGGCACATACTATTTTGACCACAATGATAAAGCGAGCGCTTTTTCATGTACGTGGAGTGTCGAGCCCGCAGCCATGTTTCAAAACGCCTCGGGGTCTGGAACTACAGCTTCGTTGTGTTATGCAACACCATATTAGTATTATCAAAATAAATCTATAGTTATGTCAAAACAAAAAACCATTCCAACCCAAGAAACGGTTGAAGAAAAAAAACAACTTCCGTTCACCAAGATGAACTACATCCTGGTCCTGGTAGGTGTCGCCCTCATCGCCCTGGGCATGATATTAATGATCGGCGGTGGCTCGTCCGACCCCGATGTGTTCAACGAGAAGATGTTCAACTTCCAGCGTATCACCCTGGCACCCATCTTGATTTTGTTGGGCTTCGTCATGGAAATCGTCGCCATCTTCTGGAAGAAAAAGAAATAACTTTTATCTCTTAACTTTTATCTTTTATCTATCATGAGCTGGATTCAAGCATTAATTCTCGGCCTCATCCAAGGCCTCACCGAATACCTTCCCGTCAGCAGTAGCGGCCATCTGGCCATCGGTCAAGCCCTCTTCGGTCTCGAAGACGGGGAGTCGAACCTCGCCTTCACGGTGCTTCTCCATGTTGCCACCGTGCTGAGCACCGTCGTCATCCTCTGGAGCGAAATCGTATGGCTCTTCAAGGATCTCTTCAAATTCAAATGGAACGAAGGCACCAAATATATCGTCAACATCCTCATCTCCATGATCCCCGTGGCCATCGTGGGCTTCTTCTTCAAAGACACCATCGAGGAAGTCTTCGGCTCGGGACTGCTCATCGTAGGCATCATGCTGATTGTGACGGCATCCCTGCTCACGTTCTCCTACTTCGCCAAGCCGCGTCAGAAAGAGAACATCTCTCCGGTTCACGCCTTTATCATCGGTATCGCCCAAGCATGTGCGGTGATGCCGGGTCTGTCGCGCTCCGGTTCCACCATCGCCACGGGCTTGCTGCTCGGTAACAAAAAGGAGAAGCTGGCCCAGTTCTCCTTCCTCATGGTCATCCCGCCCATCCTGGGCGAGGCCCTGCTCGACATTAAGGACATGTTTGAGGTCGGCTTCAGCGAAGCCATGGGTGGCATCTCTCCAGTGGCCGCCATCGTAGGCTTCCTCGCCGCATTCATCGCCGGCTGCATCGCATGCAAATGGATGATTAATATCGTGAAGAAAGGCAAGCTCATTTGGTTTGCCGTGTACTGTTTCATCGTCGGCGGCATCGCCATCATCTTCGCCTGATGTTTTACGTTGAGGAAGGGGCTGTTTTTTTGATCGACAAGCCCATCGATTGGACTTCGTTCGACACGGTGAACTTTATCCGTGCCCTGTTCAAACGCTTCTACGGCATCCGAAAGCTCAAAGTGGGCCACGCGGGCACGCTCGACCCATTGGCCACCGGGCTGCTCATCCTCTGCACAGGTCCCATGACCAAGCAGATCGAAGACTTCCAGGCACAGGTCAAGACCTATACGGGTACCATGATCCTAGGTCAAAGCACACCTACCTACGACCTTGAAAGCGAGCCCGATGCGTTCTTCCCAACCGGAGAAATCACCCCGGAACAGATTGAGGCTGCCCGTCAGAAGTTCATCGGCGACATCAAACAGCATCCACCCAAATACTCAGCCATCAAAATCAAAGGAAAACGCGCTTTCGACTACGCCCGTTCCGACGAGGAAATCGAACTCAAAGCCCGCGACATCCATATCTCCGACTTCCAGTTGAACCTCGACCGTTTCCCTGAAATCGACTTCGAGGTCACCTGCAGCAAAGGCACTTACATCCGCAGCCTGGCCCACGACTTCGGCCGCGAACTCGGCAACGGTGCCTGCCTCAAAACCCTCCGCCGTACCCGCATCGGTGACTTCAAAGTTGAAGACGCCTGGCAGCTCGAAGACCTTAAAAACGCAATAATTGATTCGGGTGACGCTTATCGGGAGTATGCCTCTCAAAAGGATAATGATTAATTATTTTATATAGACTAAAATTAATTGAAAATAATATAACAATTAAAATATTTTTATTATTTTTGCTGGCAAATTCAATAAAAACTTTTTTACAATATGAAAAACTCTATTACCTTTGCCGCAGAAATACCATTATTAAGAACAATCAAAAAACGTAACATGGCTTTCAAAAGAGACAATAGCATCGAGCGTTCAGGCGTGGTTCAAGTAAAAAGCCGTCAACTTGATATAGAAGTTCCTGAGAGCCAAATTATTATCGGAGGAGTTGATCTTTATAAAGATTAAGGTTTATGGGTGCTTTTACAAGACGATTCCCATCAGTTGTCGATAATGTCGTTACGGAATGTTTCGTTTATTCGCCAGAAGATATTGATAAAAAGAAAAAGGTTAGGTGTTTGAAACTTAACCGTTCATTATGGGACACTGGCGCTTCTTCTTCCTTGATTTCAAAAGTAGCGGTGGATGCCTTAGGCCTAACTCCTATCGGCAAGTCTGAGATATTCATTCATGATACCATCGATGAATGAAATTGATTTTGAGACGTTTTAGCCCAATAAGTAGGTTTTAAAACGAATTGATTTTCAGTTTTTTAAAAGAAAAAGTTGACAAAACTTTGTGATTGATGTATCTTTGCGGGCAAAATCAATCCGATACAAATGAAACTGTCCCAATTCAAATTCAACCTGCCCTCAGAGTTGATAGCCAACTATCCTATTAATAACCGCGACGAGGCCCGCTTGATGGTGCTCGACCGTAAGACCCAAACCATCGAACACCGTGTGTTCAAAGACCTGGTCGATTATGTCAAAGACGGCGACGTGTTCGTCATCAACAATACCAAAGTGTTTCCCGCCCGCCTCTATGGCGAAAAGGAAAAGACCGGCGCCAAGATCGAGGTGCTGCTCCTCCGCGAACTGAACGCCGAGAGCCGCCTCTGGGATGTGCTGGTGGACCCCGCCCGTAAGATACGTATCGGCAACAAACTGTACTTCGGCGAAGGTGATGAACTCGTGGCAGAAGTCATCGACAACACCACCACCCGTGGACGTACCCTGCGCTTCCTCTTCGACGGCACCTACGAAGAATTCAAAAAAACCATCTTCTCCTTGGGCCATACCCCACTTCCGAAAGAGATTTTGGAACGCCGTGAAAACCAAGAGCTCACCCCTGAGGATGCGGAATACTTCCAGACCATCTACGCCAAGGTGGAAGGCGCAGTCTCAGCCCCGACCGCAGGCCTGCATTTCAGTAAGATCCTCATGAAACGCCTCGAAATCGTCGGAGCCTCGTTCGCCGAACTCACCCTGCATCCTGGCATGGGCAACTTCCGCGACATCGAAGTGGAGGACCTCACCAAACATAAGAGCGACTCGGAAGAGATGTATGTGGACCAGGAATGCTGCGACTTGGTCAATGCGGCTAACCAACGGCACAACAATGTGTTTGCCGTCGGCACCACCACCATGAAAGCCTTGGAGACCGCCCAAACGATTAATGGTAAAATCAAGCCTTTCAACGGCTGGACCAACAAGTTCATCTTCCCTCCTTACACCTTCTCGGTGGCCAACTGCATGATCACCAACTTCCACCTGCCCAAGTCACCCATGATGATGGAAACAGCCGCCTTCGCTGGCTACGAATTCCTGATGAAGGCCTACAAGGAAGCGGTCGCGGAGAAATATCGCTTCTTCACCTACGGTGACGCGATGCTGATTATTTAAGCGTAATCCCTGGATATCCGCACCCCATCGGGGTGCCATATCGGTAGCGATCAGAGGAAGATAAACCGTGTAATCCCAGGGTAACCGCACCCCATCGGGGTGCCATATCGGTAGCGATCAAACGAATAATAAAGAAGCGACATCGGCGGGATTCAAAGCCCAATTGTAAGTATAAGCCTCGTCTGCCTCCTCTGGGGTGTCGACGAGGTTTAGTTTTTGTGCCTCGCGCTTCAAGTCGAGCAGCTGTCCGACACTCATCTTCTCACGAAGTTTCTTCAAAAGCAACGCTACGACCTCGCCGTTACAGTCGCGGAGCGTCTGGCCCATGAAAGGCATCTCCAGCCAGTAGATCTCACGGGCGGCCACGTCGAGAACGCCGAACACCAGCCCCTTGCTGAGGTTGCCCTCGCTGATACGCACCAAATGTTGTACGGTAGAAGGGTCGTACGCCACGCCGGTCTCCTCGCTGATGGCCATGGAATAGGCGGAGTTCATCCAGCCCACCATGAGGTTGGGCGAAAGGTTGCCGTCGCTATAGGCATTACAGGTGAAGGTGACGTAACGGGCGCCTGCCTTCTCCAGCTCAGGCAACGAGAGTTCGATGTATTCCGCCGTGCCCACCTGGTCGGGGATGCGTTGTATGTCGCCCGAGTGCTTGGCTCCGGGTGCGGTGAGGCTGTAATAGGCACATTCCTCCACCATGTCGCCTTGCAGTGCGATGCGGCAGCTGAGGTCCATGTCGAGATGCTGTGCCGGCAGTCCCTTTCCCCATTGCATGAACAGCCTGACGGCATCGCCTTCCACGGGGAAACGCGTGCCCTGAAGTGCGCAGGCAGTGTCCTGTATAGTGGTGGTGCGGTCGCCCACACTCACAGGAATATCGTACAGACGTTGGTCGATATAGATGGTCTTGGAATCGGTTTTTTGTTGGGCGAACCGTTTGCGCATTGTTTTGGCATACAGCTCTTTAACAGCTTTAACCATGTCTGTCAGCTGTTCTTCGCTATAAAGCGAGAGCAGCGGGTTGGGGTCGATGGTGACGCTGCCTCCAGTGATGGGTCGTGCCAGCCGGGGACTGCTCGGGTCGAAATACAATTCGGCGTTGTTGCCCAAACTGAGGATGAGCCGCGCCGGAAGAGCGTCAAGAACACTTTCGAACGCCTTCAAGGTGTCGTCCTTCCCGAAACGCAACATGGTGGCAAACAGGCAGCGTGCAAACAGTCCGGGACGTTCGCAAAGCATACGGAACGTCTCGGCCTTGTTGTTCGAACGTCGCGCCTGGTCGAGTCGCCCCGCCCAAGTCTCATATTCCTGCTTATAGAACACGTCGAGAATCTCGGCAAGATGCTCAAAGCCGGTTCTGCGCGAGTATTCGCCAAGGCGCAAGGCATGGATCATCCGCACCCACATGCCCCGTTTGGGATTCATGTTCTCAGCAGCCTGCTGAGCGGTCATCGGCACCGCATTGAGCCATGTGGCAGCCATGCGGCAGTGCAAACGGTTGTACTTGAGTTTCAGCTCCTTGCGCTTCTCCGCCGCGGCAAGCTCGCCTTTATTGTCGGGAAGCCCATATTTGTTGGTGTTGGCCTTCCGCTCCATCTCAACCAAGTACTTCGGTTCGATGATCTTCACCAGCCCCGTCTTCTCATACCAGAAAAACCTCAGTATGTCCATCGGCGTCTTTAATAATCTCTTTCCCCACTCCAACTTTCCACTTTCCGTTTTACCTCCCGTTTGGTCGGTGAGCCCTTCGGGGTTCCATTTTCCACTTAATAGTACCGCCATAATCGTTTCCTTCATGGTGATTTCCACGTCTTCCGGCACTTCAAACTCCTCCAAGAGCAGTTTGAGTGAGTCCAGTTGTGTGGCATCCAACGGGGTGGGTGAGGTCAATAGGCTGCGAAACACCGAGACCATATCGTCCATGGTGAACAGCCTAAGCTCTTTCAGCTTGCTGCCTTGTCCATGATACACGAAATTGGCCGTTCTGAAAGGTGTGCCGCAGTAGGGACAGCCGTTATAGCGCTCCAAGGGGAAGGTCCCTTCAGGGATGAAATGCCCGCAGGGCAGGGTGGTGCCTTTCAAGCCGGCTTCTTCACCGCCAAACAGGTTGGCCAGGAAGGTGAGCAGATGATCCATACGGGTCTCGCCCGTGGGCACATCCCAGCCTTTCACCAAGGGAGCCCAGTTCAAGTCAACCCCCATCACCTCCTTGATCATCTTGGTGATGTTGGCAAGCGTCTGCACCGGCACCTTGCTCATGGCATGGAGCAGCTCTTCGCTGACACAATAACCGTTTTCTTTCAGTCTTGCGACGAAAGCCATCAACGGGATGGTGGATTCATAATCAGTGGGGATTTCGGCCTTCTCCACAGGGAGATACACGGCCTGATAGCGCAAAGCTACCTTGCGTAAGGTGTTGTCGTTCATGTTATTAAAAATAATAAGGTAATTGCGATGCTGAAAAACCTAAAAAGGAAATGGAAGTAAGCCTCGCTTGGACCTTTATTAGATTGCAAAGATAACACTTTTTTCTGGGATTTCAAGACAAAAAACGTATTTTTGCATCAAAGTTTTAAACATACGATTATGAACCAAGAAGATTTCTTTAAGAAGATAACCGCTCATGCCAAGGAATATGGATTCATCTTCCCTTCGAGCGAGATTTATGACGGATTGTCAGCTGTTTACGACTATGGTCAAAACGGCGTGGAACTGAAGAAAAACATCCGCGAATACTGGTGGAAAGCCATGGTGCAGATGCACGAGAACATCGTCGGCATCGACGCCGCCATCTTCATGCACCCCACCACCTGGAAGGCCTCGGGTCACGTCGACGCCTTCAACGACCCCTTGATTGACAACCGCGACAGCAAAAAACGCTACCGCGCCGATGTTTTGGTTGAGGACTATATGGCCAAGATCGAGGACAAGATCAATAAAGAGATCGAGAAAGCCCGCAAACGCTTCGGCGACGCCTTCAACGAGGAACAGTTTGTGACCACCAACCCGCGCGTTTTGGAGCACAAAGCCAAAATCGAGGAAGTCAGCCACCGCCTCTATGGCG
>JAEEGH010020599.1_pt1 | contig 13695 bp, 12 predicted proteins | sample 9134181 | NCBI WGS metagenome assembly JAEEGH01 (sample SAMN16246544, study PRJNA631951) | gut metagenome | biome: gut microbiome; feature: rumen; material: DP-attached | host: Bos | place: Iran: Karaj | collected 2018-10
TTTCCTCCTGTGTATTATAAGACTAAAATATGCCTGAAATTTTAATATACCGCCTATTATACATAAAAAACGAATATTTTTCAAGAGGTCTTTTGTAAAAAAAATGTGATTTTTCAATAGAAGCGGCCGATATATTCCTCCGAGCATTCCGCAGCGATAACGCGGTCAACATTTGAGTTGCAAAAAACATAACCGCGCCATTTTTCGGCGGCAAAAGACTCCGCCCAGTCGCGTATATATTTTATCTCCGCAATGGAACGCACCCTGCCGTCCTTTGAAACAAGCAGAAAATCGGTCCTCGTTTTTATCATATCCGGAAAACACACGTAAATGTCAAAAAGCGTAAAATCAACGATCTTGCCGCGTTCGTAGTAAACATTGCAGATGCTTTCAAATATCTCTTCGCGTATTTTATCGATATTCCCGGATATTCTATCTATGAAAGATCTCATATACGCGTAATCTTCGACGGTCCCGGTCGATTTTCCCGTTTTTTCGAGCGAGAATTCGGCGACCCTCTTCGGGAGCTTTCTTGTTTCTATCTTTTTTATCATTCCGCCGAGAGTGAGCAGATTGTTCTGTTCCTCAAACGGGATCTTATCAACGGTATCGAAATTTTCGATGTTTGAATCGGAATATTTGAGAAAATCTGCCGGATCGTTAAGAAGTCCCACATTTGCCATGCCGAGAACGACATCACGAAGAGAAGACTCTGTAGCAAGAACTTTCTGATGTCTGTACATATAAACGTAAAGAATGCCTCTGTTGAAAATAAGCTCTTCTATCGTAGTAAGCGCATCGCTGTCTGCGGCAAGGACGTAATCTTTTTTGCCGTTTTCCTCTCTTTCGGCGATCATTATTTTCATAAGGAATCTGTCAACGCCGTAAGTCATCGCGATACCTGCGGTATAACTGTCCCTTTGCGTATAGTCGAGCTTATCGGCGTCAAACTCACCGTTCAAAACAGATGTTAGAAATGTCTGTCCGTTGCCGTCAGCGTCGTAATTTTTTTTGCCGACAACTATATTTGCGGCTCGTATAAGAACATCCGTATGCTTTTCCTTATCGGGAAAATCGACATAGTCGAAGAAAAACTCGGAAAACGCCGCCGACGTTATGATCAGATACGACATAAATTCATGAGGAGCGCATTTTATGCATTTTTCATTCATTAATTCCGTAAATTCGGGAACCGACGCATAGACCCGTTCTGAAAGATGTGAATAAAAACAGTGTCCCACATCGTGAAGGATCGCCGCAAGGCGGACAGTATTTACGTCAAACTCGGAAACGGCATATATTTTGCTGCGTTTTTTAAGCTGCTCCGCCATTCTTCCTGCGATCGCGCAGGTTCCCAGAGAATGTTCGAAGCGGCTGTGTCTTGCCGCGGTATAAGTAAGGTCCGCCATGCCGAGCTGATGTATGCCGCGAAGACGCTGAACGACGGGAGAGTCGATTATCTGGACCTCCCATGCCGAATAAAAAACCGAACCCCATATCGGGTCGTGTATGAATTTGCCGTCGTTTTTTTCGGGTACATATCCGTCAAGAAGTCCCCCGACAAACGAATTTATTTTTTCTTCAAGTCTGTTCATGCAGCCGCCTCCGCAAATCGGATAATTCATATATACTTTATCATAAAACAGTCAAAAAATCAAGTGTAAAAGTCCGATTACGGCAAAATCAAATGCGATATGGATAAATTATACAATAATTTTTATTTCATAACCGCTGAATTTTACATATTTTGCTATTGAAATTATCATAATAATATGTTATATTATTATATATCCGGCTGTAAATTTTTTTTATCAGGAGATATGACCATGAAAAAGAAAGCTCTTATAGTCTGGGGCGGCTGGGACGGTCACGAGCCCGACAAGGTTGCCCACAGATTCGGCAAAATACTTGAAGGAGAAAATTTTGACGTTGAGATTTCCGACACAATGACTTCATACGAAGACAGGGAAAAGCTCAAAAGTCTCGATCTGATCGTTCCTATCGTTACAGGAGGAAAGATAACGGGAGAACAGATGTCGTCTGTATCGGATGCGATCGCCTCCGGCGTGGGCATGGCAGGATGTCACGGCGGCATGTGCGACTCGTTCCGCGACTGCGTTGACTGGCAGTTCATGACCGGCGCACAGTGGGTATCCCATCCGGGCGGACAGGTCGATTACACCGTAAACATAAAAAAGAACTCATCAAGTCCGATAGTTTTCGGTATCGATGATTTCAAAGTAACGAGCGAACAGTATTATATCCATATCGACCCGTGCATAAATGTGCTCGCGACAACAAGATTCCCCGTTGCAAACTGGTATCACGCAACAAACGGTTTTGTAGACGTTCCCGTTGTTTTCACAAAAATGTGGGGTATGGGAAGAATTTTCTACAGCTCTCTCGGTCATCACGACGACATTTTCGATATTCCCGAAGCTCAGGAGATCCAGAGACGCGGAATGCTCTGGGCAGCAGAAGGAAAATCCGTTGCGGGAGACTACACAAAATATTCAAGCACCGCCAAAATGTTCTGATAACCAAAATGTTCTGATAATACAAAAGGAGAATAAAAATGGATAAAGTAAAAATAGGCGTTATAGGCTGCGGAAACATCAGCCCGATCTATCTTACAAACCTCACACAGGTATTCAAAAACGTTGAAGTAAAATATGTAGCGGACAGAATTCACGAACGCGCAGTAAAACGCTCTGAAGAATACGGACCGAAAGCAGTTTCAGTAGCGGAACTTCTTGCAGATCCCGAAATAGAGATCGTTCTCAATATCACAAACCCCGATCAGCATACCATAGTAAACCGTCAGATCCTTGCCGCAGGCAAGAGCGCACACAGCGAAAAACCGTTCAACGGTTTTCTTGACGACGCAAAGGAACTTATAGACATCGCAAACAGCAAAGGACTGAGAATAGGCGGAGCTCCCGATACGTTCCTCGGCGCCGGCATTCAGACATGCCGCAAGCTTATAGATGACGGATATATCGGCGAACCTGTAGCGGGCAACGCATTCCTTCTTTGCCACGGACACGAAAGCTGGCATCCGGATCCGGAATTCTATTACAAAAAATGCGCAGGTCCGATGTTCGATATGGGACCCTATTACATTACCGCCCTTATTTCGCTTCTCGGACCGGTAAAGAGAACAGTAGGCTTTACCAAGAGAACTTTCCCCACAAGAAAGATCACGAGCGCTCCGAAATACGGAACGATAATAGATGTTGAAGTTCCCACTCATGTAGCGGGCACTATGGAATTTGCAAACGGCGCAACGGTGCAGCTCACAACTTCCTTTGACGTATGGGGCGCAAAGAGTCTGCCGTGCATAGAAATATACGGAACAGAAGGAACTATCGTTGTCCCCGACCCGAACGGCTTCGGCGGTCCGGTATATCTGAAGAGATTCAATACAGATTTTAAGGAAATGCCTCTGACGCATTGCTATTCCGAAAACAGCCGCGGTCTTGCCGTTGCGGATCTCGCATCTGCAATAAGACACGGAAGAAAACACAGAGCGAACGAACAGCTTTGCTATCATGCGCTTGAAGTAATGCATTCGTTCGAAATGAGTTCCGATTCAGGAAGAGTATACGAGCTTAAATCCACATGCGAACGGCCCGCTCCGATGAAGCAGGTTCTCGAAAAAGGTGAAATAGACTGATTTTTACGGGCAGATCGCAAAACATACGGTCTGCCCTGCCGTTTTTTCCATTTTCAGGAGGGATTTTCATGAAAAAGCTCAAAACATCGCTTATTCTGCTTATTGCTTTCCTTTTTCTCGCGTCATGCTCTCAGGCGGCAGCCGAAGAGATCGTGCCGGAATACGATCCTGCCGTAGATACGGAAAATATCGATCTTATGGGATATGAATACACGATCGCGGCTGAAACGCACGGCGGCGGAGAATATCAGCTTTCGCCGGAACCCGGCGCGAACGACAGAGGAGACAAACTGCTTCAGAGATATAAAGATACCGAAAAAAAGTTCAACATAACGCTCAATATTCAGAACGGAAGCAGTCTCTCGACGTTTGTTACGCAATATGCCGCGGGAATGAAATACGCAGATCTTATGGTTTCAAAAATTGCCGATGTTTTTAACGGCAAATATGTTCAGAACGGCTATTTTATGGCGTTTTCGGATATGGATATCGATCTTTCGTCCGGTCTTTACGGCACACCGGGAACACTTGAAGCGGGAAGCTTCGGCAACAAATATTATTCGATAGTTGCTTATTACTGGGGCGTTCCCACTCCGTATACGATGCCTGCGATGTGGTTCAACCCCAGAGTAATTTCGGAATATCAGCAGACGTCGCCGCACGAGCTGAATGAACAGGGTTCGTGGACGTGGTCAACACTCGAAAGCATGTGCGAGGCGATAAGAGACGTTTCAAGCCCCGAACCGGATCAGAGAACATACGCGCTGGCATATACAAGCGAGCCGTATCTTGAGTTTGCCGCGCTTTTTTCAAACGGCGCGAGAGCGGTAACAAAAAATGCCGACGGAAAGCTTGAATATACCCTCAACAGCCGTGAAGCGATAGAAGCCATGGACTTTGTTCAGTCTCTCGCTTCAAGAGATCTCATATGCGACGGCGGAGACAGACAGAACATTACGCCGTTTGTTGAAAACAGACGCGCGTTTTTCCTCGAATTTACGCACCTCGGTCTGAGTTCAGAGGGTTCAAACAACCTTGCGTATCAGATGCAGGACGCTTATGAATGGATATATTTCCCGACAGGTCCGAGCGGAGATCCGAAATCAATGCAGAGAAGCGCATATTCGTATCATTCAAGAATATTCTACGCTCCGATAAACTCCGACGCCGAGATCCATTCGATCCTGCTGCCGTATCTTTTGCAGCCGCTTCCGGGCGAAACTTCAGACAACTGGCAGGACAGTTTGAGAAGAAACAATTTTTATACTGAAGAATCGTTTGAATATTTCCGTATAATACGTGACGAGGCATTCTTTGATTACACTCCGTTTATTCCGTTTTCGGATATGCAGGGTCAGCTTCTGCGCATAACGAGAGGCAATCTCTCTGCGGCGGAATCTTTCTCGTCGATAGCGCAGCAGTATCAGTCTTCTCTTGATGATCTTTACAATAAATATCTTGATTGACAACAGTTGATTTTATTACACTGTCATATGATCTGAGGGCTTTGATTTTACATTTTTTCTTATCAATGGGGGCAACGAGAAATGAAAAAATTCAGAATTACAGCTTTGTTTATTGCATGTCTTATTGTTTTTTCTGCATGTTCCGGCGCAGCAAGCGAGGTGGTTCCGGAATACGATAATTCCGCGGATGATGCCGAGGCTGATCTTCTCGGTTACGAATTCAAAATGGCGGCGATGACGCACGGAGGTCTTTATCCGCTGAATCCCATGTCCGGAGAATCGTCAAGAGGAGATAAACTCCTTGCGAGATACCGTGAGACCGAAGAAAAATTCAATGTTAAAATCAGCCTGATGAACGAGAGCGACCTTTCAAGGTTTATGACTCTTTATGCGGCAGACATGAAATACGCAGATCTGATGTTTAACATGGTTAACACGCTTTTCACAGGCAGATACATACAAAACGGATATTTCATTCCGTTTTCGGATATGGATATCGATTTGCAGTCAGGTCTTTACGGCACTCCGCAATCGCTTGAAGCCGGATACTTCAACGGCGGTTATTATTCCATAGTTGCATACTACTGGGGTTTTCCCTCTGCAGACACGATGCCTGCAATGTGGTATAATCCGAGAGTGATCGCGGAATATCGTCAGACAGACCCTCACGAGCTTGAAGAACAGGGCGAATGGACATGGGACACGCTTAAAAAGATGTGTGAGGATATTCATGATACTTCAGACCCTGATCCGGAAATGCATACTTACGCTCTTGCATATACGAGCGAGCCGTATCTTGAATTTGCCGCTCTTTATTCAAACAGCGCGAGAGTCGTTTCAAAAGACGCCGACGGAAAGCTGAAATACACACTGGATTCTCCGAATGCGCTTGAAGCGCTTAATTATGTAAGCCAGCTCAGAGAGCAGAATCTTATCTGCGACGGCGGAGACAGGCAGAATATCAAGCCTTTTATAGAAAACAGACGTGCGTTTTTTGTTGAATACACGCATCTCGGCCTTTCCGATGAAGGCGCAAACAACCTCGCATATCAGATGAGCGAAGCGTATGAATGGATACTTTTCCCGAAAGGACCGAGCTATGTTGAGGGAGACGGAAGAACGTCGTATTCATACTGGTCAAGATTTTTCTATGCACCTCTGAATACCGACCCCGAAGTTCAGTCTATCCTTCTTCCGTTCATGTTCCGTCCGCTTCCCGGAGAAACAGAAGAAACATGGCAGGACGAATTTGAAAGATCGACATTTTTCTCTCCCGAATCATTTGAATCATTCAAAAAACTCAGAGACGACGCCTTCTGCGACTATCTCGGATTTTTAGGTTCGTCATTCACAACGACCTTGCAGCCTAATCTCCTTAAAATGACAAGGGGAACGGCATCTGTTGCGGAAACTATCGACTCGATAGAAGAAAAACTTCAGTCGGCTCTCGACGCTTTTCATAACGACTATCTGCACTGAAAGACGGCTGAAAAACCGGGTTTAAATTAATGGATACTTTAACTTTACTGATAATTTTATGCTCTCTTGCAGCTGCGGCGGCGATAATCACCGCCGTAATATGCCTTATTTCTCTTTTTTCAACAAAAAAGGAGCTTTACGAGGCGAGAAGAGAGATATACAACGCTAAAAAAGAAATATCTTCAGTCAAATCGGAGTCTGTTACGGCGATAAACGACGGAATACGAACAAACAGTTCCGTTATGCAGTCATCGCTTCAGGGTTACGGGAAGCAGGTTTCAGAGCTTTCTTCGCGGCTTGACGCAAGAATGGAGAGTCTTCGCAAATCACAGGATGAACAGCTTGAAACAGTCCGCGCAACGCTTGACAGAAATATACGTCAGATGCAGCAGGATAACGAAAAAAAGCTCGAAGAAATACGCGCTACGGTAGACGAAAAGCTGCAAAAAACTCTGAACGAGCGCGTTGCAGAGTCGTTTAAGCTCGTAGGAACTCAGCTTGAACAGGTCCACAAAAGTCTCGGCGAAATGCAGACTCTTGCATCGGGTGTAGGCGACCTGAAAAAAATACTTTCAAACGTTAAAACGAGAGGCGTTTTCGGCGAAGTTCAGCTTTCAAGAATACTTGAACAGATACTCACTTCAGATCAGTATGCAACAAACTTTGCCACCAAGAAAAACAGCAGAGACGTTGTTGAGTTTGCCGTAAAGCTTCCCGGCAAAAGCGTGAGCGACGGTCCTGTATATCTGCCGATAGACGCGAAATTCCCTCTTGACGTTTACAACGCGCTTCTTGACGCATACGACTCAGGCTCAACAGACAAGATCGAAGAAGCAGGCAAAATTCTCGAAAACACTATTAAAAAGAACGCAAAAGATATACGCGACAAATATATCGATCCGCCCAATACCACGGATTTTGCCGTGATGTTTTTGCCTACGGAAGGACTTTATGCGGAAGTTGTAAGAAGAACAGGACTTATTGAAGCGCTTGCGGCTGACTATTCTGTAAACGTATGCGGTCCCTCTACCGTATCGGCGTTTCTGAACAGTTTGCAGATGGGTTTTCGAACGCTTGCGATAGAAAAAAGGTCGCATGAGGTATGGACTGTTCTCGGCGCAGTCAAAACGGAGTTCGGCAATTTCGGCAGGGTGCTTGAGTCTGTGCAGAAAAAATTCCAGTCTGCAGACAGCGAGCTTGAATCACTTATCGGCACAAGAACGAGAGTAATGATGCGCAAGCTGAAAAGTGTTGAATCGCTTCCGGAAGAATCTGCAAAACAGATATTAGGCACGGAAGACGATGAAACAGAATATGAGACAGAATAATTACACGGAAGAGAATATATGATTTATCTTGACAGCGCCGCAACAACTTCGGTTTTACCGAATGCTGCCCGTGCGGCTTTAGATGCAATGACAAATATGTTTGCAAACCCGTCGTCACTTCATTCCTTCGGATACGAGACGGAAAAAATTCGTGAAAAAGCAAGAGATACCGTTGCATCGGCGGCAGGCGTTAAAAGCGACGAGATCGTTTTCACGTCAGGAGGTTCCGGAGCGGACAATCTTGCGATATTCGGATTTCTGAAAAACAAAAAAAGCGGAAGGATAATCACTTCCGCATATGAGCACCCCGCCGTGCTTGAATGCTTCAAAGCGCTTTCCGCACAGTTTGAAACAGTATATATAAAACCGGAAAACGGGATAATAACCCCCGATCTGCTGAAAAAACATCTTACGCCAGACACTCTTTTTGTAAGCATAATGCATGTTAACAACGAAACGGGGGCGCTGAATCCCGTAAAAGAGCTTGCAAAAACAACGAAGGACTGTTCGGACGCCGTTTTTCATACCGACGCCGTTCAGGGTTTTTTAAAGGAAACGTTTGATTATTCATGCTGCGATATGGCATCGTTTTCAGCACATAAAACAGGCGCGCCAAAAGGTCTCGGCGCACTCTACGTAAAAAAAGACGTCCGCCTCAAACCGCTTATATTTGGCGGAGGACAGGAAAAAGGGCTTTTTTGCGGAACGGAAAACATTCCTGCGATCGCCGGCTGGACCGAAGCCGTAAAAACGCTTTATCCGACAATTTCCGCACGAAACGAATATACAAAAATGCTGAAAAACAAAACGGAAGAAAAGCTTATTTCTCTCGGCGCGGAGATTATTTCGCCGCAGATATCCTCTTCGCATATCATCACAGCAGCGTTTCCCGGATATGTATCTGAAAACATAGTTCATTTTCTTGAAAAAAAGGAAATTTACGTTTCGACCGGATCTGCGTGTTCTTCAAAAAAAGCAAGCGCCACATTTTCCGCTCTCGGTCTTGAAAAATTCTCGAGATCGTCTCTTCGCATTTCGTTTTGCGACGATACAACGCCCGAAGATATCGATATTTTCGCCTCAGCGCTGCAAGAGGCACTAAAAACACTGAAAAGGAAATAATACCCCCATATGAACGAAATAATTCTTTTAAAACTCGGTGAAGTAATTCTTAAAGGGCTTAACCGCAACAGATTTGAAAGCACGCTTGTAAAAAACGTCAAGCGTGCCGTCTGGCCATACGGCAATCCCGCAGTAAGCGATAAACAATCAACGATTTTTGTTGAGGTCGAAGGTCCCTATGCCGATTTTGAAGGCGCATACGAAGCATGCAAAAACGTTTTCGGCATAGTTTCACTTTGCCGTGCCGTAAAATGCTCGCTTGATTTTGAGGAAGTAAAGAAAACTGCCGGAGATTATCTTTCGAGATCCCTTTCCAAAGCAAAAACCTTCAAGGTAGAAGCTAAAAGGGCAGATAAAAATTATTATCTTACATCTCCTCAGATCATGGAGCTTCTTGGTGAGTATCTGCTCGACCGTTTTCCGAATCTTTCGGTAAACGTAAAATCGCCCGAAGTTACGGTATACGCCGAGGTAAGAGAAGGCAGCATTTTCATTCACGGAAATCCTGAAAGAGGCGCCGGAGGACTTCCTGCCGGTACCGGAGGACACGGACTTCTTATGCTTTCGGGCGGCATTGACAGCCCTGTTGCCGGATATGTGATGGCAAAAAGAGGACTTAAAATTTCAGCGATCCATTTCGAGTCTCCGCCGTATACAAGCGACAGAGCAAAAGAAAAAGTTATCGCTCTCGCAAAAAAACTTGCCGTTTATGCGGGGCAGATCGATCTTTACATCGTGCCCTTTACCGATATTCAGGAGGCGATCAAGGATTTTTGCCCTGAAGAATATTTCACCGTCATCATGCGCAGATATATGCTTAAAATCGCATGTTCTCTTGCAGAAAGAATAAACGCGGGAGCAATAATCACAGGTGAAAGCCTCGGGCAGGTCGCTTCTCAGACACTCGGCGCAATCCGCTGCACTGATCACGTATCGTCGCTTCCCGTTTTCAGACCGTTCATAGGTACGGATAAACAGGAAATAATAAATCTTGCGAGAAAAATAGATACTTTTGAAACGTCTTCGCTGCCTTATGAAGACTGCTGCACTGTATTTACGCCGCGACATCCCAAAACGAATCCCACATTGCAGTCCGTAGAAAAAGCAGAGGAAAAACTTGATGAATGCAAGCTTCTTGAAGGAATGCAGGACAAAATCGAAAGGATAACGCTCTATGCTCCCGGAAGAAAAGATCGTAACATTGCTGAAGAATAAAAAACTTAAAATCGCCGTTGCCGAATCGTGCACCGGCGGGCTTATCTCAAAGCGCATAACCGATATTCCCGGCGCTTCCGACATTCTGGATATGGGGATAGTGTCTTACGCAAACAGCATAAAAGCACGCTTTCTGGGTGTATCGGAAGAGATACTTAATACAGTTGGAGCTGTATCCGAACAAACTGCCGCAGCAATGGCAAAAGGAGTTTGCGAGGCTGCAAATGCGGATATAGGCGTTTCAACGACCGGCATTGCGGGACCGGGAGGCGGAACGGAAGAAAAGCCTGTGGGACTTGTATATATTTCCGTATATTTCAGAAATGGAAAACAGACGGTAAAAAAACTGAACCTTTCGGGATCAAGGAAGGAAATCAGAGAACAGACCGCAAACGCCGTGTTTGAAACGGTACTGAATGAATTGACTGAATGAATTATAAAAAAAGGAGTTCACCGATTTGGTGAACTCTTCTGTTTATTTGAGTTTTTCCCACTCGTCTTTCATAATTCCGTAGTAAAGCACATCAGAAAAAGTTCCGTCGTGCTTGCGGTAATGCTGCCTGAGTCTGCCCTCGTAGATCATTTTGTTTTTCATCATTACCTTGCCCGAAGCAACGTTTTCCTCTTCATACGATGCGCCGATTTTATGTGCGCCGAGTTCCGTAAAAGCAAAGCCTATAGCCGTGCGCACAGCCTCGGTCATCAATCCTCTGTTCCACCAGCGGGAACCCATGCAAAAGCCGAGCTCAAGGCGTTCGTCACGTTCCGATATGGCGTGAAAATCTATGCTGCCTATTACGGTGTTTTCATTTTTAAATTCGATTATCCAGTTGTAAGTCATCGGGTTTATGTAAAGAGAAATAATGCCTGAAATATATTCGGCGGTAACCATTTTTGATTCGTGCGGATTCCACCGCAAATATTTGGTTGTTTTTAAATCGGTTGCCCAATTTTCAAACATTGCGTCTGTATCGCTCATTTCAAATCGCCGTAAAATAAGTCTTTCGCTTTCAAGGCGGACCGTTCCTTTATGTTTCATATTTCTCCTTTACAGAATGTATTCTTTGTATTCGCGCTGAGGCGTCATGCCGAGCGATTCGTAAAACTTCAGCGCGGCAGTATTGCATGCCCATACGTTTAATGTGATGTTATGGCATTTTTCCGTTTTGGCAAACGCTTTTACCGCTTCAAAAAGCGCTGTTCCTATTTTTTTGCCTCTGTAAGACGAATCAACGCATAAATCGTCGATATAAAGCGTTTTTATTGGCAATAAAACCGCACTGTTTTGCGGACATATAAGCTGGCAGAAAGCGTATCCGCGAACGATGCCGCCTGTTTCCGCAACAAAAACGGGCCTTTTTTCATCCGTAAATATTTCTTTGAGCTCATTTTCGCCGTATTTTGTAACATTGCTTTTGAAAATATCGGGTCTTCCTTCGGCATGGACCGCAAGTACCTGAGAAAGAAGATCCATAATGATCGGAATATCTTTTTCTTCGGCTCTTCTGATAAATACCGTGGACGCTGGAGTTTTTTCAGTCATTTTTATTCTTCTTTCTTTTTTTCAAAAAGGTTTTCGCGTATAAAATCTAGGCTTTCGTTCAGTGTTTTACTGTCTACGCCTTCAGGCTGATGCGCGGGCGCTTCAAGAGTGACAGTGCCGTCATATCCGGATCTTTTGACAAGAGAAAAATACATATCCCAGTCGATATTTCCTTTTTTGGGCTGCGGAATTGGGTTTACCTTCGCCCATTCCTTATATCCGCCTGAATAGTCGTTTATATGAAGATGCGAAACCCTTTTCATGATCGGACTTTTAAGGGTTTTTTCAAGCTCCGCATGAAACTGCGCGGGGCGGGAATCGATCAGAAAGCGCATATCGGGATAAATCGAAGCGAGATTTTCGAGATGAAAGAGCGGAGATGACACACAGCAGAAAATATTTTCAAAAACGGGCAATATTCCGTGATCGGCGCAGATATCCGCTACCTCACCCGCACGCCTGTAAATAAGCTCGGAGTTTTTGTCGCTGTCCGTTCTGCCCCATAAGTGGATCACTGCTTTTTTTGTTTCGAATAATTTTGCCGTTTCAAGGTTTATTTTAAGCAGTTTTAGCGCTTCGGAATATCTTTTCGCATCTTCTGAGCCTATTCCGTCGCCTATATCTTTATCAAAATGCATAACGGGGATATAAAGCCCTGCGGAAAGGTATTTTTCGGTCACTTCCTGTTTTTTAAGATAAAAATCCGGAAAAATCATAAATTCAAAGCCGTCGCATCTGAACTCGTTTTTATGTTCAGGTAAAAGATCGTGATTCCGGTCATTGATCCTGCCGATAAACGTGCCGGTAGATAAAAGAAGTTCCATATAACACCAATGAGATTTTCTGGTAATATTTCGCAAAGGTCTTCTGCGGTTTCATCTTATCATACTTTTTGGTTTTTGTCAAGCAAAACGCAAAAACGGCTGAAATGATCCAGCCGTTTTCTTATTGTCTATAATATCAGTTTTCAAATGCCGCCTGAAGCGTTTGTTCGGGCAGTTTTTTCGTAAATGCGCTTACTATCGGAACAGATACGAAAGATACCGCCATTGCCATTACGCCGCACATTGCTACATCAAACTTGATTGCGGGAACGAGAAGAGAAAGTGTGTAGTATACCGCAAAAACAGCGACGCCCGAAAGAAGGCCGCACCATGCGCCGGCACGGGTGGTTTTCTTTGAGTAAAGCCCCCAGATGTACGGACCGATGAAGCTTCCGGATACAACGCCCCATGAGAAGGACATGATCGAAACGATTATTGAGAAGTTAAAGAGTGCAAAAACAAGGGAAAGAATGATAAAGAGAAGGCAAAGCGCTCTTGTGATCACCATTTGCTTCTTTGAGTTGTCTTCCTCCCTGCCCTTTTTGAACGCACCGAGAAGGTCAACGCTGATGGCTGTAGATGAGGTAAGGACTATTGAAGAAAGTGTTGACATTGACGATGAAAGAACGCAAAGAAGAATTATGCTGAGAAGGATATTTCCGAGAACGCTTGAAGAGAATGCCGCGTTGAGCATTGTGGGAACGACGCTGTCGTATCCGCCTGCGATATCAGGCGCTCCGTTTGCGTTTGCGTCGATGAAAAATCTTCCGAGAGAGCCTGCGAAGTATGCGCCGCAGCCTATGATGATGCAGAATATAGTTGAAATAACGGAACCTTTTTTGATTTCGTTTTCATCCTTGATGGCGTAATATTTATGGACCATCTGAGGAAGTCCCCATGTGCCGAGAGATGTAAGAAGTACAACGCCGAGAAGGTTAAGAGGATCAGGCCCGAAGAAGGAAGCGAAGATACCCGGTGTTGTTGAAACACTCTCATCGCTTATTCTTGCAAGGCCGTCAAGTGCTGCAAGAAAGAAGTCGAA
>JAEEGH010020611.1_pt1 | contig 13686 bp, 8 predicted proteins | sample 9134181 | NCBI WGS metagenome assembly JAEEGH01 (sample SAMN16246544, study PRJNA631951) | gut metagenome | biome: gut microbiome; feature: rumen; material: DP-attached | host: Bos | place: Iran: Karaj | collected 2018-10
TCAGCATTGCTGGTCATTGTGCCAACAATCCTGTATTGGTCACCAAGTGCTCCAAGCATACGCTTCAGACGGTCGGCACTGCTTAGCTCATCTTCTATAATCAGTATGTTCATGACTTCTGGTGTATGAGTGGAATGGATACACAATATTCTTTTTCTGTCTCACGGATGACGACTTTCTTACGGGTAAGCAGTTGGTAGCGCCCTACGATTCTTTTATGCCCAAAATGGGTAGAATCTACATTGTCCAATGGCTGTTTGCAGTTGCTTACAGTGATGTACTTGTCATCGCCCGTGACGTCGATGACAAGCGGGTGCGACGAGGTATGCTCGTTATGTTTTATGGCATTTTCTATAAGCAATTGCAAAACGACTGGTGGCACCGATCCTTGCAGCGTTGATAGATTGGGCGCCATGTTTACTTGAAGATCATCGCCAAATCTTTCCTTCGCAATAGATATATAAAGTTTCACAAAGTCTAACTCCTCTTGCAAACTCACAGAATCATGTTCTAGGTGTGAGAGCGTATAGCGATAGAGCTTGGAGATATCCGTTAGGAATTTTGTCGCCCTCGTAGGATCTTCTTCTATCAAATTGATCAGAGTGTTGCTACTATTGAAGATAAAATGCGGACTTAGTTGATGTTCGTATGCCATGAGACGGTATTTGTCACGTTCTTTCTCTGCACGATGAATGAAGTACCAGTAAGCGGTAATAAACAAGGCTGTAACGACAAAAGCTGCAAAGAAATCGGTTAGAAGTTCCCATAAACTGAAGTTCCATCCGAATGAGGTTTCTCCATGTATTTCTGCATTGGTAAAAAATGTTAGCACTTCCTCAAAGACTTCCCACGCCACATAGTAGATGATGAGCCCTATCAAAGACACCCCCATCACAATAAGTATTTTGGGAACTTTTCGTTTCAACGTCATATCCAAAAGATGTTAGTTAGCGTGAGCAAAGATATAAAAAGTTGTTTTATAATCCTAATATAATGTTGCTTTAAAAGGGGTAATTTGTTCCTGGATGTGGGCAAGTCCTAAAAAACGGAAACACCGAAGACAGGATAAACCCGTTTCGGTGTTTCTTCTCTGACTGGAATTTCGCAAACCAAGTCGTTTTTTATGATGAAATGCGCCTTTTAAAAAACTTCTCACTCTTTTACGGGTACAAAACTATATGCTTTCCTCTTTCTACGAAAGGGAAAAAGTGTGAAGCGGGATAATTAAAGGGTGAACTGACTAAATCTGCCTGTGAAGTTTTTATTCCAGTTTCCTTAACTCTGCTTCAGCTTTTCTCACGATAGGGCCAGCATCCATAGTGTCAGGATAATCATTGCCAGCGAAGGGGAGCAGGATGGCATCGAGCTTCTTCTGCTTGGCAGGAGTAGCCTCCTTGCGCAGGATGTAGAACTTCTCATAATCCTGTATGCCTTGAATCAGGCGTTCGTAGCGTATGCTGCTGCCTTCGGGATAGATGAGGTGGGTGTCGCCACTGAACCACTTGGGATTGCGTGAATCGAGGCAGGGTTCGGGTACCCAACTGTTGAATGCCCAGCGCAGATAGCCGTCGAAGCCCAGCGCTGCAGCATGCCATCCGATGAAGGTGGACTCAGCAGGAGGGGAGAAGGTGAATGTGTTGGGATGTGGAGGATTGACGCAGGTATAGAAGGTGGTGCGTTTGCCCTCAGCACGACGCTGGGCAGCCACCTCGGCAGGTACATTCACGTGTCGATAGCCAAGGCTGATGTCGTACATCAACGATACCACTTCTGGTGAATAGTTCACAGCGCCTTCTATGCGATAGTCAGGGTCGGCACGACGCACGATGTCCCACGCAGCACGCAACTGATCCATAGGTCGCTCGTCCATAGCGATGCAGGTCTTAGAGAACCATCCCTTGGCCTTCAGGTGATGGGCAAAATCTGTAAGGAAGGGCAGGATATAGGCCTCGTAGGCTTCCTCACCAGGATTGCAAGCTAACGTCTGCAGAGTACTTGTAGCCATATCGATATACTCGAACTGATAGCCCCAAGGCACGATGGTATAGCAGTCGATCTGCTCCGTCACCCCACACGACATCATGAACTCTATCCAACGGTCGAACACGGTATAGTCGTAGGTCCACTGGCCATCGATGCCTTTCATCTTCACGATCATGCTCTCGAAGGGATCCTCCGTCTGACTGTTCCAAGGGTGCTGGATGATGCTGGCTGTGATGACCTTTCCGCCTGCTTGGGCGTACATCTCCATCAGCGGACGCATTTTGTCGAAGTGTTCCTGGCTCCAAAGAGGAACGTTGAAGTAACGGGCCACGGAGTAGGGGTTCTGCCAAAGGTCGAGGTGGAACGACCATTCCTTGGGATCGGGCAGCACGCGCTGGCTTACCTTCAGGCGTATAGGAAGCGACATGCTGGTGCCTTGAAAGCTCACGCTTATCGTGCCTACATAGGTTCCTGGAACGGCATCCTTTGGCACACGGATATCGAGCCACACAGGGCGCGTGGTGTTGGCATCGACCACGTAGGTGGGTTCAGCGATCAGACGATCGGCCATGAGGCAGGAATCCACACGGTGTTTTCCTATGCCATCTGCCAGTACATATCCCACGAAGTAGGGGTTGATATTATCAGTAGAGATCACGTTCTTACCACTGGTGAGGCTGCTCACACTCAGCGAGACTTCGCCTCCCACAGGGGTTGCAAACACAGCTTGCGCACTCACTCGTTCACCACGCCACGCATAAAGCTCAGGTATCTTCTCTGCTGCAGGTACCTGACTACGTGAATAGCGCACATCTGTGGTGCCCCAAACAAACATGGGCTTGGTAACTTTTTGCCACGCTTCCTGAGGACCAGGATAAGGGTCGGGCAATTCTTTTATACCATCTGCATGAGCAGCGAATCCTGTTGCTAGAAGCAACATCAAGGATATCAATAGTTTCTTCATATTAAGTAGGTCTTTTATTAGTTCGTTTATGCAAATATAAATATAAAATTTCAGAACGTCTTCAAATAATCTTCAAATAAACGTCGTTGATACTTGCTTATGTCAGATTTAATGGCGAACTTTGATTATAATTTATTAGGTACTATGAAAAAGACAATACTTCTTCTATTAGGTGTGATGATGGCTCTCTCTGTGAGTGCCGACAGAGTGGTGGACATCTGTATTTATGGGGGAACATCATCAGGGGTGATGGCGGCTTATACAGCTCGAAAGGCAGGTAAGACGGTGTTGCTGGTGGAGCCAACGGATCGTATTGGCGGACTTACCACAGGTGGCTTGGGAGCTACGGATATTGGCAACCCCTACATCATGAAGGGCTACACGTACGACTTCTATCGTCGTATTGGTCAGTACTATGGTACCAACTCCATGAAGTTCGCTTTCGAGCCAAAGGTGGCGCTGGGCATCTATCAGCAGTATGTGGATGAGGCAGGCGTGGACATCCTCTATAACCATCGCCTGTTCAGCGTACAGATGGAGAACAACAAAATAAAATACATTGTGGTGGAAGATAGCCACAAACCTTCCACCAACACCAATATCACCATCAGGGCTAAGGAGTATATCGACTGCTCGTATGAAGGCGACCTTATGGCCAACAGTAATGTGACTTTTACAACAGGACGTGAGGGCAATGAGGTGTATGGAGAGACGTGGAACGGTGCATTCTGGTCTCTTCATCACCAGTTTCCTGACTATATAGATCCCTACGTGGTGAAGGGCGATCCAAAGAGCGGACTGCTTTATGGCATCCTTCCTGGTGAGCCTCCTTTGCCTGGAGAGGGCGACAAGAACATCCAGGCGTACAATTTTCGCATCACATTGACGGACGATCCTGACAATCTGATTCCCATTACTGAGCCAGAGAACTATGACCCATCGAAATACGAACTGCTTATTCGCCTGAAAGAGCGAATGCCATTCACAGAAGGAGGTCTCAATGATGTCTTTATCTGGAGTGAGATGCCTAACCATAAGACTGACATCAACAATCGTGGGGGCTTCTCTACGGACATGATAGGGGAGAACTGGGATTATCCAGAGGCCAGTTATGAACGTCGTGCAGAGATCACGAAGGCGCATCTGGATTATACCAAGGGCTTGCTTTATTTCATTGGGCATGATGAGCGCATTCCTGAATGGGTGCGAAAAGAAATGCTGCGTTGGGGGTATCCTAAAGATGAGTTCCTCACGAGCGACCATTTCACACCACAGCTCTATATTCGCGAGAGTCGTCGCATGGTGGGACGCTACGTGATGACACAGGCCGACTGTGAGAGCAGGGTGCAAGTGGATGATTACATTGGCTGGGCAGCCTATACGATGGATTCGCACAACTGTGGGCGCTACGTGATTCAAGGGATGGTGAAGAACGAGGGTAATGTGGAGATAGGCATCAAGGAACCTTATCGTGTGTCCTATCGCTCCATCACGCCACGTGAGGAGGAATGCAGCAATCTGCTGGTGCCTGTATGCCTTTCTGCTTCCCACATCGCCTATGGCAGCATCCGTATGGAGCCTGTCTTCATGGTGCTGGGACAGAGTGCCGCCCTCGCTGCTTGTCAGGCTATCGACCAGTGTGGAGGCATTGTGCAGAGCGTAGATGCAGAGAAAGTGTATCGACTGATGGAAGAGTCGGGGAACTAATTCACACCAGTTCCTCTAATTTACGATGTGCTTTCAGGTATCTGTTCAGACGAAGCCTGTCTTCTTCTGTGATTTCCTGTAGGCGGAAGATGTTCATGTTGTCTTCAAGATCGGAGAGTTTTACTTCGGTGGCCAACTTGTTTTGTGCCACTCTGTCGATAAAGTCCTCATAGGTTTCATCTTCCTTACGACTGATGGCCACCACTGCATCCACGATTTCTTGGGGGAATCCTTGTTGCAGCAGAAACTCAGGTGTCACGTCTGTATCTTCCACAATGTCGTGCAGCAGCGCTACAATCTTCCTTTTCCCTGTAAAGACATCTTGTGACACACGGATAAGATGTCCGTAGTAGGGCTTGCCTGACTTGTCCACCTGTCCGCAATGCTTCTCCAGCATGAGGTTTGCTGCTTTTTCATAAAGTGCCTGATACTCCTCTTCCACATAGGGGAAACGGAAACTGACGTGGCACCCCTTGCCATGCTTCTTTTCCATCTCTTCTATAGCTTTCTGCTTTACCTCAGCGATAGAAGGGCCCGCAGCATAATCACGCTCATCATCATAGACTTCGAAGGTGGCGTTTTCACGTAGTACAATGTGAAGATGTATTTCCATGACTCTCTTGTTTGCTTGCAAAGGTAAGCATTTTTTTCTCTCTTCTTATGATTTTGTCAGTTATTATATGTATCTTCGCATTGTTATGAAAACCTATTTCAGACAAATATCCCTCCTTCTATTGGCGCTGTTTATGTTTACAGTTGCCCATGCACAGCGTTTCCCCATAGGTATAGTGAGTTCTCAGGACACTGTGAAGCACGTGCAGGTGGGACTAATCTCTTCCATCGCTACAGGAGCTTCTAAGGGCGTACAACTCTCGACTTTCACCAACATGTCTGCTGGTCCTTTGAAAGGCCTCCAATTGAGTGGAATCAGCAACATCACCCGTGGTATGGAAAAGGGCATCCAGCTCTCTTCGTTGCTCAACGTCTCTTCTGACTATATGCGTGGTTTGCAGTTGGGTGCTGCCAACTATGCTGATTCCCTGAATGGTACACAGATAGGACTGATCAATGTGGCACTGAGCCACCCTAAAGGTTGGCAAGTGGGCGTGGTGAACATCACGCGCGATACCATTGCCCATAAGTTGGGCTTGGTGAATGTGAACCCTAATACCACCATCGACTATCTGTTTTATGCAGGTACGGCCTCAAAGGGTAATGTGGGCATTCGCTATCGCAATCGCAGTACTTACAGCATCATTGGTGTGGGTACGCACTATATGGGCCTCGACAAGAAGTTCTCTGGGGCTTTGACCTATCGTATAGGACAGTACTTCAACCTTTCACCACGTTTCTCGCTCAGTGGCGATGTGGGCTTTCAGCACATAGAGACTTTCGAGCATGAGAGTGCTGGAAAACCAGAACGACTGTATTCGCTGCAGGTGCGCCTCAATGCGGATTACCAACTGACGAGGCGTTTAGGGGTCTTTGCCTCTGTGGGTTATGGTGATACCCGTTACTACCATCACTCTAAACGTTACCGTCATCGCATGATCTTGGAAGGCGGACTATCTATGCGTATGGAGCGTGGTACCAATAACTTATTGAACAAGTGGCAAGACGATGAGGGAGGAGTTACTGGCGAGGCGCTGTTGGCTCCCTCTCCACGCAAACGTTATTGGGTAGCTGCTGCAGAGGCTACTGGTATAAATGTCCTGGTGCATAGCTTCGATCGCTTCGTGATGGGAGAGGAGTTTGCCAAGACTACGCTGAACAGTTGGGGGCGCAACTTGCGCGATGGTTTCGTGTGGGACAATGACCAGTTTTCTACCAACTTGTTTGCGCATCCTTATCATGGCAACCTCTATTATAATTCTGCACGCAGCAACGGACTGACGTTCTGGGAATCGGCTACTTATGCGTTGGGAGGCTCACTGATGTGGGAGTTCTTCGGAGAACGTGAGCCTGCAGCTATCAACGACCTGATGGCTACCACAATCGGAGGCATCGCCATCGGAGAAATCACGCATCGCATCAGTAATGTGGTGCTCGATGATCATGCCAAGGGTTTCCCGCGTTTCCTACGTGAGGCTGCAGCTACTATCATCGACCCCATGAAGGGATTCAATCGCATCATCAGTGGCAAAGCGTGGAAAGTAAAGCACAGCAACTATCTGTATCATGATCGCCACCAGTTCCCCATCGACTTCTCCTTCACCTTTGGTAATCGTTATCTGGCGGACAATGGAGCGATGTTTCGTGGCGAACATAATCCTTATGTCAACTTCTACTTGGAATATGGCGATGTGCTGAATCGAGGGAAGCAGAACAAGCCTTATGACTTCTTCGATGCGGAGTTCAACTTCGGATTGAGCAAGAACCAACCTTTCATTAACAGCCTTCATCTGTTGGGACGCTTGTGGAGTTTCCAGATGGTAGATCGGGACGAAATTAAGGCGGAGTTTGGTTTCTATCAGCATTTCAACTACTATGATTCCAAACCCGTGAAAGAAGGTTCTTCACTCACGCCTTATCGCATCAGTGAGGCAGCATCAGTTGGTCCGGGTGTGGTGCTTTCCTTGCCTCAAGTAGGAGCGTTGGCACACATCGAGCAGCGTGTGTTCCTCAGTGGCATCCTTTTAGGTGGTACTAAGAGCGACTATTACAACGTGATAGATCGTGATTACAACATGGGGAGTGGCTTTAGCATCAAGACTAAGACACATTTGGAAATGAACCATTTTGGGCGTTTCATCCTGCATGCCAAGTATTTCCATCTGTTCACTTGGAAGGGCTATGAGCAGAAAGACCTCAGTAATGTCGACCTTTTGCACCTGAATGCACAAGGCGACAAGGGAAATGCTCGTCTGTTTGTTATCAGCCCAATGGCGGAGATCGACCTCCGTCAAGGCTGGAGCTTATCCCTTGCCGCCTCTATGTTCTATCGTCGCACTCACTACAAGTACTATCCCGATGTGAAAGCCAATACTTTCGAGATTCGTGGTGGGTTTACTTATCACCTGTAACGTTTAGTGTCACTACTTCAGTATCCAGACCTTCACCACTGACGTTCACTTTCACTGTGCCTGCTTGCTTAGCTTTCAGTACAGCCAGTGAGCGACCATAGGCCGTGGGGTAGGTACCACTTTGGAAGGTGTTGGTAGTGATGAGCGTCTGACTGCCAAAGCCCAGCAACTGAGCTCCTTCAACCTGTACGTTCAGTTCGCGATCAGCCTTTGATTCCACCTCACCATTCTCACCTGTAAGGTTGATGTCGAGGTAAATCAGTTCGCCAGCCTTATAGCTGTCTTTCTCTGGAGCGATAGAGATGCCCACCTTGCCAGTGGCAGAAGTCAGCGTCTGCTCTCCACCACTGGTGACAGCCTTCAGCGTACCAGCCTCATAAGGCACTTCGAAGGTAGCCATATAATTGTTCACTTCCTGCTCGCCAACCAACTTATCGTTGAGGTAGAGCTTCACTGAAGGAGCGCTGGTGAATACCTCTACAGTAGCCGTCATGCCCTCGCAACCTTGCCAGCTCCATGAAGGGATGCTGTTGGTGCCACGCCACATGGCTTTCACCAAATGTTCTTTATGCAGCGGACGCACACCGATGTATGGCTTGTTGTCCTTCAAGAAGATGGCCTTAGCCAGCAATGCCTCGCCAGTAGGCTGTCCATTGATGTCCAGAGCACCACCACCATTCAGATGCCAAGGGAACTCCTTCGCAAACCCCTCGCTGTCTGTGTAGTACCAAGCTCCCAAACCAATTTCACCTATATAGTCCCAAGCCGTCCACATGAAGTCACCAATGAGGTTGGGGAGTTCCTCCACCATCTTCCAGTTGTCAGCCAACTGGTGTGGGAACGTCTCGCTGCCCACGATGATGCGTTCAGGATGCAGACCGCCATCAAGCGGATAGCGTTTGCTGCCATAGTTGTAGCCAGCTATATCAAGGGCATCCAGCACAGGCGATGCTGCCTCGTCCATCATAGGCATCATCACAGCATTGAGCATACCCTCGCTTGAAGCTTCCATCATCTGGTTATATTGCTCGCTCGTCATAGGTCCCTGTCCGCCAGCAGCAGAGTTGGAAGTAGCGAAGATGTTCTGTCCCATCTTGGTCAGACCCACTATCATGATGTTGATGCCAGCAGTCACAGGACGTGAGGCATCTTCCTGATGCAGACGAGCGATCAAGTCCTTTGCCAGTTCCATACCTTCTTCCTGAGCAGGTTCACCCACCTCGTTGCCAATGCTATACATGATCACGCTGGGGTGGTTGAAATCGTGCTTCACAAAGCGACGGATATCTTCTTGATAATTAGTGCGGAAGTAATTGCTATAGTCATACTTGGTCTTGGTGATGTACCACATGTCCCACAGCTCATCCATCACATACATACCCAGTTCGTCGCAAGCCTCCAGCAGTGCCTCAGAGGCAGGGTTGTGCGAGATGCGTATGGCGTTGAAACCATACTGCTTCATGATGGCCACCTTACGAAGGTCGGCATCTTTGTACTCTGCAGCTCCCAGAATGCCATTGTCGTGGTGGATGCAACCACCCTTTAACAGCACCTTTTCTCCGTTTACCAGCAGACCGTCTTGAGTATTCCAGCTGATTTGGCGGATACCAAAACGTTTCTCTTGTACCTCGATAATCTTTCCATCCTTCTTCAGCTCCACCACAGCAGTGTAGAGATTCGGATGCTCAGCACTCCAAAGTTTGGCACTTGCCACATCGAGCTCCACCTGATCGCCCTCTGTTTCAGCTACCTTCGTGTTGCCATCAAAGAGGCTCACGCTGATTTCACCCCCATGGTGAGTGGTCTGCACAGCTACCTTCGCAGGAGCGATGGAAAGCGTACTGATTCTTACATCTTCTATATATTCTTTCTCTTGTACGCAGAGTGTCACAGGACGATAGATACCAGCGCCACTATACCAACGACTGTTTGGCATCTCAGAGTTGTCCACATCTACGCGGATCACGTTCTCACCAGCGTTCAGCAATCCATCCAGACATACCTCGAAAGGCATGTAACCATATTGGTAGCCACCAGCTTCCTGTCCGTTCACTAGCACCTTGCTGTTGCGATACACGCCATCAAACTTCAGTGTGACGTGTTTCTGCAGCATGTCTGCAGAGGCGTTGAATGTCTTTTCATAGTGATACACGTTGCCAGGATAGAATCCATTGTGACGGCCTTCTGGCACGTCCGCACTACGCGTCTCAGTTTGCATGGCATCATGAGGAAGGTCTACCACCTGACGTTCTGGTTGACTGTCGCTCCAGAATTCCCAGGCTTCATTGAAATCCTGCTGACCAGTAGAACAGGCTGTCAGTCCTGCTGCCAAAACTCCTGTGAGGAGGTTTAAGTTTGTTTTTTTCATTTCGATACAGTTATTTATTTTACATTTTTTTCTTTGCTGCAAAGATAGGGAGTTTTTGGGAATCACCGTTGCTCTTTTCGCACGATTAGTTGGTCATCTGCTATCTATCTTAAAAGAATTCAGGCTCCAAACACTGAGTATGGAGCCTGTAAACTCATTGTATGCAAGTTGCAAACTTATTCCATCGTAGCAGTAAGGAAGGTGGCGTTTCCAAAGATGTAGAGGATGTTCTCACTGGCAGGAACCAGCAAGGTCTCTCCTTGGCGCACCTTGATACCGTTGATGTTGGCTTCGCCCCAAAGGCAAACCACCACCACGAAAGAGTCGGTATGCAGATCTACCTGCTGTGCCACCTGCACCACCACACGATTCACATTGAAATAGGGGCAATTGATCAGTTGTGAAATAGGGCGTGTAGAGTCGTAGCTGGTGCGATACTCAGGCCACACTTGATAGTCGATGGCTTCCTTCGCCTGTTCGATGTGCAACGCACGCGGATGTCCTTGTGCATCCTTACGACCATAGTCGTACACGCGATAAGTGATATCGCTGGTCTGCTGAATCTCTGCCAAGAAGGTACCTGCACCAATGGCATGCAGACGTCCTGCAGGAAGGAAGAAGAGGTCACCCTGATGAGCCTCGTGACAAGCGATAACATCCATCATCTGCGAGCGTCCGTTGATAGGCTCTGCAGTCGCCATCTCCTCATATTGATCTGGCGTGATGCTCTCCTTCAGTCCAGAGTAGATCTTGGAGCCCACATCGCTCTTGATCACATACCACATCTCCGTCTTTCCGTTGCATCCGTGACGCTTCTGAGCCAGTTCGTCATTTGGGTGCACCTGGATGGAGAGGTCCTGACGAGAGTCGATGAACTTCACCAGCAGAGGGAACTTGTTGCCAAATTTCTTGTAGATGCGCTCGCCAACGAGCAGACCTTTATACTTATCAATAAGTTGTGTGAGGTTCATGCCCAGATCTACGTCGTTTATCACGCCACGTTCTATGGCTACGCTCTCATGACCAGCTACGCCACTGATTTCCCAGCTTTCGCCAATGTTGGGTTGAGCAGTGTAGATTCCTTTAAAAGGAGCTATCTGGTAACCACCCCAGATGGTGGTTTTCAAGTATGGAGCAAACTTATAAGGTTTCATGTCTATTAATTGAAAATTGAGAATTGAACATTGAACATTTCGGATGCAAAGATAACAATTACAGTAATATGGTGATGCACTTTTGGAATTATTATTCACTCAGTGCGCGCAAGCTCTGAGCCAACCACACATCCATATTGCCAGCACCCCGATGATTCCAGGCATAGTAAGGTATAAGTGTGAGCTGTCGGTCATGGGTGTTTATCTTTCCCTGTGCATCGAGTGCCACTTCCTCCACATTCGTCGTGAGTTTCGTCACATAGAACGTACTTCCATCACCTTCCGTATTCAGGATAGGTGCCTGAGGAGCCACTGTGAATTGAGGCTGGGCAGGCATCAGCATTGAGCGCGTGTTCAGTCCTCCGTTCTCTATGCCTTCTGCACAATACACCAGCGGACCACGTTCCACAGCTACACGCCCACGATCGTCAGTCACTTTTTGGTTGGCTATCACTGTGCGAGGCTGCATGTCGAAGTGGATGCGCACCACATCGCCCTTCTTCCACTTGCGGGAGATAGACACATAGCCCTGCGCATTAACAGGTGTAGAGAGCGTCTCACCATTCACAGAGATGGTGTAGGAGAGAGGCTTCCCATCAGCATACTGATAGAGGTCACTAGGCACCACATTACCACGTACCCATCCAGGAATACGCACCATCAGCGTAAAGTCGGAGGCACGATTCTGGGTGATGCGCAGCGCGATGTCACCATCCCATGGATACTCTGTGGTTTCCTCCAGCGTTACGTCCCTGCCACCTATCTGCAGGGTTGCTGTATTGGCAGTGAAGAGATTGACGTACAAATTCTTATCCTTCACTGCGTAGATATAACCAGGCACGGAAGGAATGAAGCGACAGAGATTGCTGGGACAACAAGCACAGCCAAACCAATCTTGACGTGTGGTGGTACCCTCAGAATTGAACTTATACACTCCATCAGAGCAAAGCGGATTAGGATAGAAGAACTTGCCACCATCTACGCTCATACCACTGATGACACCATTGTAAAGCGTGCGTTCCAGACAGTCGATGTATTTGGCATCTCCATGTAGCAGGAACATGCGATGATTGAGGTAAACTTGTGCAATGGCAGCACACGTCTCATTATAGGCCGTCATGTTAGGCAACTCATAATCCGCCCCAAAAGCCTCGCCAGAATGACGCGCTCCCACACCTCCAGTGAGGTAATACTTGCGTTCCACGATGTTCTTCCAGATAGCATCGATGGCTTGGATATACCCTTCATCGCCAGTCAGTGCAGCCACATCAGCCATACCAGCATACATGTAGCCAGCACGCACAGCATGTCCCCAAGCCTCTTTCTGTTCCACCACGGGTTGGTGGCTCTGATTATAGATATCGTGATGGTTGGTCTTTCCGCGATAATCCAGGAAGAACTTCGCTTCGTCGAGGTATTTCTTTTCGCCTGTCAGTACATAGAGTCGTGCCAAGGCCATCTCTGCAATCTGGTGTCCTGGTACCACACAAGCCTGATCAGCACGTGGACCAACTTCACGAACTACACAGTCTGCAAACTTCATGGCAATGTCCAAAAACTTAAGAGAACCAGTGGCTTGATAGTGCGCACAAGCAGCATCCACCATGTGCCCCAGATTGTAAAGCTCATGACTCAGTTCCTCGTCCTTCTCCCAACGTTTGGAGCCTGACCATCCGTGAGGTTTCTGCGGATTGATGGTGCGCGCCGTGTAAAGGTAACCATCAGGCTCTTGGGCAGCCGCCACGATGTCGAGGATACTGTCGATGTAAGCCTCCAGCTGCTTGTCTGGATAAGTCTGCAGCACGTAGCTGGCCCCTTCGATGGTCTTATACACATCCGTGTCATCGAAAGAGAAACCCATGAACTTGCTCACATCCCATTCGTCCGTTTGTAGGCCCGCATGTCCAGGATGCTGCAGCGTATAGGCAGCCATCTGGAAATTCTTGTAGCGACCTTCGCTCTCGCACTTGCTGAAGGCCAATGGGATGGTCACCTCACGGGCAGCCTTTATGCGCTGTCCCCAGAACGACTCTGGTGCCACCTTCACCGCAGTAAACGGGACTTGAGTATAAGGATAGCCGTTGTCAGACACCCTCTGACTCTGAACAGGAAGTGCCAGCAACAGGCAGACGAACAGCAGGATATGAAGTTTTGTCATTGAGGTATGCATAGCATGATAGATTTAAGGTTCATAATCCTTGCGAAGATAAGCATAAATAATGAATTGGCCAAGTCTAAAAAACCTGACCAATCCCAACAAGCATTTTCCAACTTGTTTACAGCTTCATCACACGTTTCATTTCCAGATTCTCATAGCCCTCAGGGCAATGCGTGGAAAGATAGACGGTTGGGTGGTTGGCGATGAACTCACGTACCCGATCCAGCGTCTCTCGCGCAGCCTCCTTATCTTCAAAGACAATACTCAATTTATTCGCCATTAAGGCAGCGTCACAGTAGGTCACATCCCCATGGAAGAGGTAGAACAAA
>JAEEGH010020612.1_pt1 | contig 13685 bp, 6 predicted proteins | sample 9134181 | NCBI WGS metagenome assembly JAEEGH01 (sample SAMN16246544, study PRJNA631951) | gut metagenome | biome: gut microbiome; feature: rumen; material: DP-attached | host: Bos | place: Iran: Karaj | collected 2018-10
TTTGAAAAAAACGTTGTGCTTCTGTTAAATCATCCCAATCAATTGGCCAAAATAAAGGCTTATTGTTATTCAACTCGCTCATTTTTTTTAACCATCTCCTTAAAACTCTTACTGCAAACACTATTTGAAGAACGCACACGGAGCAGATTGATAGAATAATTGAGGGTATTCTTTACTGTAAATGTCTTTAATTGTTTTTCCCAAGAATGGAATTTGCCGAAATCTTCTGATTCAGATACAACAGACAATTGTTGGGCAACAATCTCAAATTCAAAAAATATAATGAATATATAAAAAAATCCGTTACAAAATAAACTAAATCTCAAGTAAAGCATTTGATATTACACTCCATGTTTTAGGTCATTTCAACCGCATTTTGGCTTTCAATTGTTATTGAAGATAATATATTTTTACTTTAAGTTTTCTATTGCATTCGTAAGCAACAATTATTCTTGATTGGTCATTTGAAATATCCATCCACGGTATTGACCATGTGGCACATGTATGAGTTAATATTCCATCGATTCTTTCGAGCAAAATAATTTTTTTTTGTGAAAAACTGAATGCTGCAATGTGGAATTTATGTCTTAAACTCCGCATGTTTCCAGAATCAAACGAAAAAACAAAAATATCTGAATTAAGGAAATAACAGTCATCAAAATTTATTGACTCCTTGTTAGGGCATTCATATTTCTCGTAACTATCATAAACAAAATCTTCAGGAGAGGAATAAAACAAAAGATTCTTGTATGTTTTGTCAAAGCCAATAACTACAATGTGTTTTAAAGTAGGGTCAAACCATACACCTTTCCTTAAAAAAGATTCTTTTGACCGAATAGTATTTTTGTAAAATAAAAACTCTTTTCCATCTTTGCCAGAAATACCCCAAACCTTAAATTGATTCGAGGGCAAGTTATTAGCAGAAAGAAATATAATTGGCTCGTTGTTATCTATATGAAATATTATATTGCATTTTGCATATGTCGAAATTTCGTTGAAAACATATTTGTTATTGCGCGATAAATTATATGAGTTGTAAACTGAAGAATCCGTATAACATGAAATTGATGCATTCCAAATAACATCACGACAATTTGAATTTAATTCATGTCGTTCATATAAAACAAGTTCATTCAAATCCTGATTTAATTTTAGAATATATAAATCATCAAACTTTATTTTACTTATCATAGAATGTACCTTGGGTATATCTAATAATTCTTTTTGTGAAATATCCAATTTTTTGCCAGCAAAATCATATGCCAATAAGATGTACTCTTCTTTTTCTTTTAAACAACAAACAATTATCTCTTTATTTTGAATATTTGCAAAGCATATACCTCTACCTTTTTGTGCTTCAGTAGTATCTATACTAATAGATAAATTAATCTCTTTGCCACTGCATGACATGCTCATAACATAGTAGAAGACCGCTATTATGTGAAAAAAAAGGAGTTTACCATTCATCTACTACATTCCTCACTTAAAAAAACAACTACATATATCAGCCCAAGCAGGAAACATTGCTACAAATTTTTCATAAGTATATTTAGCTGCTTCTTTTTTTCTTGCTTCATGATCTTTTGCACGATTTCCAGGTTCAACTCTGGAAAATGGGTTCATAAGCCTAAATAATCCACCATGATTTCCTAAAAAGCCTAGATATCCAAAAGACACTGGCTCCATAGTTGGATTATCTGGACTACCTGTAAAATTATCACCTATGGAAAAATCACCTGTTGATTGTTCTCCTTTATGAAGAGACTCTAGTAGTGGATCGTACTGTACTCCATGGGCATAATAATCTTGCCACATATGCGCAAGCGTCCCAAGTGTTTTCAAGGCTTCTTTGCATTCATCCTTTGTGATATCTTTAATCGCTAATTTCTTACTCCATAGTTCATACTGATTATCCAATACTTTTGAATACAATTCTTTGTAGTTCTTTTCCTTGCGAGCATTATAGAGTGTGCAATAATGATATTCTTGTTTTCCTCCAGTACTTCCTGAATCAGTTTCAACATTAGCATCTACAATAATCTCTAACACTTCATCAGCAATTGCTTTAATAAGTTTATTGGTTGGATGCTTCATGCCTGAATTTTTCAAGCCTATCTCAATGCTTGCTTCTAGCGTTTTTCTTATTTCAGAAGTTCTTGTTAGGTCTTTATGTGTGCCACCAAGCCATAACCCTAGATTGTCGGTATAACATACACAATTATTCAAACAAATTGTATAAAGGTTCGCTCCCGTTTCTTCTTCCTTAGGATCCCGTCTAGTCCACTTACCACTCTGTGGACTGTAATACCTATAATTATAGTATATTAGACCAGTCTCTACATCAAAAAATTCTGATGAAAATTGAAATGAGTTATTAGATACTCCCGTATGCATGCGATTTCCGAATGGATCATAGACATAAGTGTCGGTAATCTGCCCATCTGTGTCCTGCAGTGCAATAATGTTCTTGTTAGCATCGGAGACATAGAACTCCTCGTCGTTGCGCAGAAGGGGTACGTCTAGCCCGGCGGGTTGCCAGACATAGGTGTTCGTCAGCGCGTTGTTCGCCAGCGTGACGTCGGAGTCGCTGAAATTCAGGGCGGTCCCGCGGCTGTCGCTCCTCCCGTTCCGGAAGACAAGCCCAGACGCCTTGAAGGAGGTCCCGTAGGAGGCGCAGAGGAAGCGCCCGGAGTCTTCGAGGTCGACGACGGGACGTGCACCCGTGCCGTCGAAGAGGATTTTCACATCCCTTCCTGAGACGGCCAGGCCGCGGTTGCCGGGGCCCGAATAGGTGCCCGTCGCCACCAGCACGGCGTTTTCCGAACTTTGGGACATGGCGGCGAAGGCTCCGGAGAACGTCTGTTTCGCGGAGGATTGGCTTGAACCGCTGTTCATGTCGTCTCCTGAGACGGCGTCCAGATAAATCAGGCGGGTCGTCCGCGCCGGGTCAAGCCCCATGGAAAGCTCCCAGTCGTCGTCGAGCCCGTCGTTGTCGGCGTCGGCGGCGAGGAGCCGCGCCTGCGGGAGGCAGGCGGCGAGGGAAAACAGCAGGTGCAGGAAAAACAGGGCGCGTTTCGTCTTCGGCATGGGGGGCCTCCTTCGTCTTGCCGCGCGGCCGGCTGTTTCCCCGGTCGCGCGGACGGTTGGTCGCTGTTCGGTCGGAATGTGTCGGGACGGGGTGCGGGTCCCGCCCGTCCGCGCGGGACGCGGGCAGACGGAACTTATATAATGCTCAAAATATTAATAATATACACATGGGCCTCTAAAACTACAAGCCCCAGACAAGACTTTTTGACTTTTCGTGTCATTTTTTTTACAAAGACCTTTTCCACAACATATTAAGGCAGTCCATGCTTGACGATCAAAATCCATGGAGAGCGGAATCGGGGGGGGGACGGGAAGAATGCGGCAATTGAACGTCTCGGGACGAAGCAGGAACACATCCGCCCCTCATCCGCGAAAGGGGCTTTGAAAGGAGCCCTGCTTTATTCCAAGGAAAAGACCTGCAAATGGCATGCGGACGACATGCATGCACCATCCTTATTTCATTTGGATTCGTCACGGACAGCATCCGCCAGTCAGTCCATGAACGTGTCGGGAAATGCCGGTCATGAATTGCTGTCTTGCACTACCGATTCTCACCTTTGGAGTCCTCCGGTGATTTTGAGGTTGGGATAATCACCTGATATCCTCTCCTATTATATTTGCATTGTTTTTCCATGTTAAACCAGAGTATTTTCAAACTGAAATTATCATTGTATTTATCCATGTTGACATTATTCAATAATATCAATGTATATTAAATATAATCATCATTAAGTTCTTACAAATTAAATATAGAATATAAATCCCTTACATTGTCAAGGTATTTCATGATTGGTGTCATAAATCATAAAAAAATCAAACAAAAATCATTCTTGTACTAAAATTCAACGAAAAAAAGTAAGCTTGAACTAATATATAAGATGTCTAATTAAAATTTGTAACATATTAAAATTTATAGCCATTATATTTTTCATACATCAGATTATGCTGTATGATATTTCTCTGAATATTTATAACATAAAGTAGAAATCCACAAAGGCTGGATTTTCCATATAAGTATATTACTATTAAAATGGTTAAAATAATGATTTTATGTTAGTTATAAATAATATTATATTATCGTTTGCATCTTATATTAAATTTTTATTATGTTTATTCAGGCTAATAGAATCATTGCTTAGAGTAAAAAAGCATTGCCCGATTTAGTGACTTGAAGAGGAATGATATTGCATGATATTTCATTATTTTGCACGAGAGATGTTCTTTTTTATAGATAAGATTGATAATAATGGATGGTATTCGATTCCCGAATGGACGCCATTCAGGGCTGATTACATCAAATTATGTGGAAAAAAACTGGCCGCCGTCAAGCGCCAAATATTCAACGGCGGATGGGAATGGCTCAATCTCACGAGGGTCTTCGCCCTGCAGATGAGCGGCACCCAGACGTCGGTCACAACCTCTACGCCGCTACATACGTAGCCGTAATTTCACGTCGTGTGCCTCCCTTTGTTCGTTCGTGGTTGATTGTCTCTACAAAGTATTTTCAATCAGAAAATACTCACCTTGTGAGTCCTCCGGTAAATTCGAGGTTGGTGCAATCACTTTATATCACCTCCTATTATATTTGCATTGTTTTCCCATGTAAAAACAAAGCAGGCTTCTCCCCTTTTCTCAGATAGTGTTCAAGCGCGGAAAAACGGTCGCCGCGGGGCGCCTTCGGACAAAATTCTCCGAAGGCAAAAAATGAGGGGGAGGAGTTTGCGCTGAATAACAACTCCTGTCCTCTGCACATGGCATTTTTCGTACTCAAAACCACCTTTCTGAAATTCTCCGAGCAGTTTTCCGACAGGTGAAAAAAGTAGAGGTCAAGAGTTTTTATGGTAGTAGAGGTCATGGATTTTACTAGTGGAGAATCCGCGGAGAAAAAGTCGCGTTTCAGGCCAAAATCATAGGGATTTTTCAGCGAAATTAAATTCTCTGTCCTTTGCCGCCTTTGCGAAGCGGAAGTCACAAGTCGCCTGTTTCCACCATGTTGCACAGAAATAAAAAACGCCCGACGGCGATTGCCATCGGGCGTGGAGAAAAGCAAAGCGATGGAGCAGAAGAGATTCGAACTCTCGACCCCCACGTTGCGAACGTGGTGCTCTAGCCAACTGAGCTACTGCCCCGAGAACAATATTACTATACTCCTACATCTGACTTTGTCAAGAAAACAGATGATTTTTTCCCTTTTTGTCTACCAGACTCCCCCAAAAGCTACTTGGCATCCAGCTTTCCCTCTAAATTCGTCTGCCCCCCTCCACCAAACCTTGCACTAAATAATTCAAAGAACATATCTTTTTATCTCACGAAATGAGTATCACTTTTTAACATTTTTAATCGCAAACTCCTTACTACAGATGGTGCAGCCCCATTTCACAAACAAGACTGCACCATTTTACTGGATCAGTTAATATGTTGGCTTACTTTTCTATTTCCGCCACCAGTTTACTGAGTTTTTTCGACTCATACAATTTTCTCAGATTGGCTTCACTGGTTGGTATTGGATACGCATTGTGCACGATCCGGTCCATGATTGAATCGGCCGCCGTGCCGCCTCCTAGCCTGTCATGCCATTCATCCCGCGGATACTGCCCTACAAAGACAGTTGGATGTTTTTCAGCCCTGCCCTCAAGAATTTCAAAGAGGATTTTTGCATCATTCTCCGCAATCTTATAGTTGAGCCACTCGTCGATGATTAGCAACTGGTAATTGCACAATTGTTTACGATATCTTGTCACAAGCAGCCTGCTGTCTCTGTTTGCCTCAAAATAATGCAAGAGATCCAGCATCCGTATGTAGAATGAGCGGTACTTTTGCCTGCACGCCTCAACTCCAAGTGCGCAAGCCAAATATGTCTTTCCTGCACCTGTGGGTCCAGTGATAATAATGTTGGTGGCGTTTGAGATGAACCCCATGGACGCCAGATTTTTGATTGTCGATTTCTTGATTTGCCTGGCGTCGTAGTTGAGCGATTCGATGCTCGCCATGGGATATTTGAAATTTGCATTTCTTATCAGTCTTTCAATGAGTCTGTTTTCACGTTCCTGCAACAGAGCCGTGAGAATCCGTTCAATCCTTTCATCGAAATTAATATCAATGAGGCTTATATCTTTCTCCTGCGCCTCAATGATTCTCGCCAGATCGGCCAATTCAACTTCGGACAAGCTTTTCTTCAATTTTGCATCCATTTTATCAGCACTCCTATTTGTAGTATTCCGCACCACGAACAATACCGGTTTTTCTGCCCTCTTCTCTATAATCCTCATCGTCTTTATTTTGATTAAGCTGTTGTGCATGCCTGAGGATTGTCCCGTAGAAGGGCATGTGGTATTCCTTAAGCGATAGTTCACAGGCTTTTTCAAGTATTTCGGGAGAGAATGTCGTTCCCAGAGCGACAATGGAGATTGTTGTTTGAAGCGGTTGTTCTTCAACCTTGGCCTCCGCGAACATCCTGCGGATGACCTCGAATGTCTGCGGGCCAATTTCACGGGCCTTGTTACGCATCATTTCAGGAGTCATTTCCTGCTTCAATCTCATGGGGAGATGGCTTTCGTCCGTCCTCATCCCATATTTCAAATGCCTGGGAAGAATCTGGTGACTGGCTATTACCTCCCTGTCGTGGTAGATGAAGACCATATGATCATTGAATTTCACGTTCACCTTCTCTCCTATGTACTTGCATGGTACGGAGTACTGCCCATTGTTCCACCAGATATGCGAATTTGGATAGACCTTATGCTCATATGACCATTCGCACACCTCATATGGAACCAATGGCAGCGGCTTCAGGCAATGTTTCTCCTCCAGCTCAAATATCGTCGAACGGTTTCCTTCCCGCTTCTGGAAAGGCCTATTGTTAAAATCATCAAGCGCATTCCTTATTGCCTCATTCATAACATCGATAGAGGCGAATATCTTGTTCCTAAGCCTGGCGATAATGGCTGAGGCAATCAGGCCGACAGTGCCTTCCACACTTGCCTTGTGCTTCGGTTTTCTGACACCGGCCGGCATGATGGCGACGGAATAATATTCGGCAAGTGCAAGATAGTGTTCATTCAAAATGATATCATTTTTTACAGGATGTGAGACAACGCCAGCCTTGAGGTTGTCACATACGATTCTCAAGGGAGTGCCACCAAAAAATTCGAACATGTGCACATGGCATGAAAGCCAAGACTTCTCTTTCATGTCTGGGGCAGCCTCTACATAGCTTTTTTGGCTATAGGGCATGGTGGCGACGAACAGATAGGCAGTCATCGTTTTCCCTGTATCAGAGTCGATATAGCTCATAGTCGGCCCAGACCAGTCCACTTCCAATGTCACCCCAGGCTTGTGGGGCACTCTGCTTGTATAGCTCTTTTTGACTGTATATTTCTGGTAGTTTCTTGTGAAAGTAAGGTAAGAACACGCCTTTTCGCCTTTTTCACTGCACTTTGAACAATACACTTCCCACAACGACTTCTCCGTGACACCCGTCTTCATCAGTTCCCCGTGCACATACTTGTAGTCAACAGGGGCGTATCTGCGACTGTGTTTGAATTTTTCCGGATAGAAAAGGGTGTACAACATCTCATCATCCAAGCATGAAATGTCATCCCATGTCTTTCCGGAGTTCTCGAACAGTGCCTGGATTTCCGTCACTGTTTCTCTGGATACTTGCAATGTCTTGGAAATAAGCCCTGTGCTTTGATTCTTTCCAAGCCGTTCCAGAATAGCTCGAACTTTGCTTTTCTTGAACATAAATACTCCTTTGTTTTGTTACAGCAACGACACCATGTCGCCGCTTATGTGAAACTATAAGGAGAAAAATCCAAAGCATCAACTCTAATAGGAAATACATTGAACTTTTTTTCATACAATGGCTTTTTTCTTATCTTCTATGTGAGAGAGTAACATTTTATTAAATTTTAATTTATTTGAGAAATATGGAGTTAAAGATATAAGACTATGTAGTATTGTTATTATAAATGATTATAGAATTTTATTTATATTTGATTTCAAGGGGAAAATGTATTACAGATATGGCAAAAGCGTAAAAAACAGTGATTTTTCAATGTAAAAACACTTACAAGATTCCGTGTGCGTTTAATTTTTCATTTGGCAACTCGTATTTTCTCTGCCTTTCACGGGTCTGATGAATTGATTTTCAGCCGTTCATGCTATATTTTATTAGTTTTTTCATTGATTTTGCATGGAATCCATGCAATAATCCGCCCAACGTTGCGTTTCATGGAATGAAACGCAACCGAAGAACCCACCATACCTTTAATTATAATAGACCAATGAACCGCTCCATTTTCATCTTCCTGCTGGCCCTGTTCGCCAGCGTCCATTTTTCCGTAGCCGATGTCAATTGGCGTGACGACGCGGCGGAATTGAAGAAAATCCGCCATGACAATTTTGAACTGCGGGCCTACCCTGCCCCGCAAGCCAATGCGATCAATTTCGCGTTCGGCGATCTGCAACCAAACGGCGAATCCGTCTTCTTCTCCTATCAAAAGAATGTCTTGTCATTTTCTATCAGCGACGGGACGAAGCAAGATATCAACGATGTTGTCATTAACGACAAGACGCCGCTCATCATCCGCCGCCATGGTGTCTGGCTGGAAGTCCTCACGCCAAGCAAACGGCTTTGTCGCGTGGTCACGTTCGCCAAATTGAAAGGACAGTTTATCGTCGCGAAAGCCGATGGCAAGCCTGCCATTGAAAAGCTTGATTACCAGCGACTTGAGCCGTTCGCGTTCGGCGACGACTTCATGCGGACGGAAGAAGAAGCGAAGCAGTGGGGCGTCTGGACGCCCGTCTCTGGCGACTGGAAGATCTACTCCGTCATGGAACGGATCCACGACAATCCGGCCGCCCGCATCCGCGAAGGCTACGAGCCTGTCGCAGATCGCAGCCCCAACCCGTTCTGCCTATCCGCGAAAGCGCCGCAGGGCGAAGCGATCATCGTCACAGGCTATGACTTCTGGTGCGATTATGAAGCATCCGTCTCCATCAAGCCGTTCCTTTCGCAATTCGGTCTGATTTTCGGTTATCAGGATGAAAAGAATTTCAATCGCGTCGAATGGAATCTTCCGACGCTTGGCGAAAGCCCCGCCAAACTCGCCGTCATCCGCCGTGAAAACGGAAAGGACACCACGATTCAATCCGCCATGGTCATGGGCCGTTCCGAAACATGGTGGAAACTCGCCGTCCGTCTCTATGGCGATGAATTCCAGGTCCTTCTGGATGACGCAGTGGTCACGCGCAGCGTCAATCAGTCGTTCATCGGCGGCAAAATCGGTTTGTACGCCCAAGGCGCGAATGAGACATTTTTCGACGATGTGGAAGTCAAAACGATTACGGACGCCAAATTAAGCACATCCGTTTTTGAACTTCTTAATAAAGCCGTCATCGCCGCCAATCCAAATGCCGCCGAAGACGCAAAATGGTCAAACGGAAATGACACCGTCGGAATCTTCAACGCTCCGAAATCCGCGACTGCCGACAAACGCACTTTTACTGCCATCGGCTGTGACGACTGGCCTGTGCAGCGCGTCGAAGTCAGCCTGCTGAACAGCCAAGCCACTGGTGCGCAAGGTCTTGCGGTTGGCAACAAACAACAGTTCCGCGCCATTTGGACGGCCGCCGACGGCGGCCAAATCCAATTACGGCAATCCGACGGCGACGCGGAGAAAACGATTGTCTCATTGCCCTGCCCATGGGACGGCAAAACGTCGCTTCGACTTGCGGCGGACACGACGTTCGCCAACGCCGTCACCGTCTGGGCGGACGGCAAGCTGATGATTCGCCATCCCGTTCCCGCGCAGGAGCTTGGCGGAAAAATCGCGATTCTCGCGGAGAGCGCGGAAGCGAAATTCGCCAATCTCGTCTTGTTCGCCACGTTGCGCCGCGACTGGGAGCAAACCGTTGACATCGCCCGTTTCGCGAACGACCCATTCATGCAAGGCTGGGCATCATCCCGCTATGCATGGATCAAACAGGGCGACAAGGCTGACCAATCCTATCCGCAGACGCATGTCTATACAGGCGATCTCTACGGCGCTTTCACGTTGGACGCGCCCATCCAGCCGAATCTCAACTATCATTTCGGTGCGGACGATCCAAAATCCGCCGAATCCTACCTTCTGAAGACGGAACTGGACACGGCGACGCTAAAAGGCACGCTCTCGTTGATGAAAGGCGACAAAGTCCTTGCGGCCAAGCCATTTACCGCCAAAGCGAAAACCGTCATTCCAGGCTCGCAGATCATCGACGAAAAGATCGGCGTACAGCCGCGCACGCCCGATACAGATTCCTATGGAAAACTCTCTTTCCAAAAGGACGGACATGCTTTCTGGGCATCCGTCGATGGCGTCGAACTGTTCTGCGTCCATGACGACAAGCCATTGACGGGCCGCGCGTTCGCCGTCGATATTCCCGCCAAGCTTGATTTCATCCATTTGGAACTTAAGCGCGAAAGCCTGAAGGACTATCTCTTTGAAAAGGCCGAGACGGACTGGATTCAGCTTGGCCGTTGGCAGGTCACAAACCGTTTTGCCTGCGATCCGCGTTGGTCGCACATGAACGGCGAATCGAAAGGCACCGCCGCATTGTGGTCGAAATTCGATCTTGACGGCGATTACACGATCGAATGCTTCGCAGGCATGCGCATGCGGCAGGGCGAAATGCTCGAAGGCGCCAAAATGTCCTATCCACGCGTCGGCGACATCAACGTCGCGTTGGACGGTGACGGTCATGAGCTTTTCTCAGGCTATAATCTCATCGTATCCGCCTGGGATGCAAGATGGTCTGAAAAATGGACACAGTTCTGGAGGCGGGACAAAGTTGTCACGCAGTCGGACGCGGAACTCATCCCGCGCGGTCGCTTCCGCGCGCCGCATGGACGGGCTGTCGAAGTCGATTGGGATCCGGGCGGCCGTCCTGTGCACGGCGCATGGTATGCCTTGAAAATCCGCAAGACCGGCAGCAATTACGATGTTTGGTTCGACAACACGCCTGTGTTTTCCTTCCATGAAAAATCACCGTTGGCGGCGGGCCGCCGCATTGCGCTGTGGACGCAGCACAACTCCATCGTGCTCGCCCGCGTGAAACTCAATTATCGTCATTTCAGCCGCACAGCACCGTTGGCGGCTGCACAGCCAGAAGCGAACGCCAAGCCGGAATTTCGTCCTCTTCCGCCGACCATGCAGGAAGAACTGCCAGCCTTGAAAATCACCTCTGCGCCGCATTTTCTGACGCCGTTCCAATTCACGTCATGGAATGGCGACCAAAGCGCGGAAGTCGTCTTTGCCGACAATGCATGGACGTTTCGCAACGCCAATTCAGGCGGCGACTTCGGAGCGAAGATTCCGCTGGAACACGTTGATCTCATGCAGATTGCGAAACTGGAATTTGATTTTCAGGCGTCTCCTAACGCTTTCGTCAATCTCTATTTCAGCATCGACGAAGATCCTGTCAGCCGCTATTTCATCACGTTGAGCGGACCGGACAACGAAGCTCCTAACCTTTATAAAATAAGCGGCATCCAGAAACTCGAACAAGGCAACTGGACGCATGTTTCCATTGATTTGAACCGCGCCATCCACGCGAAATATCCGTGGCGCAAGTCATGGACGCTCAATTCGATGATGATCGGCATGCTTCACGAAGGCTATCTCAACGCAGGCCTCAACGGCAACCAACGCGGCGCGACCTATATGCTGCGCGACATGAAACTGACGACCGTCCATCCCGCCGACATCGCCACGAAATGGCTTCTCGCGCCTGAACAACAGCCGCCCGAATATCGTGCATGGTTCGCCGCCGCCAATGACGACGGCCAGACGGCTCCCGCTTCCGTAACTGCCTTGAAGGATATCACGCATGTCTTCACGCCGCAAGCTGCGACGGATAAATATCTTATCGTTGAAACCAAACAGCAGGACGGCACATGGAAACGGCTGATGGCATATGAATGCCCACAACCTGTCGCGGCTCCGCTGACCGCCGTTCTTCTCGATCCCCAGCCCGGCCAGCCGTGGGGCGGCAATCCGCTCACCGTTCAGTTCCAAGGGGCTGAAAACGTCGTACCGATTTTGGAAGACACGGATTTGGTCATTAACAAGCAAACGCTTCGGCTCAATGCATTGAACACCGTCTATGACAGCGCGAAACGCATTCTGACCATCCAGCCGCTCTTCTCCGCCTTCAAGGCTGATCTGCAGGAACTGTCGTGTTCATTATCCTTCCGTGACTGCACGGCACAGCCCACTAAATCCATCCAATGGAAATTTGCGTTCGACCGTTCACAGGACAAGACGGCTCCGACGCGGCCCGTTATCAAAGACGCCAAGACGTCGCTGGCGGGACTCGCCTATCCGGGCTTGGAAATCAGCGCGAACAATCTCGGCAGCCGCCTCAAGCTTGATTTCGCCATGCGTGACGACACGCCGTTGCCCGCCGCCTATGTGACCAATACCATCTGCGGTTCAGACGCTTCCGTCAATTTCAAAATCCCGCCCTTCTCCGCCAACCAATATCCGTTCCTCTCCTTCGACTACAACATTCCGGATTCCGATACATTCATCGACCTCCTGCTCATCGGTTCCGTTCGTTCCGCTTTCGGCATGACGGATCGCGAAGTCCGTGAAGACCAATATCTTCAGGATATTCCGAACATCCAGGCGGATGGCAAATGGCATCGCGCCGTCATTGATTTGCGCCCCTATTTCAACAGTCGCTCCACCACCTTCCCGCAACAGGCGTGGAACGTCAACCAAGTCTCCATCGGCAATTTCTACTATTCTGGAACAGAGCCCGGCAGCAAATATGCCGTCTCCAACATGCGGCTCGCGCAAATCGCTTCGACCAACCATGGGCCGTTTGCCATCAACTGGACATCCAACGATCCAAGTGGCGTTTCTGGATATAGTTACGTATGGGATGAAAAGGACGACACCATGCCGGACACCACGCCCGAAACCACCTTATCCTCCGCTTCTTTCGAAAAGCTCACGCCCGGACTGAAATATTTCCATATCCGTGCTGTTGACAAAAACGGCAATTGGGGGCCAGCCGCCCACTATCTGTATTTCGTGGATGATTCCGCCCCGAAAGTTGTCGCCACCTCACCGCTGACAACCTCCAAAACGGCGGCAGATACCATCACCGTCACGTTCAATCAAGACGGTGGATCGCTGAATTTCAGCGGTGCATCACTAGAAGTCAACGGTACGCAACGCACTTTGAACCGCGCCAACACGACGTTTGATCCAGGCACTCGGACGCTGACATGGAACATGCTGTCAGACAGCAACTTGATGGGTGGAGCCATGAAGGATGGCGACGTCTTCATCGCCAAATTGACTGGTGTGCGCAACATCGCGGGCGTTGAAGCGCCGCCCGTTGAATGGTCGTGGAACACGGATTTCTCGCTGGACAAGAAGCCGCCGCTCCCACCATCCGTTTCAACGATAGGAACGAACGCTTTCCGCCATGTCATCCATTATTCATCACGCGCTCCGTTGTGGAATAATTACAGGCATGCGGACGTCGAATACGTCACTGACGAAATCACCCATTCGCAATGCCTGCAGATTTCACTGCCCGCC
>JAEEGH010020614.1_pt1 | contig 13684 bp, 9 predicted proteins | sample 9134181 | NCBI WGS metagenome assembly JAEEGH01 (sample SAMN16246544, study PRJNA631951) | gut metagenome | biome: gut microbiome; feature: rumen; material: DP-attached | host: Bos | place: Iran: Karaj | collected 2018-10
GGCATGGATCTACAGTGATGGTTTGGATAGTGTTTATAATATCTTCACTGTAAGGCACTTGAACGCGGATGTAGTTGTCCGTGAAACCGGAAAGCATGTCGTCGTTCACCTGCGACTCTACCAGAACAGGACGTTCCTGTCCGGCGCACTGTTCGTAAAAGGCGCGTTTCTTCTCATTGGAGAGGGCGATGAGACGTTGGGTGCGTTCTTCCTTGATTTCCTCGGAAATCTGGTTCTCCATGATGTTGGCAGCGGTGCGGGGACGGCGCGAATAGCTGAAAACGTGCATATAGCTGATGGGCTGCTCCGACAGGAAGTTGTAGGTTTCCTCGAACTCTTCGTCGGTTTCACCCGGAAATCCGGTGATGACATCGCATGCGACGCAGGCATCGGGCATCAGCTTCTTGATTTTCTGGACCTTTTCGGCATATTGGGCTGTGGTGTAGCGGCGGCGCATCTCGCTGAGGATGCGGTCGCAACCCGACTGCAACGGCAGGTGGAAATGGGGCATCAGGATGTCGTTCTTGGCCACTAACTTGATGATGTCATCGGTGAGCAATTCGGGTTCGAGGGAGGAAATGCGCACGCGCTCGATGGCTTTCTGCTTGACAATGGCTTTGAGAAGCTTGGTGAAGTCCTCATTGGTGCCGCGTCCGAAATCGCCGATGTTGACGCCGGTGAGGTTGACCTCATGCACGCCTTGGTCGGCAATCTCTTTGATGTTCTTGAGCACGCCTTCAATGGTGTCGCTGCGGCTTTTTCCTCGGGCAATCCACACTGTGCAGTAAGTGCAGTGGGTGTTGCAGCCGTCTTGGATTTTGAGGAACGAGCGGGTACGGTCATGGATGGAGTAAGTGGCGAAGAAGTTGGGGGTAGGTTTCACCTCGCGGGTGGCCACATAATCCACGACGCTCATTTTGTTGCTGCTGCCGAAGACTTTGTCCACGCCGGCCCAACGTTCGAGCAGTTCGGGTTTGAGGGTACTGTAACAACCGATGAGCATGATGGCGGCCAACGGGTTTTCGCGATGGAGCTTGGAGACCAGGTTCCGGGTCTTCTTTTCAGCAGAACCGGTCACGGCGCAGGTGTTCACGATGATGATTTCGGGCACTCCGCCCTGTGACCAACCGCGCTTCTCCAATTCAGCCGCGATGGCGGATGACTCACTGAAGTTCAGCTTGCATCCTAACGTGTGAATCTCAAAATTCTTCATTATATATTTGTTGTTTTTATTTCTGATAATATCCTTTCAATCCACTATTCACCCTAAAATTTAAAAAAAAATTTTGGCGTGCAAAGATACACTTTTTATCTGAAAAGTCAAAGAGGAAAATTTTGAACGTTGCAATTCGTTGTCTTTCAGTGAATAATCGTTGAAAAATCGCGATATCTCCGGTTTTACAACGATTATAACACAGGTTTGTTCATGTCCGAAAATTAAGTACATTTGCAGCCTCAAAACAATTTAGGATTAAGGATGCAGATATATCGAGCAAATATTATATATACGCCTCAGAGCCACAGCTTCGAGGTGATCCCTCATGGCTACATCGTCGTGAGCGACGGCAAAGTCGAAGGTGCCTATCATAAATTACCTGAGCACCTTGAAGGCTATCCTGTGACCGACTTTGGTGATCATTTGCTCATTCCTGCCATGAACGACATACATGTTCATGCCCCGCAGTATCGTAATCAGGGTATCGCTATGGATGAGGAACTGCTGTCTTGGCTTGAAAACTACACCTTTCCCGAAGAGCTCAAGTATGCGGACATCGCGTATGCCGACAGAATGTACCGCCGTTTCGTGCGCGACCTATGGCGTCACGGCACCATGCGCGTTGTCGCTTTTTCATCCGTCCATCTCGAAAGCACTCGATTGCTCATGCGTCTTCTTGACAAGGCTGGTATATGCGGGCGTGTGGGCAAGGTCAACATGAACCGAAATTGTCCAGAAGGGTTGCAGGAGAGTGTTCCTGAGGCCCGTAAGGCTTGTGCCGCGCTTGTAGAGGAGTTTGAGCGTGAAGACGCCCGTGTACGCCCCATAGTCACTCCGCGCTTCATTCCCTCGTGTACGCCCGAGTTACTGCAGGCTTGCAGCGAGATGGCTCGTCGCTATAACTTGCCTGTGCAGTCCCACCTTTCGGAAAACCTTGACGAGATAGCGATAGTGAGACAGCTGGAACCACAGAGCCGGCATTATGCAGATGCCTACGACCGCTACGGACTGCTCGGTCAGACACCTACCGTGATGGCCCATTGTGTCTGGACTGACGGTGACGAACTTGAGATGTTGCGGCAACGTGGGGTTATGGTGGCTCATTGTCCTACATCCAACTTCAATGTTGCGTCAGGGCTTGCGCCGGTGCGCCGTTTCCTCGATGCCGGAATCCCCGTGGGGCTAGGCAGTGACGTGAGTGGCGGACACACATTCAGCATATTCCGCATGATGGTTTACGCTATTCAGGTAAGTAAAATGCACTATCAGCGCGACAAATCTTGTTCTTTCCTCACGTTGTCAGAGGCTTTCTGGATAGCCACCAAGTCGGCTGGGCGTTTCTTCGGACAAGTGGGCAGCTTCGAGCCGGGTTACGATTTTGACGCGCTGGTTATTGACGATAGCGAGCTCCAGATTGATGCCGACTACTCCCTCTTGCAGCGTTTAGAACGTTTTGTATATATCGGTGACGATCGCCACATCGTCGCCCGCTACTGCCAAGGACGTTTGGTTCCGGAACCATAATCGCTCCAGTACACTGTTTTCACCATAAAACTTTATCAATAGTGAGACGGGGGGCAAAAGGAGGAACGCGTGAAACGTGAAAGAAGTTTGTAATGCTTTCGGTGGTTGTATGAAGGGAGTTAAGGGATAAAGAAGGTGGTGAGGATGCAAAGTTGAAATTGTGGCATTTAGTAGAGCAGTTAGTTTATATTTTTTTGTAATTTTGCACCGTTTTAATACTCTTCGTTATGAAACTGACAAACATTGAAGAATTTGAACTGTATGCCCTGATGTATGTGGCGGGGTTAGACATGAAAGTCTCCAAAGAGGAGATGAAACTGATGCATAAGAAGGTGTCGCCCGAGCTGTTCGAGCATGTCTCGGAAATGTTCATGGAAGACTCCGATGCGGAGTCCATCGAGGCAATCCAGCAGGCAAGTGCGACTCTACTGCAATCTGATGAACAAAAGCAGGAATTCATACAAAAACTGCGTGCTTTTGCCGCTGCGGATAATGTAGCTCATATAGAGGAGGCCAACATTTCGATGCTGGAGAAAATATTGCTTTAGCATGCTCTGAACGAATGAACTTTATCGTCAAAACATAACTTCGGGAGGGCGTGTCCTGTTTTGGGATGTGCCGAAAGGAGGGACTATTCGAAAAAATGCGTATTTTTGCCGCGTAAAACTTATTTGTGGTGCTTTAATAATGGTGCATTGCAAATTCATATAATTTTAAAAAAATATGGAAAACAACTATGATGTTATCGTAATAGGAAGTGGTCCTGGCGGCTATGTCGCTGCGATTCGGGCCAGTCAGTTGAACCTCAAAGCCGCTGTGGTGGAGCGCGCCGAACTGGGCGGCATCTGCCTCAACTGGGGTTGTATTCCCACAAAAGCGTTGCTGAAGAGTGCGCAAGTCTATAAATATATGTCACATGCCGCTGATTACGGCATCACCCTTGACGGTACCGTCGCTCCTGATTTCCAGGCGGTGGTGAAACGCAGTCGCGGGGTGGCCGAGCAGATGAGCAAGGGCGTGCAGTTCCTGCTCAAGAAGAACAATGTCGATGTGATTGCCGGCTTCGGTAAACTTGCCGATAATCACCATGTTGAGGTCACAGCTGCTGACGGTGCGGTGGAAACTTACGAGGCGAAGCACATCATCCTCGCCACGGGCGCCCGTTCCCGCAGTCTGCCCAACGTGCCGCAAGACGGCAAGAAAATCATCGGCTACCGCGAGGCGCTGACACTCCCCGAACTGCCCAAGAGCATGGTGGTGATGGGTTCCGGTGCTATCGGCAGCGAGTTGGCCTACTTCTATTCCACTATGGGAACGCAAGTTACGATTGTGGAGTACATGCCGCGTCTCGTTCCTGTGGAGGACGACGACATCGCCGCGCAACTTGCCCGCTGTTTCCGCAAGCACGGCATCAAGACGATGACCGGTGCCGCTGTGGAGAAAGTGGATATTGTTGACGACCAGTGCGTTGTCACTGTCAAGGACAGCAAGGAGAAGATTACGGAGATCACCTGCGACATCGTGTTGTCCGCTGTGGGCGTGGCCACCAACCTGGAAGGCCTCGGCCTCGAAGAGTGTGGCGTTGCGTTCGAGCGCGGCAAAGTCACTGTTGACGATTATTACCGCACGAATGTCGAGGGCGTGTATGCCATCGGCGACATCGTGCATGGACCAGCCTTGGCGCACGTGGCCTCGCACGAAGCACTCGTCTGCGTGGAGAAGATTGCGGGTCACAATCCCGAACCGGTCGATTACAGCAACATTCCCGGCTGTACTTACACGACTCCCGAAATCGCGTCCGTGGGTCTCACCGAGCGCGCCTGTGTGGAGCAGGGCAGGGAAGTGCTCATCGGCAAGTTCCCGTTCACCGCGTCCGGCAAGGCGGCTTCTTCCGGCAATCGCGACGGTATGGTGAAGGTCATCTTCGACAAGAACACCAACGAATGGCTCGGTTGCCATCTCATCGGCGACAACGTCACGGAGATGATCGCCGGTGCCGTCACCGCCCGCAAGAAAGGCATGACCGGCCCCGAAATCATCAGCTCCGTGTTCCCGCATCCGACGATGTCGGAGGCGATCATGGAGGCCGTGGCCGTGGCGTACGGCGAGTGCGTGCATATTTAATGGTTATTGGTTATGGGTTATTGGTTATTGAGGGTTATTGTTGATTGATGATAGTTGATTGATAATTGATAATTGATAATTGATAATTGATAATCTTAGTAAATTCAATGATTATGAAACGAATCCTTATAGTATTTCTGTTTCTGATGGCTGGGATGGCGGGTTTCGCGCAGCGCGAGCAAGTGGGTGAGGTTGTGACCTTCCATGATACCACATGGTATGATCGTGGTTTCGATTTCTATATCGGTGGCGGCATGTTCTTTGGCGGGAAGAAGACCGCTCTTTATTATAATGGTAGTCGTAACAATGAGTGTAATCTAGACTATCTGTTTGATAATGAATATCGTAGGAGGGAGATTTTGGAGGCGGTAACCCAGATTTATCATCACATCAGCATGAATGACGAGATTGGATACCGCGAGGAGGATTTGAACCTGACCCCGCAATATAACCTCTCTGCCTGTGTTTCACTTGGTGTGCGCTATAAGATACGTAACAATTGGGGTATTTCGTTGTCATACACCTTTTCCCGTCTTACGGCAATAAACAAACTGTTGTTGACCTACACTTCGGTGTCGGGCACCAATTACAAGTCGCCAGAACTCACATTGTCAGGCAAGGAAGACCGTTCCATGATAGACCTCTCCGTGTCGTATCTCTTCAGCGGTGCTCATCGTATCGTAAAACCTTTTGTGGAGTTGGGTGCTCAGTTCAACTATGTGCGGGTGAAGAAATTTGACGCTATTTTGTTAGACGAACACAATAATCCCAAGCTTACCTTGACTTTGTTGGATCCGTATGGCGGCGCTAGTTATGTGCCGGGTGCGAATATGCAGACCTACGATGTGATTTATGGCGGCCCTGGATTCGGTGCCACTTTTTCTGTAGGCTTGAAGCTTGTGGTGAACAAGTTTGTCTCTCTTGACCCAACTTTCTACGGTTGTATGAGTCGCTTGCACCTGAAACCATACGGGGAGAGCGCAATGACATTCAACTACGGGGTGATGCTCCGGGTGGTGATGAACGATTTCTTTTTCCAGAATCGGTAATCATTTATAGAGACATACAGTTGTGCGTCTCTACCGATTTTGCCAAATTTTCCACGCCGCTTCCGCCTGCTCGTGCAACATCGCCAAACCGTTCAGGATTTTCGCGCCGCGCAAGATACCTTCTTTCAGGAAAGTTGTTTCAGACGGATTATAAACCAAATCATACAGAAAATGCTCACCCGATATTCCTTGGTAAGGGATGTCGGGTTTTTCGTTGATATTCGGGTAGGTGCCTAACGGGGTGCAGTTGACGATGAGGCGATGTTGACGGACAATCTCTTGTGTTAGAGCAGAGTAGGGGAGCCCTCTTTCAGGATTTCGGGAGACAACCGTACAGGTGCATCCGAGTAATTCAAGGACGTATTTCACCGCAACGCTGGCGCCTCCGGTCCCTAAAATTAACGCATGATCGGGAATCGTGATACCTTGCAAAGAATCTCGGAATCCTATGATGTCGGTGTTGTATCCTTTGGTGAAAGTCTGGTTGTCAATATGTTGGATGGTTACGGTGTTTACAGCTCCGATAGTCTTCGCTTCATCAGATAATGCATCCAAATAAGGGATAATCTGTTGTTTGTAAGGAATGGTGACGTTGAATCCGACCAAATCGGGATGTTGCCGGATGAAGTCTGCAATGTCTTCAATATCAGCTAATTCAAAAAGAGAATAGGAGGCATCTGTTATATGCTCACGTTGGAATTTTTCTTCAAAATAGATTTTGGAGAAACTGTGGGAAAGCGTTTTACCGATGAGTCCGAACTCTCGCATTAGGCTTCTTCGTTGGATGCAGCGTTTTTGCGTTTTCTGGCTGAAACAATCCACTTGATGACCACATATACGATGCCTATGCCGCAGAGGGCTAACAGTGCGATGGTCAGCTCGTGGTTGTATTTGTCAATCAGGTCTTTTTGTCCGTGCGCAACATATCCGAGGATGGCCAGCACCGTGTTCCAGCAGGCCGCGCCGATGCTGGTGAAGAGGATGAACTTGCCGATGTGCATTTTGGCGAGGCCGGCAGGGATGGAAATCAGCTGCCGGATGGCGGGGATGAAACGCCCCACGAGTGTGGAGACGTTGCCGTGTTCCCGGAAATAGTCCTCCGCTTTCTGCACTTTCGCACTGTCTAACAGCAACATGTGTCCCACCTTACTGTCCGCGAACCAGTAGATGATCGGGCGACCCAGCCAGAAGGCCAGCATGTAGTTGATCAAGGCTCCTATCAAAGCGCCGAGAGTCGCGAACAGTATGATTAACAGTACATTGACGAACTTAGAAGACGTGACGTACAAGGCATCGTTGTCGCTGTTGCAAGCTTGGTAGGCGGCGGGCGGCACAATCACCTCCGACGGGAACGGGATGAACGAGCTTTCGATGGTCATCAGCAGAGTGACCGTGCCGTAATTCAGGTGGTTGTTGTACCAGGAGATTACCCGCCCGGTGGCGGATTCCTTAGGCTGTTCAGTCTCGTTTTGCGTTTGTGCTACAGAAGCGAATACGAATACGATAAGGGTAAAGAAAAGTAAAGTTTTTTTCATGAAAGCGGTTTAATTATTGTGGATGTCGGGCAGATGGTCGGAATATGGGCCGACCAGCATATAGATTTCGGGATAAAGAGTGTAGAGCATGTCCGTGTCTAAGTCCAGGAAATCGCTGCGGATGCCATCCTCGTTCAGAATGAGGGCGTTTTGGAGGTGCTGGATACCAATCTTAGGCTTGCCGTCTGCAATATAGGACAGCGCAAGGAAATAGCCGAGGTGCTCGTAAAGTTCTTCATCCGGAAGGTCAGTGTAATTCTCTTCCAAAATTTTGATGGCAATGTCTTGACAATGTACTAGATAGCAGAATTCGGTCAGCCAGGCACAATACTCGATAGGCGATTCGAACTGCTTCTCGGCGGAATGGCACAAGTGTAGGAAAGCGTCTTTATGTCCGTCAGCACGCAAGCAGTCAAGCACCCATTCCAATTTTTCAAGGCTCAGTTGCTGGGTTTCGTAGTAGCGGTCCACGAATTTGGGGATTTCTTCGAGACGTCCCATCATTCGTAACACGTCCACAATTTCGGAAAAAGCAAACGGGAATTCAGGGTCTTTTTCGTTCGCCATGAGTAATTGCTGGAGCGCCTCGTCAAAAAGGTTAAGCTCCTTAAACGCCTTGCCCAAAAGTACATGCGTGGTCAAATCCTTTGACTTGTGAATACGCCAGCAATATTCTATGGCCTTGTAGAAATTGCGCATCATGTAATGCTCCTTGGCGATAGCATAAAGCCCCATTGTGTCAGATTCAATGGAGACAGCGAATTCAAAAGCCTGAAGAGCTTCCTTATGCTGCTCGTTGAGCGCATAATGTGTCCCCATATTCGTCCAGATTTGTTTGTCCAAGGGGAATTCCTGACATAATAGTTGAAGAAATTGCAGTTCTGTTTTGAATCTTCCGGAATGGCTGTCGTTGTTTGAAAGTATTAGCAGGTCTGTGTTTTCAAGAACGCCATTGTCATATCGATATGCCTCTTTGAAGCTGTCGAATGCCTTTTCCGCATCACCTTTGTCCAGATATAGGTTGGTCAGAATGAAATAAGCGTTGGAGGAGGGCTCAATGTCGATAGCTTTTTGCACCAGCTCTCCCACGTTCATTTTAAGATGGAATGTGTATGCAATGAAGGCGATCTCTTCGTACAACTCTGCCGAAGAGGGGAAGTGCCGCAGTGTCTTTTGCATATATTGCTGTGCTTCACGACGTTGGTCGTTCCAGATAAGGTAACGCATTTTCCAGATGACAAATTCCGGGTCGTCGGGGAAGTCGTGCTGTGCCTTTTCGATGGCTTTCTTCAAATAATCGCCCTTCTGTGAGAACATCAGGTTGGAGATGATAATGTCATACTCATCCTCATTATATGCCGTGGGAATCCCTTTGTCGCAGGCTTCACAGAAGCTTTTCGCCAAAGATATTTCCTCTTCGGTGAACTCATCTTCCTCATTATCATCATCATAGAATTTCATTCAGCTAACTTTTTTAAGGGTGCAAAAATACACTTTTTGCTGACAGTAGAAACGTTTCGTGCCACCTTCCAAAAACAAGGATTTTGTTTTTTCAAGGTATTCGTAATTTGTGTATCTTTGCCGATTGTTTGTGGTAAAATTAATATATTGATTATCAGATAATTGTATGGCGAAAAGTATTTCAAAACTGAGAAATATCGGCATTGCTGCGCACATTGACGCAGGAAAAACCACCTGTTCGGAACGTATTTTGTTCTTCACAGGCGTGAACCGGAAGATTGGTGAAACCCACGACGGTCAGGCCACGATGGACTTCATGAAGCAGGAGCAGGAGCGCGGTATCACCATCGCCTCCGCCGCCATCACCGCCAACTGGAACGACCACCAGATCAACCTCATCGACACTCCCGGCCATGTGGACTTCACCATCGAGGTGGAACGCTCGCTGCGTGTCATCGACGGGATGGTGGCGGTCTTTTGCGCCGTCGGCGGCGTGGAACCCCAGAGCGAAACCGTCTGGAACCAGGCCGACAAGTACCGCGTGCCCCGCATTGCCTTCGTGAACAAGATGGACCGCACCGGCGCCAACTTCGCCGATGTGGTGGCCCAGATGAACAAATACCTCGGCGCCAACGCCATGCCCATCCACCTGCCCATCGGAGCCGAAAACGACTTCCTCGGCATGGTCGATCTTGTCACCATGAAAGCCATCACCTTTGTGGAGAAGGAGCGTATCGTGAGCGACATCCCGGCAGAACTGCTGCCGCAGGCACAGGAGGCCCGCCGTGTGATGATCGAGAAGCTCGCCGATTACGACGACGACATCGCCACCCTTTATCTGGAGGATGCTGAAATTGAGGAACCGATGCTGAAGAAAGCCATCCGTGAAGCCACCATCAAACTGCTGGTGACCCCCGTCCTGTGCGGCGCCGCCTACAAGAACAAGGGCATCCAGTTGCTTCTGGACGCCATCGTGGATTATCTTCCGTCGCCCAACGACCTCGGCGCCGTCATTGCCCACGATCCTGACGATGAGGAACGCACCATCAAGCTGCATCCGTCGGTCAATGAGCCGGTGGCTGCCCTCGCCTTCAAGCTCATCAACGACCCCTACGTCGGCCAGCAGACCTTCATCCGCGTGTTCAGCGGCAAGATCACCAGCGGCATGACCATCTACAACACCAACAAGGGAAAGACGGAGCGTATCGGCCGCATCTTCCGCATCAAGGCCAAAGAGCGTGAGGAAATCACGGAGGCGGGTGCCGGTGAAATCGTGGCCCTTGTCGGCATGAAGTTCACCCGCACGGGCGACACCCTCTGCGACGAGAACCAGGCCGTCCTGTTGGAGAACATCACCGTGCCGCCCGCGGTCATCGAGATGAAGCTGGAACTGGACGACAAGAAGAGCCGCAACAAGCTGGGTGAGGCTTTGGCCAAGCTTACCAACGAAGACCCGTCGTTCCACTCCCACTTCGACGAAGAGACGGAAGAGACCATCATCGCCGGCATGGGCGAACTGCACTTGGAAATCCTCGTGGAGCGTATCCGCGACGAGTTCAAGGTGCCGATTTCAGTGGGTGCCCCGTCGGTGTCGTTCCGCGAGACCATCACCACGGAGAAGGAGTGCAACTACCGCCATGTGAAGCAGACGGGCGGCAAGGGGCAGTTCGCCCACACCGTCATCCGCTTCGAACCGAACCCGGGAAAAGGCTTCGAGTTCGTCGATATCACCAAGGGCGGTGTCATCCCGAAGGAGTTCATGCCCTCCATCCAGAAGGGTCTCATCAAGGCGATGGAGAAGAGTCCGATTGCCGGCTACCCCGTGGTGGATGTGAAGTGCGTGCTGGTGGACGGCAGTTTCCACCCCGTGGATTCAAGCGACATGGCGTTCCAGACCTGCGCCGCGATGTGCTTCAAGCAGGCGTTCCGCCAGGCCAACCCCATCGTGATGGAGCCGGTGATGAAGGTGGAGGTCAACACCCCCGACGATTTCATCGGCAACGTGACCCGCGACCTCAACAAGCGCCGCGGCCGCATCGAGAACATGCGCCGTTTCCGCAAGGGTTCGCAAAAACTCGACGGTTTCATTCCGCTGATGGAGATGTTCGGCTATGCCACCGCGCTGCGCAACATCACCTCCGGCCGCGCCAACTACTCGATGGAATTCTACCAATACATGCAGATGCCCGCCGACAAGCAGGCCGAAGTCATCAAGAAACGGCAGGAAGAGGAGAAGGAACGCTCGGCGAAATAGGCTATGCAAGAAAATCCATTAACATAATTCCCCTTGAAAAAAACAAAGACAGACCAATAATGAAAGATTACAATCTCATAGCAAATTCCGGAATACAACTGCTGACGGTTCCCATGGAAATCAATATGCAGGAAAAATACGCCGTATGGTTTCACGAGTGGCCCACGGCAAAAGGCGATGAGTGGATTTTGGATATCGTGCATGCGATGGAGGACGATAACGGCAGCAGCTACTACAAGAAGAAAGAGCTTTATGACAACGGTTTTTTTGCCGAAAGCCAAAGCGAGTTCACGGAGCGCGATCTTCGGGAAAAAAGCATTTTCCCGCTTCGGAAGGATGATGAGATGATGCCGGGGGTGACTGGCGAAATCTACAAAGTGACTTTTGCGGACAAACGGAACAACACGCTAGAACAGTTTGAGAATGTGTGGCTTCCGCTTCCGTATTTCCAGAAACGGAGTGAAAAGCGGTTCAATTTCGGCCCCTTGAATTGGGCAAGATTCAAGATGGTGCCCCGAGAATCGGATGAAGGGCGCAAGCGCTATGACGTGATTATCGCGTTCGACACCCACACCGCGTATGAAACCGACCCGCATAATGAGCGCCCTGTCTTTCGGGACCAGTTCCAGAAGGAGATGACCTTTATGGTCTGTTCGGATGAGTACAAGACGATGGATTTCTGCCAGCCCAAACAGGACTACAGCTACATTGACAGCTATTTGTTCAGCCTCGTACACCCGGAGCTGCAACAGCCCTCCCAAATCAAGGGGAATGCGCGAAAACTCACCCACATCGCATCCTATGTTTTTCTGATACAGTATATTGCAAAACACGAGTGTTTTCCGAAAATTATCCTGTACAAGGATCAGGATGTGGAATTCAAGAAGATCGACATGGTGGTGGATATCGGAAACTCGCGCACTACGGCGCTTTTGGTGGAGGATGGCTGTGAGGATTTCAACCATGTGACGAAACTTCAGCTCACCGATATGACCGACCCCATCCATGTGAAACCCGACGGGGAGGTGGAGGTCCGTTCCTACAAGGAGTCGTTTGATATGCGGCTGGCCTTCCGCCGCGCTAATTTCGGCAGTTTCGGACCGAAAGACAGCCGTCAGTTTGTGTATCCCAGCCTGGTACGTCTCGGTACGGAGGCCAATTCCTTGATACACAAGTCATCGCAAAGTGAAAGCGCCGAGATGATATCCACCTATTCAAGTCCGAAGCGTTACCTTTGGGACGGGAAGCCCAACAAGGAGGAGTGGCGGTTCCTCACGCTGGAAGGGGAAACCGACTGCGATCCGGTGCTCCACCTCAATGGCATCACCAACCAGTTGAAGTATAACGGCGAACTTGATTTGGAGGGGAATGGAGGGAAAACCTACCACTACTCCAGACGGTCGCTGATGACGTTTGCCTTCCTTGAAATGCTGTCGCAGGCGAAAATGCAGATCAACAGTTATGGATACAGGGATGAAAAAGGCAAGCGGGAGATGCCCCGCCGGTTGAAGCGGCTCATCATCACCTGTCCGACGGCCATGTCGAAACTTGAGAGGGAGAAATTGATCCAGTGTGCCAGAAACGCCGTCATCCTGTCCGAAAATTTCGAGTATCTGGATGTGAGGGACAATCCGTCACCGGGTTCCAGCATTGAGATTGTGCCCGATGTGCAGCGGAAGTCAGCGGACCAGAAGTGGTACTTCGACGAGGCCACCTGCGCCCAGCTGGTCTATATGTTCGGGGAAGTCGGCCACAAATACAAAGGCTGTTGTGACGAGTTCTTCAATCTTTACGGGAAAAAGGAGGGTGAAGGCCGCCAGAACACCCTTACCGTCGGCTCCCTTGACATCGGCGCCGGCACCTCCGACCTTATGATCAACCGCTACTCCTACAGCAAGGGCTCCGTCACCACCATCACCCCGGAACCGTTGTTCTACGACAGTTTCTACTTTGCCGGGGATGACATGCTCAAGGGGCTGATCAACGACCTGATGATGCTGGACGAGGAGAGTGCCTTCTATCGGAAACTGAAACCTATGCCGTACGCCGACTGCCGCCAGAAGCTGCGCAACATGTTCGGCCCGGACTACAACGGACAGAAGGAGTCGGACCGCATCTTCAGGGGCGACTTCAACCTCCAGTATTCAGTTCCTTTGATGTGCCATTTTATGGAACTTGTGAAAAATGGGCGGTCCAACTGCACCGTCCGCTTCCACGATGTGTTTGAGAAACTTCCGCCCAACCAGAGCGTGATGAACCGCTTCAAGGAACTCTTCGGCTTCGGATTGGATACGCTCGAATGGGATTTCGACTATGAGAAGGTGTCCAAAAAGATTTTTGACAAATTCGAACCCTACCTCAAGAAGATAGCGACCATTATGTTCGCCAATGCCTGCGACCTTGTGATCCTTTCCGGACGCCCCGCCTCGCTGCCTCCCATCCGCAACATCTTCCTGAAGTACTACGCCGTTTCTCCCGACCGCCTGATTCTGCTCAACAACTACTATGTTGGCCGCTGGTT
>JAEEGH010020617.1_pt1 | contig 13683 bp, 8 predicted proteins | sample 9134181 | NCBI WGS metagenome assembly JAEEGH01 (sample SAMN16246544, study PRJNA631951) | gut metagenome | biome: gut microbiome; feature: rumen; material: DP-attached | host: Bos | place: Iran: Karaj | collected 2018-10
TTATCTATTTCTATTATGTTTGGTTCCATACACACTTCCTTACATTGCTTTTTGGGTTTGTACTAAATTTATGTTATAGTTTTATTACTATTTATATCATCAATCATTTTATATAGAAAGAAAATTATGGATAAAACAATAAGCTCTAAGAATAATCATCTTTTTACCAATAAACAATTACTATTATTGCTGCTGCCTCTCATCGCTGAACAGCTCCTGAACTCACTGATGGGCATGGCTGACAGCATGATGGTATCAACTGTGGGAGAAGAGGCTCTCTCAGCTGTATCACTTGTAGACTCCATCAACAACCTGATCGTACAGGCATTCAACGCACTTGCAACAGGTGGTGTCATAATATGCGCCAATTACGTGGGACAAAAGAACATGAAAAAAGCCAATGATGCTGCTGCTCAGCTTCTTGGCGTAGCACTGGCACTATCTCTTTTTATAACAGTACTGGGAATTGTATTTAAGGCTCCGCTCCTGCATCTGATATTTGGAAGTATCGAAGAGTCAGTAATGACGGCTTCTTACACTTATTTCCTCATTACAATATTGTCATATCCGGCTATAGCTCTTGCTGGTGCAGGAAGTGCTATATATCGCGCTCAGGGCAACACTCGTCTGCCTATGAATGTAGCCATCTTCTCAAACATGGTCAACATCCTGCTAAATGCGGTATTTATATATATCTTCAACATGGGCGTTGCAGGCGCAGCCCTTGCTACACTTATTTCCAGACTTATCTACGCACTTGTATTGTTATACAGGCTCAGGGATAAAAAACAGATGCTCTACGTCAGGGACTACCACAAGATCAGACCAGACAAGGAAAAAATCAAATCAATACTGTCCATGGGTATTCCAAACGGTATAGAAAATGGCATGTTCCAGTTTGGTAAACTGGCTATACAGTCATCTGTCGCTATCTGTGGTACAACAGCTATCGCAGCTCAGGCAATGACCAACATATTTGAAAATGTAAATGGCGTTGCCGGAGTCGGTGTCGGACTGGGTCTCATGACTGTTGTAGGACAATGCATGGGCGCCGGTAGAATAGACGAAGCCAGATACTACATCAAAAAGCTGACCGGATGGGCATTTATAGCTGTACTCTTAAGCTGCCTGTTCGCTTACGCAATTGCAAGACCTGTTACAACTCTGGCAGGCATGAGCGCCGAAAGCGCATCTCTGTGCATATACATGCTTGGCTGGGTTACTATAGTAAAGCCTGTACTATGGCCATTTTCATTTACCCCTGCTTATGGTCTCAGAGCAGCCGGAGATGTTAAGTTCTCTATGATCCTCAGCACATTGTCAATGTGGCTGTGCCGTGTATCCTTGGCTACATTCCTCATAAGAGTAGTCGGAATGGGACCTATGGGCGTATGGATCGGTATGTTCTCAGACTGGGGCATCAGAGGCATATTCTTTACTATCAGATTTTTCAGTGGAAAATGGGAAGTTCACAAGGTTGTTTAAGATTAACGAGTCAGAGGGGACGTATCAGATTGACTCATTGTGCACAATGAGTCAATTTGATACGTCCCCTCTGACTCATTTTTCTTGTTTACCAGCGATGAATTTCTCAACTTCTCTGAGGTGTTCCTTGTTACCACGACCGCCATTTCTCATAGCATCTTTTCTAAAGACTGATGGGGATACACCTTTTTCCTGCCTAAATGCCTTGGAAAAAACAAGTGGATCAGAATATCCACAGGAGATTGCAATACTCTCTATAGGCAACGATGTCAGCTGTAATAGCTCCACTGCCTTGGCAATTCGGAAAGACGTCAGATACTGCTGAGGTGACATTCCTATCTCCTTTTGAAAAAGAGTATATAAGTAACTGCGGTTAATACAGACATACGCTGCTACGTCTGTGACTTTAATCGGGTTGTAGTAGTTCTGACTGATATATGACAGTGCCTGCTGAACATAGTTATTGGCGCTTCCTGCGTCATTTCGCATAGACACACTACTACCACCTGCTATCTCTGACAAGAATAGAGACAAACTGCCGTTACGCCTAAGTACATCCTGTACACTGAAGGTATTATGCTCCATCATATCTTTTACTATGTCATATATCCCATTTATATTTTCACTTTTAAAAATAGGCTGTTGCAGTGACAGGCCCAATTCTCCTACAATCTCACCTGCATGCTTGCCACCGAAACCTACCCATACATATGTCCACGGGTCATTCTCATCAGATTCGTAATATGCCAGTTCTTCAGGTACTATCAAAAATCCGTATCCTGATTCCAGCGGATAAGTCTGCGAGCCTATGGAAAACTGTCCCTTGCCATTTATTATAAAATGGATCATGTAGTGAGGCTTTACAGCCGGACCAAAGGAATGGTGTGGAAGTGTCTGTGAGCATCCGCAGCAATATACGTACAAGTCATCGGACTCTTCTTCTGTAAACTCAAGTTTATAGGCCTTTTCCATGGTCAACTGCCTCCTTACAATTATCACTATTAGTTTCTCTATAGTCTATTAAAATAATAGTATTTAACATTTTGACAGGAACATAAAACAAAGTACTGTTGCAAAACAAGTTGCTACTATTCTATTATTATAACATGTAAGCAACAACTAGTAATAATTTAAGATATAACATATGACTAGTACGCTGGACTATTTGTAATTAACAAAACTACTGATGAAAGAATGTGTCAGTGAATATGCAAGTCATCTTATCATGCTGAAAGGATATGAATTATGGAAGATATGAAAAAAGCTGTCCTTGACGGATTTGCCAAGGCTTATGGAAAAAGTGAAGGTGTAAAAGCCTATTTTGCCGCAGGAAGAGTCAACCTGATTGGTGAGCACACAGATTACAACGCAGGACATGTATTTCCTTGCGCACTTACTATTGGAACATATGGTGCTGCTGCCAAGAGAGATGACAAAATTGTACATTTCTACTCTGTAAACCAGGACAATTTTGGCGTATATGGAGTAGACCTTGATAAAGAGTTAAAGCCTTGTGATGAAGCAGGCTGGGCTAATTACCCAATCGGTATCATCTGGGCATTTGAAAAAAGAGGTTTCGAACTCCCTTGCGGTTTTGATATGGCTATCTACGGCAATATCCCAGCTGGTTCCGGACTCTCATCATCAGCTTCTCTTGAAGTATTGACCGGATTCATCCTCCGCGACCTGTTTGGATTTGATGTTACCAACCAGGATCTTGCTATCATCGGACAGTACTCTGAGAACAACTTCAACGGATGTAACTGCGGTATCATGGATCAGTTTGCCGTTGCTATGGGCAAGGAAAACAATGCAATATTCCTTGATACATCTGACCTCTCCTTTGAATATGCTCCTATCAAGCTTGATGGATGTAAGATAGTGATCACTAATACCAATAAAAAGCACAAACTGACAGACTCTCAGTACAATGCAAGAAGATCATCATGTGAACTTGCTCTGTCAGAGCTTCAGAAAGTTGTTGATATCAAAGGACTTGGAGAGCTCTCAATTGAAGAATTCGAGGCTCACAAAGATGCAATACCTGATGAAGACAGAAGTAAGAAAGCAAAACATGCTGTATATGAAAATCAGAGAACTATCGAAGCTGTTGCAGCCCTTAAGGCTGGCGACCTCAAGAGATTTGGTGAGCTTATGAATGCTTCACATGTATCTCTCCGCGACGATTATGATGTTACAGGTGTTGAACTTGATACTCTTGCCGAAGAGGCTTGGAAGATTGACGGTGTCATCGGATCCCGTATGACAGGCGGCGGATTTGGAGGATGCACAGTATCTATCGTTAAAGACGAAGCTATTGATACCTTCAAAGAGCAGGTTGGTAAGGCATATAAAGAAAAGATCGGCTATGACTGCACATTCTACACAGTAGAAATTGGTGGTGGCCCAACAGTACTGTAATTTCAAGGAATGAGTCACAGGGTGACTCATTCTGTTTTTTAAAGGAGCTTTTTTACAATGGAAAATATACAAACAGAATTAAAGAGGCTTGTAGCCTATGGATACAAGACAGGTCTTATTGAAAAAGAGGATATTATCTACACTATAAATACACTTTTGATGGATCTGTCTCTTGAAAGCACTGAGATAAGTGAAAGAGACGTTATTGAAGAAGCAGAAGGCATGTCTGATGCAGATATCGACAATGGCACACTCTTAGAGAGCATCCTGAAAAATATCGATGATTATGCGGCAGAAGCTGGTCTGTTAGAAAATAACAGCGTAGTCTTCCGTGATCTCTTCGATACCAGGCTCATGGGACGCATGACACCAAGACCTAGCGATGTCATCAGAAAATTCAATGAGCTGTATAAGACAAGCCCTGAAGCTGCAACTGATTTCTATTATTCTTTTGCAAGAAATACTGATTATATCAGACGCTATCGCATATCAAAGGATCTGAAATGGATTGCACCAACAGAATACGGTGATCTCGACATAACTATCAATCTCTCTAAACCGGAAAAAGATCCTAAGGCTATAGCTGCTGCCAAAAATGCAAAGCAGACAGGATATCCAAAATGCCAGCTGTGCAGAGAGAACGAAGGCTACAGCGGACGTGTAGATCACCCTGCAAGAGAAAACCACAGAATCATCCCTGTGACTATTCAGAACTCTCAGTGGGGATTTCAGTATTCACCATATGTATATTACAACGAGCATTGCATAGTGTTTAACTCTCAGCACATTCCTATGAAGATTGAGCATGGAACATTCTGCAAACTCTTTGATTTTGTCAAACAGTTCCCTCACTATTTTGTAGGATCCAATGCTGACCTGCCTATCGTAGGTGGTTCTATCCTTAGCCACGATCACTTCCAGGGAGGCCATTACACATTTGCTATGGCTAAGGCACCTGTAGAGCGTACATTTACAATTAATGGATTTGAAGATATACAAGCTGGAATCGTCAAATGGCCAATGTCAGTAATAAGATTATCTGGCAAAGATACAGACAGAATCATAGCCCTGGCAGATCACATATTGGAGGCATGGCGCTCATATACTGATGAGGATGCATTTATATACGCTGAGACTGATGGAACTCCTCACAATACCATAACTCCAATAGCAAGAAAACGCGGCGATAACTACGAACTGGACCTTGTACTTAGAAACAACATCACAACTGAAGAACACCCGCTTGGTGTATATCACCCACATGCTAACCTGCATCATATCAAAAAGGAAAACATCGGTCTGATAGAAGTAATGGGACTTGCTGTTCTCCCTGCAAGATTAAAAGGAGAAATGGCAAACCTTAAAGATGCGATGCTAAAAGGCAAAGATCTAAGAGCTGATGAAATACTCTCAAAACATGCTGACTGGGTTGATGAGTTTAGTAAGAACTATGACCATATTGATGAAAGCAATATTGATGATATCATAAACGCTGAGATTGGTAAGGTATTTATGCATGTTCTCGAAGATGCCGGTGTATACAAGAGAACTCCTGAAGGACAGGCTGCCTTCGATAAATTTATAAATACTTTATAAATCATAAAAAACCTGCATTTTTCTAAAAACACTTTTGGGAATGATTAGATTTTGTTTATAAAAAATTGATATATTTTAATCAGAAATTGATTTATTTTATTCTGAAAGTGTTATAATAGTCTTAGTCAAAAGTTTTCTTGTTTTTCAGCTTTTGCTGGGAAAGGGGTATGGTATGACTCTTTACGAAGCTACTTTATTTGATGTTTCTAAGGATTCTTTTCATAGAACAGACTGGACTATTCAATTAGAAAATGAGAGGGAGAATCTTCAGAAGATTGAAAAAGAAATCAAAGAAGAATACTATAAAACTCTTCGTTGATTTCAGATTTTGACAATTGAATATTGCTTACAAAATATCTTTGATATAGAAACAATTATGATTGTTTATTATAAAGTCATTCTCATATATATGCAGAATGACTTTATTTTTTTGCTTAATATGTGTATTGTAATATACAGATTTTTTATTCTGCAAAAGGAGGATTTACCTAGTATACTGATCTATGGATATAGGTTAAGAGATATTATATGAAAATTGTAGCTTGTGAAATTGATAGTGTTGGAAATGATATTAAATATGATTCACTTGCAAATGCAGGTGAGACTGTATTCTATACAGATAAAATCACTGAGGATAATGCAGCAGACAGGCTAAAAGATGCTGAAGTACTATGCATCAACAAATCTCAGATAACAGACAAGATCCTGGATGCCGCTCCAAATCTAAAACTCATATGCATGTTTGCAACAGGTTTTGATAATGCCAATGTAAAAGCCTGCAAAGCCCACGGCGTAGACGTAGCCAATGTAAAAGGTTACTCAACTGATTCCGTTGCTCAGCATACTTTTGCACTTCTTTTCTATCTGCTTGAAAAACTAAGACATTATGATGATTTTGTAAAGTCGGGTGATTACGGCAATCAGGAACACTTCTGTCTCCTTGATCAGCCTTTTCATGAACTGGCTGGTCAGACCTATGGCATAATCGGAATGGGTAATATCGGAAGGAAAGTAGCTCAGATTGCTACAGCTTTTGGCGCCCATGTCATATTCTATGCATCTTCCGGACACAGTGATTGTACTGACTATGAGCAGGTATCCTTGGACGAACTGCTGACACGCTCTGATGTCATATCTCTCCATTGTCCGCTTACAGACAGAACTTTCCATCTGATAGATGAAGATGCTCTATCCAAGATGAAGAATACTGCCATACTGATAAACGTTGCCAGAGGCGCAGTCATAGATGACGAAGCTCTGTACAAGGCAATCACTACTGGCATGATAGGCGCTGCCGGCATAGATGTCCTTGCCAAAGAGCCAATTTCTCAGGACAACCCTCTTAGCAAATTGTACGGATATGACAACGTTGCCATCACCCCTCACATGGCCTGGGCCAGCGTAGAAGCCAGATCCCGCTGCGTAGAAGAAGTTGCAGAAAACATCCAATCCTACGCAAATGGAACACCAAGAAATATTGTTACAATGTAATCGCTCACAGGAAATCCAGAAATCTTTTCCTACGTGAAAAAGGATGCAGCTAGTTCTATCACGAGACTAACTGCATCCTTTGATACTAATCATAACTGCTATGTAGCACTATAAACTATTATATTCTATTACGAATTTCACATTAATATTTAGTTACACATCAGTAGTTTAATTCATCCAAAAGGCTTTTAACTACATCTCGATAGTCAGCTGATGTTTCCACATACACTATTGTATTATCAACTCTTTCAACTGTAGCATATACATCACCATTTTTTACTGTATACTTCTGAGAATTGCCAACATTAACATCTGTATGCACGCTGCTACCTTCTTCGTAAGCGTTAACATATTCTGTTTTGGTAAGTTCATAATAGTTCTTGGCAAAATCAGTATCTTCCCCTTCTATGAACATTATCTCCACATCATCATCATTCATTGCAAAAAGCGCTGCTGTCGCACCATCAATATCTTCATACTCTGTCATATCAATGACTTCAAATCCCTGATCCTGTGCTTTCTCTGTAAATGTAGCTGCTGATACAGGCTCCTTGCTACCGCATCCTGTAAGAAGCGCTCCAACTACAAGTGCTATTGCTAAAACTTTCTTTTTCATAATTATAATTTCTCCTTCATAACAACTTTTTTGAAACAACGATAAGTATACACTAAATTGCATGACAGGTTACATAATAAATATACATAAATAAAAAAGACTAATTCGCAATTGAATCAGTCTTTTTTACCCTTATCAACTAAGGAAAATCACTCTACTCTCACATTTTGACAATTCAAGTTTGACAGTTCCAGCATCTGTAATGGTTTCATCTAAAGTGATATCGCTATATGGATCCCAGACTGAAATGACTGTTTTACTATATATTTCAAGTTCGTCCGAGATTTCTTCCATGCCTTCATTGGTGACTATTACGTACTCAGCGTTATCTTTGATTTCATAGGTGCATCGAATATTCTTTGACCCTTTTTTTAATTTTATCTTTCGCAATCCGCTTTTTTCTATAGTATTTAATAGCTCTCTGTCGTCCCTAAAACATAGTGTTTTTCCACCTTGTGACTTATATTTCTGCAACATATCCACAGTTTCGGGAGACATATTTTTCTCAAAGTCCTCATCATAGATCAGAAGCTTATAGCTATAATCTGTGATATTGACTGCACCTGCAGTGACCTGGCAAGAGGTATTAAGCAGTTCCTCTTCGAGATAGTTAAATTCAATCTGATTCTCAAACAGCGGTTTTGCTATCTGCCAGGACAGCTCTTGCGGCTTGCACAGGACTGCAATTTCTGTGTTATTGACTGCTGCAGTATTCAGATAGCACATACGCTTTATATAATTACTCATCTTGCGGTACTGTGGCCAAAAAGGATTACCCAGGCCTACTTCCGGTGGACGCTCGTCTCCCCTGCCATCTCTTACTGAATAGTAAAATGCATGTGGATAAACAAGATTGACACCTCTTACAAATAGCCAGTTAAGATACCATCTCATATCTTCTTCTGTAAAAAGATATGGATCATCTCTATGCCCACAGCATCCAAAGCATTCATTGCCATTGCGATGCTTGCCACGATGCCTTGCGCTATCTGAGCTGCATTTGCCCATAGTTGTATGCTCACCGATCAGTGCATGTCCGTCTTCCGGTTCTACAAATCTCCAGACAATATCCTGACATGGCCATGTGTAATTCTGAAGATAGCCTATGTCAGTACTTTTCTCAGGATGTCCTGTTAGTGCTATTCCATGATCTGTACACCATTTTGACAACTGTCCGTAATATGCCCTGGACATGCGTGCATAGATCACTTCATCGTAGATGCGTCTGGCACTCTGCACTCTCTCTTTTTTATCTGATATATGTGAGATGTCTGATTTATCTGTACCTTCTGCGTTAGCCGCGTTGTCACATGACTGCTTCTCGAACAGCAGCGGCAAATCTTCTAAGGTTCCTCCTGCTGCCAGATATTCTTCATATATTCCATCACTCCATGGTATAAGGCCTTCTCGCGGATTCCTTCCCAGTATACATGGTTCATCTGTAAAAAAGGCTATTATGGTACTGCCAAAATACTCTTTTAACTCTGCATAATATTTCTCATGTGTCAGCTCTATAAAAGTCTTTACTGCCTCAGGATCTAAGAGATCACTACTTGGAGGAGCATCGATTTCTCCGTCATCTTCATTTTCATGAACCCCTCTGATATTGCCTCCACTTGGCAGCATATAGAAATATCTTTTTCCCTGATCTGTAGCTAAGTCCGCTACAAGCACAGCACCTGCTTCTTCCAGAGGCGCTTTTGTCATCATCAGACCTTTTGAGGCAAAAGCTTTATTTTTCTTTACCACCATGCCTCTGCAAGATCCTGATGGATACATTGCCTCATCATAGAGTACGACTTTCATATTCATTTCTTTGGCTTTGCTTACAGCATATTTAACATAGTAAAAATATTTTTCTGAAAGGTATTCTATTTCTTTAGGCAGCCCTTTCCTGGGATGAATGACAAATGCATCTACGCCTTTATCCTTCATCTCTTCCATCTGCTTAGTGATCTCATCCTCAGAAAGGTAATCATTCCAAAACCAGAAAGGAATTGGGGTGTAGTCATCACGTATCTGTTTAAAGCTATCTATTAGGGTACTCATTTATTTTTCTCCAATGTTATCAATATTTTATGCTATTCTATCAAACGCTTTGTTTCTTCTTGAGGAATAACATCGTCATCTGAACCTCTCAAAATGTATATTTTCGTCTTGCAATTTGCAATCTAAGAAACTATTGCACTAACTTCAAAACATTTTTCCATACACAATATTTCAATATTCAATCGTTATCCTTGCATCTCCTCTTACTATCACCTGCGCAAGGCCATTAAAGAGTCTTACTTCAGAAGCCTGTTCAGGTGCATGGCTTGACGGGTCACCGTTACCAACACCTATAACTCCATCTGATATGATTTTTACAAGAGTATCTGCTGTATTTACAAGCCTTCCCTCGCTATCTACTGCAGTGAGATTGTAAATGTGGATATCATCTGTGGATATCGTATTTTCAAGATACTCTTTTACCTCGATATGATCAATTTCTCCAGTTGTTGTGATCACTTTAGTCTGACATTCAACACCATCTTTGTAGCTGACGGCTTTGAGCTCTCCCGGCTCATAGATGACATTTTTCCAAGTCATATACCAGTATTTTTCAACACGCTGTCTGCCATAGCTCTTGCCATTTACAAAGAGTTCCACTTCATCAGCATTGGAGTATGCATAAACGTTGACAGGCTGACCTTCGCGGCCTTCAAGATTCCAGTGCGGGAATATATGCAGGCTATCCTCCTGTCCCCACCAGGCTTTATAGTAATAGAAAGCATCTTTTCTAAATGCACATATATCCATGATTCCAAACTGTGAATCAACTGCAGGCCATGGCATTGGGGTCGGTTCGCCGTGATAGTCAATTCCAGTCCATAGAAACATTCCTGCAAAGTAATCTCTCTTAAAGGCTTCTCTGCACTGATCTTCGCCTTTTTCAAATCTTCCTGCTGCCCCTTTGGATGAGCACTTGCTCCTGTTATCAGGATCCAGCGTAAAGAAGTGTCCTTTTGATTCATCTGTTTCATAACAGCCTCTGGTAGAGCTATTGGCAGCATTATTCTCTGTAATGATCATTGGCTGATTGGGATTATTGGCGTGGTAATGATCCCAGGCGGGAACTGAATAGTTAAATCCCATGACATCCAATTCTCTTGTAGTTTCAAAGAATGTCTCTGCTGTTTCGTAATGCTTATCGCCGTCCCAACATACCAAGGCATATGTTATAGGTCTGGTATTGTCTAGAAGCCTTATCTCCTGCCGCATACTTATCACTGTTTTGGCAGTTTCTTTTTTCATCTGGACATTGACTTCTTCATTGCCAATTCCCCAGAGTATAACAGATGGGTGGTTTCTTCCCTGTCTGACAACACTCTTCATGGATTCTATATCATCTCTGCAACTACCCATGCGCCTGGTCTCTGACAACACCAGTATTCCCAGTCTGTCGCACAGTTCAAGTACAATATCAGATGGCTCACCATGGGCTGATCTTAACGCGTTCATTCCGCACTTTTTCATTTCACGAAGTCTGTATTCAAGTACGGAATCCGGCAGACCTATTCCCACTCCTGCATGATCATGGTGCGTGCAGAGTCCTTTGATAAGGGTACGCTTACCGTTTAGCCAGAATCCCTTATCAGCTGTGAATTCTATTTTTCTAAAGCCAAAGTATTCTGTGTAGTCATCTTTGTGAATAGATGATCGGTTGGGTGCGGATTGGTTAGTAGTAGCACTAATTTGATCTACTCTTTGTTCAAGTGATTCATTTTTGGAATCAAATATCTGCGTGTTGCTACCTTTTTTGCCATCCTCAATAATATATGTCTTAACCTGATACAGGTAAGTGTCATCCAGATTCCACATGTGGAAGTCCTCACCTGTGATGGTCTCTTCCATCTGTACTTTAGTTTTCTCCCAAGGAGCTATTTCAAAGTCTTTGTGTAGTCTTGTAACTTCTTTTCCATCCTGATCATAAACGATGCTAAGTAGCTCTGCTCTGGCTGTTTCAAGCTTTCTACTGAGTACTTCTGCAGTGATCTTGAGACTGCCACTTGTCATATCATCTGCTACGCTTGCCTCCACATGAATGTCATATGGTTCTATTAGGATATCATCACATATGTACAGCCATACATGCTTGTATATTCCTCCGCCTTCGTACCACCAGCCTTCACGGCCCATGGCGTCTACACGCATGGCAAGTGTATTGTCTTCATCCTCCCTTATAAGGTCTGTCAGATCATAGAAGAAATGGCTGTAGCCGCTGACATGTGTTCCTACGTAACTCTGATTAAAGTACACATCTGTATCACGATATACACCTTCAAACACAATGTATATGCGCTTGCCCGCGTACTCTTTTGGTATTCTGAATGTTTTTCTATACCAGCATACGCCTGGTACGATTGATCCGCCTGCATGAAGTCTTGACTGCACTGTCTGCATGGCAGGAATATCATTGATGCCTGCTGTATCTATTTTCTGTACACGTTCTCCATCTATTACAAAATCATGTGGTAATGTGACTTTAGTCCAATCAGATGTATCAAGGTCTCTTGCTGTAGCGCCTGATACGTATGCTCCTGCCTTGGCGCCGCCCCAACCATCCTCCGGGAACCTTGGATTTAGATCCTTTTCTATGTATAGCCAGTCATTGTCGAAGTTTAGTTTTTTCATTGCATGATTCCTTATCTGAGTTTCTGTGTTGCTAGTACAGATGTTTTAAAATATCTGTACTAGTGTCATGTCTTGATGACAATTTGTTTAATTACTTGTCTGATTCTCAATATGCGTCGTTATCTTCAATCGCCGTAGCCACCGCTACGACTCATTCAGATTCCTAGCCTATTGAGAATAATACTTCGTAATTAAATCAAAAGTCATCAAGACATGACACTAGAATATGTTTTTATATTAGTGTAATATTTTTCGACAGAAAATTATCTCTATATTTTAATGAATCATTGTGAAATTCAACCTTTTAAGCATTGGATCTTTGGGCTTTTTTACTTAGTACAGATGTTTTTTCACAGTTTTTGCCTATTTACAAATTGATATTTTTCTAGTACATTAGCTGAAGTATTTTGATATGTTCAAAGTTTCTCTTTGAGCTAGCATCCTTTTCAGGATTGCTGATAATCCCATTCATGCTTACAAAGATTGGTGCATGCAATAACATGTCTTCGATAATTTTAAGCGAATATGAGAAATACTGTAAATAAATTTTTAGTAGAAAGGATTGTTGTTCCAATCATGCTTCTTGATTTCATAAATCGAATCATGCTATTTCTAAATATTGAGTTATGTGAATAACCAGTGGGCTTTGGCCAATTGCAACCAAAGCCTGCTTTTTACGTGGAAGATAGAATATATCATTTGCGAGCATGAATAATGTCAGGTGTCTACTTTTTCATTATCATATCAAGAGTGAGTGAACTTGGGTGGCAATCATGTGGCGCTTTAAGATTCTGAAAAAATGCTGTTTTTATTTTTTTAGGTATATTTACAAAAAGGGCTTAATCAGGCCTAACTTTAAAATCGCGTTTTGCTTTATATCAGCAATAGTTAGGCTTATAACTCTGTCAAAACTGAGCATAGGCCTAACTTTTTTTATATAAATTTTCAAGATGATAAAAATGTAGATATTTCGAAATTTTTGTTAGGCCTAAATGTTATTTACATTTACCACAGACCTAACAATTAAAAAACGCAATTTTATTTTTAGGCATATTTCAATGGCAAAACATTTTAAGCCTAATAAATCTGTACTAGTCCCAACTTATGCTTGATAAGTGGAAAAATATTATCAATCCAACGATCAACAGGAATCCTCACTATGTTTTGGATGTAAGTTTGAAAGGAGCTGGCTTATGTACGTGCTGCTTAATGCTACAGTTGATGTCTCGAAACTTGTAATAAGATTGTCTCCTAAATGAATACCGTTATTCTTGTACTCTAACAGCTTTTTTATTGCATTTGTGCTGTATTCTGGAGAATCCATCATACCAAAATGTTCAAAATAAATATTTCTTCTTCTGGTAATATCCAGCAATACAAAGTCAGGGTGGAATATTTGT
>JAEEGH010020622.1_pt1 | contig 13680 bp, 10 predicted proteins | sample 9134181 | NCBI WGS metagenome assembly JAEEGH01 (sample SAMN16246544, study PRJNA631951) | gut metagenome | biome: gut microbiome; feature: rumen; material: DP-attached | host: Bos | place: Iran: Karaj | collected 2018-10
TCGCCTCGCCAACCAGCCCATGCGCGCCCCCTGGTCGCTTTAATGTCCACACCCACGAAACGGAGACGAAATCAGCCATGAAAAAGTCATTTATCATACTCGGAATCATCTCTTCCCTCCTGTTCGCGCAGGAAGACAACGTCAAAAATCTCGCCCAGGGCCTGAATCTCCCGTCGCCGGCGGAAGGCCATCGCGTCGCAACCGAACTTGAAAAAGGCGGTGCAGACGCTGTTGCAAAACTGCTGGAACTACTGCAAAGTTCTAATACTACGGAAATTACGAGCGCGACATACGCCCTCACGGCGCTCGTCGCCAACTCCCCTGACAAACGCGACGTTATCGCGCAGGCCATGGCGGAAGGGTTGGCGGAGAAAATACAAGACGACAACACAAAATGCACCGTTCTCAAGCTGTTGCGCCTCTGCGCGAACGACGGTCAGATTCCGCTGATCGCCGCGCAGTTGGGCAATGCCACCGTCCGTCCCTACGCCATCATGACATTGGCAAGCATCGGCACGCCTGCCGCTGCGAAAGCCCTCGTCGATGCCGCCGCGAAAGCGGACACGGCCATCGCCTTCGAGTACGTTTCCACATTCGCCATGCTCAAGCCCGCCACCGCCGTGCCAGTTTTGCTTCGCATTATCGACCATGTCACGCCATACCAACGAGTTGCGGTCATGAACGCATTGGCGGAAATCGGCAATCCAGACGTTGCGGACAAGCTCTTTGATGTTCTCGCAAAAGCCAAAGGCACGGAACGCGACGGAGCCATCGCCGCTATCGCCAAACTCGCACGAACCATCAAAAACAAAGAAGCCGCCATCAAACTCGCGGCACGTTTCCATGAAGCGGCTCCATGTGAAGCCAGCCTCTCCACCCTCCTGGATGTGCAGGGCATCGCGCGAGCCCTTCCCGCCTTCACAGCCGCCGTCGTGTCGGACGATTTCGTTCTCCGCAACGCCGCCCTTCTTCTGCTCGATTCCTATCCAGGCAATCCTGCAGACAAGCAGCTACTGATCATCGCTGAAAAGGCCGCGCCCAAAATTCGTGCGGACCTCCTAACGTTCTTTGGAAAGCGTCACCACACGGCCGCCGCATCATTTGTTTATAAGTCATTGAATGACAAAGAGGCGATTGTCCGGCAGGCCGCCATCCGCGCCGTTCCGCGCTACACTCCCGTGATGGCCATGAACTCCATGGTCGCCGCTCTTGCGAACGGTCCTGCGGAAGATCTGCCCGTCCTCCGCGAAACGCTGTCATGGTTCACGTCCGACAACTATGCGCAGGCTCTCGGCGAAGCATTGAACAGACCGATGGCCGCCGATCGCAAAGTCATGGCCATCGAACTCCTTGCGTCCCGCCGTCTTGCGGATCAGTCCGCACCGATTTTCAAGGCGTTGGAAGAAAAGGACACCAACGTCCGCAAAGCCGCCGTCAAGGCGTTGGAAGTGCTTGCAAAACCGGAGGATATCAATCGTCTTCTCGGTTATCTGAAGAATACGGAGGACGCCTCCGAACTGCAGAGCTTCCAAAACGCTCTCTCGAACATTGGGCGCACCTATCCGGACACTGTCAAATCACTCGTCGGTGCACTCACCGCATTGGAAGGAAAGGATCATGTCACTCTCCAGCAAGTACTTGCATCCGTCGGCGGCGAAGAAGCCATGAATGCCGTCCTTTCGGATTTACAGAGCCCGAATCAAGATTTCCAAGACGGCGCCGTCCGAGCGCTTTCCAATTGGGTTGACACCGCCGCCATTGAGCCGCTCAACGAACTCGCCGCGAAAAAGCAGCCGGAACTACACCACAATCTCGCCTTGAAAGGGCTGCTCCGCCTCTATGCCGCGCAGAAAGATCAGCCGGTGGAAACGGTCATCGCCAATCTGAAAAAAGTACAAGGATATTGCTTCTCCGACGACGAACATACGCTCGTTCTCGCGGCCGCAGGCAACGTCGGCAACGAGACGGTGTTGTCGCAAATCGTGATGCCAGCCTTTGAAAACAAAGGACTTGTAGATGCAGCATCATCCGCCGCCGTGAAAATCGTCTGCCCGCCGAACGTCAATGATCGCGGCATGACATCCACCGTCGCCCGCCAGGCGATGGAAAAAGTTGTTGCGTTGTGCGACAAGCAGCCGCTAGTCCTCCGAGCAGGCTCGCAACTCGCCCTATCCCATATCGCAGGCGTCAATGTCGCCTTCAACAAGCCTGTCACGATTTCCTGCGAAAGCGAAGAAGGCCATCCGAAGGAACTCGCGACGGACGGCATCGTCAATGTCGATAGCGCATGGTGGGGCAATCCATGGCCCTGTTCCCTCACCGTCGATCTGCAGGAAGCCATTTCCATCGACGCATTCCGCCCGATCTTCCATTGGGAAAACAACAGCCGTCGCTATTACGCCTATACCATTGAAATTTCGACAGATAACACCAACTGGCAGAAAGTCGTGGACGCCACCGAGAACACGCTCACATCCACCAATCGCGGCATCCTCCATCCGCTTCGCCAACCTGTCACGGCCCGTTACGCCCGCCTGAACATCGTGAAGAACAGCGCCAATTTCGCCGCCCATGTCGTCGAATTCGAAGTCTATTCGAAATCCGCCAAACCGCCGCTTGCTACAGGTCCGAATCTCCTTCTGCGGCAACCGATTACGTACGGTTCCGAACAGGAGCAGGACCATTCTCCGGACCGCGCCGTCGATGGTCTCATCGGCAAATGGGACGGTTGGCACACCGACCAATGCCCCACATGGCTACAGGTTGATATGCAACGTGTTGCGGAAATAGACACCGTCCGCGCCATTTTCTATTGGGATGGCTCCCGTACCTATTCCTATAATATAGAAATATCCGAAGACGGGCAGACGTGGAAACGCGTCGCAGACGTTCCAGATAACAAGCAAGTTTCTACTGCGCAGGGCTTTACGCATCGTTTCGCCTCTACAAAGGCGCGTTACGTGAAGATCAATATCACGCAAGGCTGGGGTAAACGTTATGTCCATCTCGTTGAATTGGAAGCATATGCGACTGGAAAAGCTCCAGCGGTTCTTCCCTCAGCCGAACCGCTCGTCCAAAAGATTCCGCTGCCCGCCCCCGATGCCGATGGCTTCATCACGTTGTTCAACGGCAAGGACTTAGCTGGATGGCGCGGCAACATCAACGACTACGGCGTGAAAGACGGCCTCATCTACTGCAAGAAAGGCAGTGGCGGACAGCTCTTCACGCAGTGGGAATTCGATGATTTTGAATTGCATTTCGACTTTCTGTTGGGCCCAGGCTCCAACAACGGCCTCGGCATCCGTGCCGCACAGGAAGGCAACTACTCGTCCATCGCCATGGAGTTGCAAATCATTGATAACAATGGCTATAAGGCGCAAGGTCATGTTCTGAAGCCGTGGCAGCACCACGGCTCTGTTTATGGCGTCGTGCCCGCAAAGGACGGTGCCCTCCATCCTGCAGGTCAGTGGAACCACGAAGTTGTCATCGCCAAAGGAACATGCATCAAAGTTATCGTCAACGACATGGTGATTGTCGATACGGATTTGAGCAAAGTCACGGAACCGGCAGACGGCAAGCCTGTCTCCGCGCATGCCAATATGTTCCGTAAGTCAGGCTCCCTCGGCTTCTTAGGCCATGGCGACTACGTAGAGTTCAAGAACATCCGCATCAAACCTATTAAATAAATTCATGAAACCGTCCTTTTCATTCCAATACGATGGTAAGCCAGTAACCGTTGATCCATCGCTTTCTACGTGGGTCATCGACGATGCTTTGACGGTCACGCTCGTCGCCACGCATTATAATGACTTCAACGCCTGCGAATGGCATCTCGTCTTCGAAAATCACAGCGACCACGACAGCGCAATCCTTTCAGACATATGGGATTGCGACATTCTGTTGCCGTTTCCGAAAAACGCCCCGCGCCCACATCCAGGCCTGCTGAAACGCGCGGAGGACCGGCAGGTCATCCGCATGCAGGGCATGGTCAACGGTGCCAATTACAGCACGAATGACATCGTCAGCGCACAGGAGTATTCGCTCCATCCGGAAGTCCTCAACCTCAACAAGCCCAAGCAGTTTGAAAACATCGGCAGCCGTTCCAGCGACGGGACGATGCCGTTTTTCGAAGTCACGGGGGGCGGCCACAGCGCGATGGTCGCCATCGGCTGGACAGGGGCGTGGAAAGCCGTCTTCACATCCGTTGAAGACGGCATCCATGTCCAGACCGGCCTGCAAAACGCATGTTTTTATCTGAAGCCAGGCGAATCGCTCCGCACATCCTCCACGCTCATCATGCTATCCGAACCAGGCGAAGATGCGTCCAACCGTTTCCGCCGTCTGCTTCGTGACCACATCTCCCATTACGCTTGCACATCCGCCAATCGCGAAGGCCTTCTCGCCTTCGAACTGTGGGGCGGCCTCCCCTCCGCCGAAATGTGCAAACGGTTGCAACAGCTTCATGAGCACGGCATCCGTCTCGAAGACGTCTGGATCGATGCAGGATGGTACGGCCAATGCACGAAATGTGATGAACCTTTTTCTGGCGACTGGTCGCGTTTCACAGGCGAATGGACCATCAACCAGCGTGTCCATCCCAATCTGCTTCAAGATGTTGCGAAAACTGCCAACGATATCGGCATGAAGCTCATGCTGTGGCTTGAAGCGGAACGTGCATGCCCTGGCCTGCCCATTCCCGAACAGCATCCGGAATGGTTCCTTTCCTGCGACAACAACAAAAACAAAATCCTCTACTACGGCAACGAAGAAGCCTTCCAATACATGCTGGAGACCATTTCAAATTGCATTAAGTCTTTGAATCTCAGTTGCTACCGACAGGATTTCAATACGAATCTGACGGATTTCTTCCGCCAGAACGACGAGCAGGCCCGCGCAGGCGTCGTGGAAATCAAACACATCACCGGCATGTACCGCCTGTGGGATGAACTTCTCAAACGCTTCCCGCATTTGCTCATCGACAACTGCTCTTCTGGTGGCCGTCGCTTCGACATCGAGACAATCCGCCGCTCCATCCCGTTCTTCCGTAGCGACTACCAATGCGGATTTGACGCGAACGCGGAAGTCATCCAAACGCACAACTCCAACATTTCACGCTACTTGCCATTCAACGGCTGCACGACGAAATGCAAAGACCTTTATTCCCTCCGCAGCTCCTATTCATCCAGTTTCGGCGTCGCTTGCTACAACGCCATCTTCCAAAGCATGACGGAGGAGGATTTCGCCACCGTCCGTCACGCCTGTGATGAATACCGCCGCATCCGCCGTTATTTTTCACAGGATTTCTACAACCACGGCTCCATCGTTTTCGACAACACGTCATGGGCCATCTGGCAGTTCCATGATCCGTCCGAAGGCCGCGGCGTGATTCTCGCCTTCCGCCGTTCGCAGTCGCCCTTCGAACGGGCGGAAATCACCCTCAAAGGTCTTGCGCCGCAACCACTTCACTATATTTGCCATGACGACGGAACGGAATTCGACGCCTTTTCCACGATCATGCTGGACCTCCCCGAAAAACGCTCCAGCCTCGTTCTGGAATACGGGCCGCCGTCGTTCACCGCCACGCCGTCCGGACCGTCACACGCAAACATCTGCTAATCTTTTACTTACCATATAATATAAAGGAATCACCATGAAAGTTTTCATTGACGGCAGTGCAGGCACTACGGGCCTCCGCATCCATGAACGTCTCGCCTCCCGCAAAGACATTGAACTCATCATCCTTTCGGACGAACTGCGCAAAGATCCAAATGCCCGCCATGACGCAATTAACAGCGCCGACATCGCGTTCCTCTGCCTGCCGGACGCTGCCGCCGTCGAAGCCGTCGCGATGATTGAAGGCGACACGGCCGTCATCGACACATCCACCGCCCACCGCGTCAATCCCGCATGGGCATACGGCTTCCCAGAACTGCCTGGTCAGCGTGAAAAAATCGCTGTCTCCCGCCGTATCGCGAATCCAGGCTGCCATGCCAGCGGCTTCATCGCGCTCGTAGCGCCGCTCGTCCAGGCGGAATATATTTCTGCAGACGCTGAATTGACATGCTTCTCCATCACAGGCTACTCCGGCGGCGGCAAAAAGATGATCGCTGACTACGAAGGCGAATCGCGAAATCCGCTTCTGGACGCACCGCGCCAATACGGTATCTCTCAGTCCCACAAGCACTTGCCGGAAATGGCCGCCGTCTGTGGGCTGAATACATCCCCTATTTTCTGCCCGATTGTCGCCGATTTCTACAGCGGCATGGAAGTGACCGTTCCGCTCTTCGCCAATCAACTCTTCTGCGGCATCGACGATGTCAAAGAAATCTATCGCGAACTCTATACGACAAAACTTGTCCATTTTGACGATCCTGCGGACGAAAGCGGATTCCTTTCCGCCGCAGCACTTTCCGGCTTCGACGATATGCAGATTTCAGTCGCAGGAAACGACGATCGCATCCTGCTAACGGCCCGTTTCGACAATCTTGGAAAAGGCGCCTCCGGCGCCGCCATCCAAAACATGAACATCCTGCTCGGCGTCGATGAGACCGAAGGACTGAAACTCTCCCGCTGATGCCTTGTGGCATCCCATCGTCGCTTTCGTTCCTTTCGTCCTTTTCGTCCCTTTATCCTCTCATGCAAACATCCGAAATCATCGGCGGAAAAAACGCCTGTTCTCCTTGCGTCACCATGCCCGTAAACGCCTTCCAAGAAGGCGTTTGCGCATCGGAGGCTATCGCCGTCGCGCTGGCCTCCAGCTTCGCCGTGGAGATTCCGAAACTGCCGTTTCCATTGTTGCTGGACAGGCCGATTGTCCTGTCTTCCGGCCAACGCCTCTCCATCCATCCAGAGACTGTCATCCATATGATGGACGGTTGCGGCGGCATCATGGTCCGCAATGCCAATCCCGCCGATGGACGGTTCCATCCCCTTCCGCCCGAACGACTTGACCACGATATGCTCATCGAAGGCGGCATTTGGGAATTCGCCGAGTCTAGCGTCAGCCCAAGCGATTCCAACGCCGTCATTCAAGCTTTCGGCACGGGTGGCCGTCGTTTCATCGACTGTCATGGCAACAAAACGAACGCGGCCGGCTCGCCAGGCCGTGGCGGCTACTTGCTCGGCGTGTTTTTCTTCTGTAGCGCACGCAATTTCACCATCCGCAACGTCACCATCCGTAACTGCAATTTCTACGGCATTCTCATCGCGGGCTGCGACAATTTCATCATTGAAGACATTGATTTCGACCACAACAAGATGGATGGCGTTCACATCAACGGTCCTTCCTCCTACGGCATCGTTCGCCGCATGAAGGGCAAGACAGGCGATGATTTCGTCGCCCTTAATGCTTGGGATTGGGGACTTTCCGCAGTCACGTTCGGCCCTATCCATCACATGTTCGTAGAGGATATCGACTGCACGGGAGACGAAATCCGCCTTCTCCCCGGCCGCAAAGTCTTCGCAGGCGGTGAAATGCTCGACTGCGACATTCGCGACTGCCACTACAACCGTATCCGCAATGCCTACTGCTTCAAACTCTACCAGCAGCCCAACTGCCAAAATGACTTGACCGGTTGGAACGACAAATCGCCGATTCCAGGCATCCTTCAAGACATTACGTTTGAAGACGTTGAACTCAACGCTCTCACGGATGTCGGCCTCGGCGAAGTGAAAGTCACCGCCCTGTTCGAAATCTGCGCGGATTGTGATCGTCTGTTCTTCGATAATATTCGCATCGCCTTGCCGTTGAATGATTTCCGCGCCGCCGGCATGCACGTCGTCGAAGTCGGCCCGAAATCTTCCACATGGAAACGCGGCTTCACGGATCCGAAAATGTGGGCGGAGCTTTTCGATCCGGAACTCATCTGCACTGCCAAGAACTTGTCGTTCAATAACATAACGTTCGCAGGCCAACCCTGCGTTGACGAACAGGCCATCATCGGCTGCCATCGCCTCCAACCCAATCCGGACTATCCGAACACAACGCCAAAAGGCGGCACGGGATATGGTATTCTCGGAGCAGTTACTATTTGTTAACGTTTTTCTAGAGTCACTAACTCTTATTAAAAAAGCAGATCGGATGCATGTGGGCGTTTAGCCGCCCAACGGCGGGACACCGTCGCTACCATTACTGAACAACACCAGCAGGTTCGTTCGTGCTACGATAGCGTTTGACTTTAGGCGGTTCCGTATTCTCCATGCCAGGCCTGTACGAAATCTTTCCTGCGCGATGCAACCACGGCGGTACGGCCCGTTCATTCTTCCACAAGCCTTTCTTCTCCTGCCGAGCCTTCGCCGCGACGGCTTTTAGTTCGGGCGCATCGCCGTCGGGATCGCCATACCACGCAAGTCCTTCCTCCACAAGGATTTTGTTCACCCACTTGCCATCGACGTAGATCTGTCCGAGCAGTTGTCCTTTCTGATCGAAATATCGGTGTTTGATGACGATTTCCTTTCCTTTCATCAAATCCGTCACCCGTGCCAACGCCTCCTTGAAATACGGCTGACCGCGTTCGGGTGGCTCCACCGCACCCAACGCCAATTGATGGACGATGCCACGGTCGTCCGCGATGCGAAACGTCCTGGCATCCTTGAAATGCGTCACATGCGCACGCAATTCCAGCCAATGCTCCGTCGGCTTCATGACATACTGCGCCATCATGCCCTGCGCGAACAACATCATGATAATCAATAGAATACTTTTCATGCTTATGCCTTCATAAATCGTGAATTACCATTTATCCAATTTATCCACAGCTTGTGAAAAATCAACAGACAAGAGGATTTTTACCCATCCAATCAATTGGACTTATGGTAAATTGCCCATACATTTTATAAAACATATCTTGCATGTTTGTTCAGAAGTTCCAGTAAAAATCACCCTCAAACCATTATGAGCAATCCAGAAATCACTTATTACGAACTCTCCCCCGCGAATTTCGAAGGCCTCGGCTGGCGTGACATGGAGCGCGAATACCCCTTCGACCGCCTCCCCAAAACAGTGAATCATCTCCCGCATGTCGCCAGCCAAATGCACACGACCTGCGGAATCTGCTGCTTCTTCAACACCAATTCCACTACGTTCCGCGTGAAAATGGAACACGCTTCCGACCATATCGGCGAACCAAATTTCAATGTCTGCGCATTTTCCGGCGTCGATCTCTACATGTACGACGACAAAACTGTCCGTTGGCGGTGGGCGGCTACCTATACCGACCACCAATGTATCCAAAATCGTCATCCGGAATACACGATTCTGGAAGGCATTCCGAAAGCGGACCGCCGTTGCCGTCTGTATCTACCGATGCGCAATCAACTTCTGAAGATCTGGATCGGCCTTGAAACGGATGCCACCTTCGAATTGTTGCCGCCACGTGAAGACAACAAACTCGTCTATTACGGCACTAGCATCATCCACGGCGCATATTCCACCCGTTCAGGGCTTGGAATCGCGCAAATCCTTGCGCGCAACTTGGATATGCCGCTCATGAATCTCGGTCTCTCCGGCGGTTGCCGTCTCGACATTGAAATCGCCGAACTGCTCGTCAAACTGCAAGGCGTGAAAGTGCTCGTCGTCGATCCCATGCACAACATGGTGCCCGATAGCATCCGCAAAAACATGCCCGCCTTTTTGGATTATGTCTGCCCCCAAATGCCTGACACGGAAATCGTTTTCGTCACCTCCCCGCGCCATATCCAAGGCTGGCTGAAGCCCGAACTGGAAGCATGGCAGCTTGAAATGCAACGCCTGTTCCATCACTTCTGCGCAGAACACATGCCCAAATACAAGAACCTCCATTTCATCGACGGACAGGATTTCTACGGCACCGACGAAGTCTCGCCCGATGGCGTCCATCCCAACGACAACGCCGGCTGGCACATGGCTCATGAGCTCACGAAGATCATCTCCGACATCCTACGCAGGCGAGCATAGCTAAAAGCCTAAAGCTTAAAGCTTAAAGCAAATACAGCATCATTTTCTCAAAGCTCCCTCCGCGAAGCGGATCGAAACCGCCGAGCCGCCGGAGGCCGTTGTGTTTTCTGCATTCCCAATTCATAATCCACAACAAAAGTTTCCATGGTTTGTCGGCCCCGGCGGCGAGGCATATTCGTGTCAATTCGTGTTCATTCGTGGTTCAATATAAAGGATTTAATATGATCTACACATCCGATGCCAAACGGCCTTTCGGTCGCTATCCATGCGATGAAAGCAATGTGCCGCCATATGAACTGCCCGATCCGCTCCTTCGTGACGACGGTTCACGCGTCGCCACCGCGCAGGAATGGATGAATCACCAACGTTCGAAGATTCTGGACATTTTCAAAAAGTGGGAGTATGGCGAAATCTTGCCGCGACCGCAACTCCTTCGTTTCGAACTCCTTTCACAGAAAGATGATGCTTTGGATGGCATCGCCGTCCGTCGTGAGATACGCATCCATGCCGCCATGGAGAACGGTCGGTCCATTGCTTTCAACATGCTCCTCTATCTGCCGAAAACTTCTGCAAACAAGCCAGTTCCGGCATTTCTCGGCTTGAATTTCAAAGGAAACCACACCACGACGACAGAAGACGACGTAATTCAGACGGGAACAGACGAACCGCGCGGTTGCCAAATCAACCGCTGGTGTTTCAAGGAGACCGTCCAACGCGGCTATGCATCCGCAACCATCTGCTATCACGATATTTTCCGCGATGTCACCGGCCATGCGGACGAAAGTGTCTTCCGTCTCTTCTACGACCACATCGATATGGTGGAAGTCAACGACGTCTATACGCCCATCGGCGCATGGGCGTGGGGCCTTTCCCGCGGGCTCGACTGTCTGGAGGCCCAGCCGGAAATCTGCCATGGAGCCGTCACCGTCCATGGTCATTCGCGCCTCGGTAAAACCGCCCTTTGGGCGGGTGCCATCGACCAGCGGTTCGCTATGGTTATCTCCAACGATTCAGGCTGTTGCGGCGGCGCATTGCATCGTCGAAAATACGGTGAAAATCTTTCGCAACATTTCCAACAGCATCTCAATTGGAAAGTACCGATTTGGTTCGTCAATCGACTGGATCAGTTCATCTGGCGAGAGGAAGACCTTCCCTTCGACCAACATGAACTGCTCGCACTCATCGCGCCACGACCGCTCACCATCGCCACCGCAACGGATGATCAGGATGCCGATCCACGCGGCGAATTTCTCTCCGCCGTCGCCGCCTCTGACGTATATCGTCTGTTCGGTTCACAAGGCCTTCCCGCCACGGAAATGACGCCGCCGGACACACCGATCACAGGCGACATCAGTTTCCATTATCGCACAGGCAAACACGACCAAACACCGCAGGATTGGCAGCACTATTGGGACATCGCCGACCATTATCTGCCGCGCTAACCGCATGGCAGTCGCTCTTGTAAAATGCGATTTTCCAGCCTCACAAGCGATTTTTTTGCATTTTCATGAAAAAACTTGCTTTTTTTCCTAAAAATATGCGTTTTTTCCAGTTGCATTCGTTTGTTCTCGCTTGTATATTTTTACAGGTGCTTTAGGAAAAGTGCCATAACCCCTACTCTAACAAGGAGATTTATCATGGCTGGCAAATTTGAGCTGAAAACGATTGCAAACGGCAAAATCATGTTTAACCTGAAAGCTGGCAACGGCGAAATCATTCTGTCCAGCCAGCAGTACAAGTCAAAACGCAACGCCCTGAAAGGCATCGAATCCGTCCGCAAGAACGCCGCTGTTGACGCGCAGTTCGAAATCAAGACCGCCGCGAACGGCGAAGTCTATTTCGTTCTGAAGGCGAAGAACAGCCAGGTCATCGGCAAGAGCGAAACCTATCCGACCGAAGCCGTCCTCAAGAAAGGCCTCGCTTCCGTCAAGAACAATGCCCCCGAAGCCAAGCTCGTCGAAGTCGAAGCCGACAAATAATCTTCGAAATGCATTTTGAGACCGTTTAATGGCCTCTAGAAATCAAAGGCATCGCTCGCAAGAACGATGCCTTTTTTGTCACCATCATGCCTATGGACTTTCACCTATCAATGTCACATGACGAGCAGCAAAATCTTTCCTGCCTGCTCGACAAACTGTCATGCGCCATACAGGGGATTCTCGCCGGAAATCTCGTCGGCATCTATCTCCACGGTTCCATCGCACAAAAAGCCTTCCGTTGGAATGTCTCCGATGTCGATTTTCTGCTCGTTGTCCAATCGGAGCCTTCTGACGACATCAAACGGCAGTTGTTGGACACGACTCTTCATCTGTCCGAAATGGCTCCACCCAAAGGTCTTGAATGGAGCGTCGTCACGTTGGCCGACTGCCTTCATGTGTCCCATCCCGTCCCGTTTTGCCTTCACTATTCCATTGCGCATAAGCAACGCTTTCTCACGTCAACGGAAGAATATATCCAACATATGAAAGGCCGTGACGGCGATCTGGCGGCCTATTTCGCCGTCGTCCGCCAATGCGGCATCGTCCTTTACGGCAAACCAATTGATGATGTTTTCGGCCCTGTCCCAAAGGATTTCGTCATGGACAGTTTCCGCCAAAATGTTGCAGATGACGACACGCCGAACGGCATCCTAAATCGTTGCCGTTACGAAGCCTATCGTCAAGAAGGCGTCCTGTTGTCAAAAATCGATGGCGCCCAATGGGCCTTGAAACATCTGCCGCCAGACCTGCACGCGAGAATCCGTTCCGCTATAAAAGCCTATGAATAATGGGATAGCCTAACTCATTGGCGGAACAGTCGGTTGGGGCTGAACCGCGCCATATGGATCATTACCATATTTATTCGGCCCATCTGTCCCCTTTTTGACAAAATCCAAAATAAGCAATAAAGCGCCGATTAGCGGAATAAGGATGATCAGGAAAAGCCATCCCGAGCAATTGATATCATGCAACCGCCTCACGGCGAGCGCTATACCAGGTAGCAAAACCACCAGCGAATATATGTGTCCCAGTAGGTTTCCCAGTCCCAATAAACCGCTGATGTATCCAATACAATATGCGATAATCAAATTGAAAAGAACAAAAAACCAGTATTCCTTTCGGGAAGCACGTCCAGTAAAATCAGCATAATGTTTTAGCGCCCTCAAATAACAACCGATTGCTCCGACAGAGGAAATGTCTTCGTCATTTGCATTTGAAGAATTGACAGGCTGTCCATTGTCCTGAACATTTTGAGCCATTGGTATTGGACTTTGTGGCCATTGAACAATAAATTGTTCTCCGCAATGTGGACATTGTATCAGCCGTCCTATCCACTCTTGCTGCATTCCAAAAATACCCTTGCATTTTGGACATTGACCTTGCATCTGTTCATTCCTTTTCTTGATTTGCAACTACTGAGAAGATTACCTCATATTAGTTTCTTTGATAAGAAGTAATATAAGGGCACAATGTCTTTTTACTAGTACTCTTTCTTGAAAAGTCTGTCATCTAGACAATTGTCATTCGTTTGTGTTGTAAGCACTGAATTGGCAAGCCAAATGTTGAACACCTCAGCATCATCGGAGCTTTTTAGATTATTTGTCGGGTAACGTTGGATAAACAACCGCAATAAGGCTATATTAGGAATTATACTAAGGTTTTCATGCCAGGCATTGAGGAACTCAAACGACTGGAAATCAAGAGCGAATGAAGGTCGCAGGACTTATTGAATGAGAAAACTATTGATCATATCTTGGGTGTTGCTTC
>JAEEGH010020623.1_pt1 | contig 13680 bp, 12 predicted proteins | sample 9134181 | NCBI WGS metagenome assembly JAEEGH01 (sample SAMN16246544, study PRJNA631951) | gut metagenome | biome: gut microbiome; feature: rumen; material: DP-attached | host: Bos | place: Iran: Karaj | collected 2018-10
CTTGAACCTGATCCGTTACCGTGTGGTTGAAACAGGAATGCCCGTAGCTCGCCTTGCAAATAGTGGAGTCTCGGTGTTTATTGACCAGTACGGCCATTTTGACGGCAATACGGAAATCTTTACCGACCGCGTCATCCAGAGAAAAATCCCGCTCAGGTCGCGCGACACGGTCTACACGCATATCGGTGATGCGGTAGAAATGACGCTGCTCGTTTTCGGAGTGCTGTATTTGGTGCTTGCCTTGCTGGTGACCTGGTCGCAGGCGAAAAAGACGCGTAAGGTTGCTGTCGCTGTTTAAAAGTCCTGCGCCAAGTTGAGGTCGGTGTATCGCCCTAGTTGTGTTTCGAACTTGAGGCGTTCGATTAATTTCCGGTGCATTTCTTGTGACGCGTCGTTGACGAGGTCTGCGCGCATTCGCCCGAACCAGAAGGCTTCGACATGTTCGCTTTCTTCGAATTCCGCCGAGAAAGCCAATGCTCCGTTGCAGAGAATGCGAACGTCCATGTGGTAATGCCATGTTTCGCTGACGGGAAGCGCGGGCCAGAAGGGGATAAAGGCGGCTCCGATACCCCAATCGCTAGTTTCGTAGTCCGGAACGACTTTTGCCGTAATTTGGGCGTTGCCCCTACAACTTTCTTTTGGGAAAAACAGGCTGTCGATGGCGGTCGAATAGGCGCTTTGCAGGTTGGAATCCAGATCGGAAGTCTTGTCTCCGAAGGTGAATGTGATCGGCTCGAAGAAGGATGCCGTTTTCGGGTATTCCTGGAGATCGTATTTCGTGTGGCTTACGGAACAACTTACGAAAAATCCGCAACAGATTGTTGCCATTGCAAACAAAAATGCGGGTTTTGCACAAAGCGTTTTCATCGTAACAAAATATAACAAAGAGTTCATCCTCGCTAGATTTGATTTGCTTCGTTGTTGAAGTCGCGGTCCGCTATAAATTCGGATTACGAATAGTTGCTATATTCGTTCATGATGACTTTACCCGCCTACTTTATTTCTGATGCGCATCTGGGCGTGAACCCGCCGGGAGCTGTTCCTGACCGCGAAAAAGCCCTGGTCCGTTTCGTAGAGTCCCTCAAGGGACGAGCTTCGCACTTGGTCATTGTGGGCGACCTGTTCGAATTTTGGTACGAGTACAACGACTACGTGAACCGTAACCATTTCGATCTGTTCTTTGCGCTGCGTCAACTGGTGCAGTCCGGTTGCGAAGTTCACCTGTTGCAGGGAAATCACGACTTTGCATATGGAAGTTTTTTCCCGAAGAGTCTCGGGGTTCAGGTCCATAAAGATGTTATCCTGGAAATTCAGGGAAAGCGAGTCTTTTTTAGACATGGCGACGGTGTGGCAAAGTCTGATTTCGGCTACCGAATTTTCCGCAAAATTCTCGATTTCCCGTTGAATCGGTTTCTTTTCAGCCAAATTCACCCGGACTGGGGGATGGCTCTAGCCCGTTTTGTGGGGCGTAATAGCCGCAAGGTGGGGGAGTCCCGCATCATCAAGATGGAAGAGTACCTGCATTGGGCTGAACGCATGCTTCGCGAGAAAAAGTGCGATTGCTGCGTTCTCGGACATCACCATATTTCGGGACTTTGGACTGTCGATGGCGGTATGGTCGCCTCGGCAGGCGAGTGGATAAAAAAACTCTCCTACCTCCGGATGGAAGCAGGAGAGATAACGCTCAATGAATTCGAATTTGTCGGCTAGTCGGCGTTTTGGGCGTCGTTAGCGCGGCTTTCGGTCGATTTCATCATTTTCTTGCTGGAGTTTTCGCCCCAAATCCAGGCGACGACGTCCGTATTTGCAACCTGGTCCCATGCCGCGTCGAGCCAGCACCAATGATGGGTTTCTCCCTTGCTATCGGTGATGGTCCATTTTTCGGGAGTCGCAGAGAAGGTCATCTTGATCGGCTGCGGCTTGCTGAAGCTGTCGTAACCGTTAGATGCCGCTTCCGGCGGATCGATTTCGATGGTCCAGGACTTGCCCTCGGTTCTTTTATAGATGCCGACATTGTATGCTATAAGGAGGATGAGTACGATGATGGCGCCCTTGAAGTTCTTCTTGGTGAGGAAGAAAATCAAAAGCAGTAACATCAGGATCGCAAGTGCACCCAGATTATAGTGGGTCGTATAGAACAACTTGAGAATGTCGATCATAGTTGACCTCGGTTATTACTTCTTGGAATTCTTTTCGGCAGCCTTCTGCTCGGCGATCAAGGAGGCGACGCTGAAGGAAATCGTCTTGCCTTCGACCTTGCATTCGGTGCGGAAACTCTGCTTGGGAAGTGCGATTCCGTGAGACGAGAACGTGCCCATGAAGGAGGCGTTGGCGTGGCTTGCGATCGTGCGCACGTTGATGAACCCCTTGTCCTTGCTGAAGGTGAGCTTGAATACCTTCTTGGCACGGTCATATTCGGCAATCATGGTCTTGTTCACCTGGGTGTTCACGGCGTCCCTGGTGTGGCGGTTGAAGATGATGGTGCCGCGAGAGTCAATCGAGAGCATCGTCTTGTTGGCGATGGAGTTGCGACAGGCGATCAGCTGCCACGGGCCTTTTTTCTTGGATTCGCCCTTGGCCGTGAAGATGTAGCGGTTGCCTTCCTTTTCCAAGGTGTAAGCGCCTGTGATAATCTTGGAGCCGATGGCGTTCAGGGCGCCCTTGACATACAGGAACTTGGACTTGGTGGAGTTGACGCCGACAATGAAACGGAAGGAGGTCGTTTTCGCTTCTTTAGTGGGGGTAATGGCGAAGCGCTTTCCGACGGGGTCCACCTCGATGTCTGCGTAGGGGCCGATTTCAACCGTCTTGCCGTTGGCTGCAGTCCCCTGTTTTGCCATCTTGTCGAGCTTCATCGCCTTGATGGCCTGCTCCGGAAACCGTAGGAAACCACGGATATCCATCTTCACAATAATATTATCCATATAACACCTCTTTTTTTTTGTTTGTGGTTTTCAAGGTAAACTAATAAAAAAAATTAACAAAAGCAAGTGATTTAGAAAAAATATGCAAAAAACTCTCGAAAAATAAGGGCTTTGTAAGTAAAGTAATGTTGTTGGGGGTGAATTTGTTTGCGTTTATGGTGATAAATTCTTACTTATAACTTGCAAGAGAATCAAGGCGAGAGTTTGGCCGTTTCGGAAATATTCCTTTTTGTGTGTGATGGCGGTCACAAACGCCTTGGTCTGTTGCTCGGCAGCCTTCTTGTCATAAATTACGGACAGGCGTGCGGTGGGGTTCGATAATTTATTTGAGTCTGCCTTGAATTGGGTGCGGATAAGGAACTTGGGGTAAAGTGCCTTGTATTTTTGAGCGATGGCGTCGGCGATATCCAAAATGGGATCAATCAGGATGACGTCCTGATGTCCGTTCGACTGGTTGATGGCGGAAATGGCTCCCATCCCGCGTCCGGCAAGGTATTGCGGGGCGTTTCCGTTGACCTGGGAAGCGCATTCGAAAATCTGCTTGGCGTCGCTTTCGAAATTTTCTTCGGAGGGGGTTCCCTTGTTCTGGGCGGAGCCCCGGTAGTTGAAAGTGACGATGTGGATTCCGGGAAGTGTTTCCACCTGCGCCAGGAACTGCGCCGCGTCTTCGTCTGCTTCGGGATAGTAGAGCAGGACGGGGTCGTTCTCGTTTCCCATGCTGAAACCGTTCAGCGCGACACCGTCTTCGAGGGTGCAGGTGAGGGACCTTGCCTTCCCCTGGATGGCTTCGTTCGCTTCTTTATGGTAGATGGCGCGTGGAAAAGCGTTCCTGCATTCGGTGAGTGCAAGGTAGAAAACCATGCTGACGTAGATGACTAAAAGAATCCCTGCAAAGCGCAAAAGCCGAAATAGGGTGTTCCTGAGAAAATGCTTTATTTTTTCCATTTGCGTCTAAATTTAGAAAAAAGGACTTTCGCCTGTTTCCAAACGAAAGTCCATAGGATGGGATTGGGTGTTCCTTGAATATATCTAAAAAAATGACGAAGCGTATCACTTCGAAAATTAAAAGTGTTCACAGATTGTTCTATTTACGGAAATTTACGCAATTTTACTCCGATGTAATAAAAAAAGGTGTTCCCAAAAAATCAAGAAAAAATTATATTTAAAAGTGATGAACGTATACGCTTACTACAACTACCGAAAGTATTTGCAGGATTATTACGATTACCGTAAGTCCGTGCAACGTTACTTTTCTTACAGGTCCTTCGCCAAGAAGGCGGGGTATTCCTCGTCGGGATTCTATTTGGACCTGGTCCGCGGGCGCAAGTCGCTTACGCCCCAGATGTTGCCCAAGTTTATCGCGGCTTTAGGCCTGAACGAAAAGGAAGGCCGCTACTTTACGCTGATGGTGGACTTCACGCACGCGACTACGCCGGCGTCGAAGCAGGCAATCTTCGAGCAGATGTCGGCGCTTCTCCCGAGCGCGATCAAGTCGCTTACCAAGAGCCAGCAGGAGTATTATAGTAAGTGGTATTATGTGGCGGTCCGCGAGGCGTTGTCCGTTCTCGATGTGGGTCCTAAAAATATCCAGGAACTGGCGCTGTTCCTGAACCCGCGCATCACGCTTCCGCAGGCAAAGCAGGCAATCCAACTGCTCCTGTCGATGCAGCTGATCGAGCTGGATGAAAAGGGCTTTTACCGCTCGGTAAACAAGGCCATCTTCAGCGGTTCCGAAATTTCGTCGCTTTTCGTTCATCAGTTCCAGAAACAGATGATGGATTTGGGTAAAGACGCCCTGGACCACTACAGCACCGAGCGCAGAAATGTATCTTGTATGACGATGAGCGTTTCTGCCGAGGGACTGGAACGTATCATCAGCAAAATTGACCTGTTCCGCAAGGAAGTGGTCGACATCATCCGCTCCGACGAGGGCGAGACGATGGTTTGCCAGATGAATATTCAGTTTTTCCCGTTGAGCAAGGAAAAGGTGGAACTGCCGCCGGAAACCGAGGAGGAAAAATGAAAAACTTGAAATTTGCATTTTTGACCTTGGCTGCAACGGTTGCTTTTGCCTTTACCGCTTGCAGCAACGACAAGACTGCCGGAACGGTAACAGATACGGGCAATACGGTTGCCGAGGCCGATGTGGTGGCCGGTGTCGTTCGTCGTGTCGATGGATCGCCTGCGTCCGAAGCTGTTGTCCGTATGGCTCGTATGGCTGTTTTCGATAGTGTCCTGCATGTTCCGGAACAGATTGAAGTCGTCACGGATTCCGATGGCGTGTACGCCTTTGATTCGGTGATTGCGGATACGTTCCAGCTAGCGGTAATTGATACTTCGGCAGTGGAAGTGTTCTTCTTGCCTCGTACGACCTTGAAGGCGAAGGCTTTTGACAGTATTCAGCTTGCGAAGGCGGCTGTCGTGAATAGCGTGCTTTATTTTGAAGAGGTCGAAGACTCCGCTGTTTCTGTGGGTGGACACTTTGTGACCTGCCTTTCGGGAACGCCGTTCTGTAATGATGTCTTTGCTGCCGATAGCTTCTATATGTTGGTTCCTGCCGGTAACTGGGAACTTGAAATTTTCCCGGGAGATTCCCTGATGGTTGCCCGTATGCGTTCGCTGGGTTTTGCGGATAGCCTGATCTACCGTAGCTTGAGCTTGAACCGCATGTACGAAGGCGATACAGTGAGTCCCGGACCTGTCGTGTGGAGTATGACGGCCAAGGCGGATACTTTAATCAAGGAATCGGAAAAGGAAACGAAGAATGTTGCGAGAATTTCAGGAACGGTGCTCTGCAAGAACGGGGACCCGTGTGCCAATGTCGAGGTGATGACCATTCGCGACATTTACGGATTTGAATTCGTTGAAGGCGATTCCTTGGAATTTGTGGCGCAGACGACGACGGACAGTCTCGGTCGCTGGTGGCTGCCTGTCCCGGATTCGTTGCCCGGTGACTCCTTCAGGTTTGAATTCCGCAGGGTTCAGGACGAAAAGGTGGCTCAGGTCGGAATTTCCCGTTACTTGACCAAAAAGGAAATTGAAGGGCTGACGGATACCTTGAATATCGGAAAAACATCCCTCACGAAGGCTTCTTCGCTGGTGAGTGGCGTGAGCCTTGTCGTTGACCGCGAAGATACGACGCAGTCGAACAACTGCATGGTCAATAGCGTGGTGGTGGGGATCAAGGGAACCTCGCATTTCGTGCGCGATGTGACTTGCTATATGCTCATGCTGGACGGACTTCCGTCGGGAGACCAACAGGTGGTTCTCTATTCGGGAGACCCCAAGGTGATGAACAAGCTGCGTAAATCGGAGGTTCCGATGCTGTTTTACGTGACTTTTACGGCTGTTACGCTTCCTGAAGGGGGTGTCCAGCAGCAGCAATGGATGACTTATACGCCGCCAAGTCAAAATATTTTCAAATAACCCCTTGCCGAACTGATTTTTATTTACTAACTTTGGTGGCGCACTGAGCTATGGTGTAATGGTAGCACAACAGATTCTGACTCTGTTTGTCTAGGTTCGAATCCTGGTAGCTCAACGAAGACTCTTTGCTCATACCCCTGAGCAGAGAGTTTTTTTTTAAGATGTGCCCTCCAGGATGATTGCTCCTAGCTACAGTCTACTATATTTGCGCTATGGAAGTTTTCGACTACTACGAGAATCTTTTCGGTGAACGCTGGCCGGCCTTGTTGGAATCCCTGAAGGGGGATGGTTGCGCGACGGAATTGCGTTTTGGCGAAGGTCTTGAGCCGTATTATTTGGATGAAGCTTCGGTTTTTGCGGCGAAGGCTCTGGAGGTACAACCGGGAGATGACGTACTCGATATGTGTGCGGCCCCTGGTGGAAAGACCCTGGTAATCGCATCCCTTTTAAAAGGGGAAGGTTCCTTGCAGAGTAATGACCGGTCGCCCGATAGAAGGCTTCGGTTGCAGCATGTAATCGAAAATTCCCTGCCGGAAGCGTGGCGCGGCATCATCAAGGTGACTGGCTACGACGGCATGAAGTTTGGACTCCACAAGAAAGAATGCTTTGATAAGATTCTGTTGGATGCGCCTTGTTCCTCGGATCGCCACGTATTGAATTCTCCGGCGCATTTGGAGGTGTGGTCCGCCAAGCGAGTCAAAAGGCTATCGGTGGAGCAGGGGGCGCTCCTTGCTTCGGCGGTCGATGCGCTGAAACCGGGGGGAACGGTTGTCTATGGAACTTGCGCCCTGTCGCCGATGGAAAATGACGACGTGGTGAAGAAAATCTTGAAAAAAAGACCGTCGATGCGGATGGTCGAGATTGAAAACTTGCTGCCCGGTGCAGACCGCACGGAATTTGGCGTGCATATCTTGCCGGACCGTTCCGAGGGCAGGGGCCCCATTTATTGCGCGAAACTCGTCAAGTCGGTGTAGCTTCTGATGGATTTGTCTTCGCTGAAAATCGAATACCCGGAACTTCCTGTTGTTGAACATCGGGAAGAGTTTTTTGAAATGCTCGGAAAACATCAGGTGGTGATTGTCAAGGCAGACACCGGTTCGGGCAAGTCGACGCAGCTTCCGAAGTTTCTGCTGGAGTGGTATTCCTCAAAGGGCGAAGCCCGAGCCCATACCTCAGAGCGCGAAGCGCGTCCTCAGAACCTCTTTAAAATCGGTGTGACGGAGCCGAGGCGATTGGCGGCAATCTCTATTGCCGATCGCTTGCGCGAAGAACTCAAGGACGAAACGCTCGTCAGCACCAAGATCCGTTTCTGGGAACAGGGCCAGAGTGATGCACCCATCAAGGTGATGACCGACGGTATTTTGTTGCAGGAATTCCGCCGCGACAGGCTGTTCCGCCAGTATTCGGCGTTTGTGATTGACGAAGCGCATGAACGTTCGCTGAACATCGATATTCTGCTCGGCATTTTCAAGACGGTTTTACAGGCTCGCCCCGAGTTCAAGCTGATTGTGGCCTCCGCGACGCTGGATGCGAAGCTTTTTGAGGAATTTTACGACAACAGCTGCGTGATGGAAGCCGAAGGTAGAACATACCCGGTCAATGTGGAGTATTATTTTAATTCGGAATTCGGGATTCAGAATTCGGAATTACGAGATGTTAGTGGGAAAGGAGACTCGGGATTATTAGATGAGGCGCGCGATGCGATTCTCGACCTGGAAACTCGCCACCGCGACCATTTGCTGTGTTTTTTGCCGACGGAACGCGATATTCAAGATTTAGCGGGGGAGCTTGCGCACGAGCTGGATTCGGCGAGTTTCGATATTTTGCCGCTTTACGGGCGTATGAGTCCCGATGAACAGCGCCGCATCTTTAAGCATACGGGAAAGACCCGCGTGGTGCTGGCAACCAATATTGCCGAAACGTCGTTGACCATTCCGGGAATCGCCTATGTGGTGGATACGGGAACGGCCCGCATCTCGCGGTACAATGCGCAGTCCAGAATCCAGGGGCTGCCTGTCGAGGATATTTCGAAGGCGAGTGCCCGGCAGCGCACAGGGCGTGCGGGGCGCGTGAAGCCTGGCGTTTGCATTCGACTCTATTCACCAGAAGATTTTGAGAAACGGGACGAGTTTACGGAGCCGGAAATCCGGCGCAGTAATCTCGCGAACGTGGTGCTTCAGCTGCGTAGCCTGGGGCTTGAACTCGAAAATTTCCCGTTCCTGCAGTCTCCGCCACATTCGGCTTTCCGTGGCGCCTACAAGACACTTTTTGAACTTGGCGCCTTGACTGCCGACAATAGCGGCGGCCATGTGACTAAGCTCGGTCGCGAAATGACGCGGCTCCCGATGGACGTGGCGCTTTCGGCGGTGCTTTTGCGGGCGCGCGAGGCGGGAGTCCTACAGCCCGCGCTGATTGTCTGTTCTGCCCTGAGCATCCAGGATCCGCGAGTGGTTCCCGGCGAGGAGCCGGAGCGCACCCGCATCCGTCAGCTGCATCGCAAGTTTGCGGGGCACAAGAGCGATTTCTTGACTTACATTAGCATGTGGAACGCCTTCTGCGCAGAATGGGATGGCAAGTCCTGGAACAAATTGCGCAAGTTCTGCGACAAGTTCAGCTTCCATTTTTTGCGTTGCCGCGAATGGATCGACTTGTACGAACAGTTCAGCCGCATTCTCGACGTGAAATTCGAAAATCGAGTGTGTCCGCTGGATTCTTTCCACGGCGACAACCTGCACATTGCGCTCCTTTCGGGGTTCCTCGGAGGTGTAGCCCGCCGCGATATCGAAAATGGCTGCTACCGACTGGTGAGCGGCCGCGAAACGCACGTATTCCCCGGTAGCGATTTGTACGGCAAGAGTGTGGAATGGCTCTTTAGTGCTGAAGTCCGCGAAACGAGCCGCATTTTCCTCAATAAATCCGCCGAAATCAAGCCCGAATGGATTATGCAGGTGGCGGAACCCTTCTGCACTCGCCGCTGGTATTCGCCGATGTGGAACCAGGAACGCGGATTCGTAGAAGCGGTAGAAGAAGTAAGTTTCAGGGGACTTGTGATTAGCCGTGGACACCGCGTGGACTATGCTCGTGTGAACCCTGACGAGTGTGCCGAAATTTTCTGGCGCGAGGCCGTGGTGCTAGGCCAGATGGCACGTCCGTTCGCCTTTATGACGCATAACGAACGTGTCGTTGAAGATTTGCATGCTCTTGAAGCGCGTAAGCGAATGTTTGGACTTGCCCCGAGCGAAGATGCGCTGGTGGATTACTACGTGCGCATTGCCCATAGCGTAAATTCCATCAAGACTCTCAAGGACTACATTCGCGAACATACCGACCAGTTCCTGAAATTTGATGCCAAATTCTGGCTGGAACAGAATGAGAGTGCCGTAGGTAATGTCATTGCGAGCCCCGAAGGGGCGAAGCAATCTCTAGGTGATTTCCTCGACAATAAAAATAAGCTGAAAAAAGCCGCCAAGACTCCTGAGCCTACTCTTGGCGGGAGCATCGAGCAGTTCCGTATCGAAGGTCTCGACGGTTCTTGCCGCATGGTTAATGGCGAGATGGTTTTCGATGCGACCAAGGAATACGACGGTATTACGCTGGAGCTGCCTTACGATTTGCTCCCGCAGCTGACGCCTGCGAAACTTGCACTTTCGATTCATCAGTGGCGTGAGTGGATGGCGGAGTCCATCATTCGCGAAATGCCCAAGGCTGCCAAGAAGCAACTTGAAAATCGTCGCACCTTTATTGACGATGCCTTCTGCGACAAGCTCAAGGAGAATCCGCACAAGGCGCCTCTGTTGAGCCTCTATGAAGTTTTTGCAGGCATGAAACAGCTTGATTGCGATATCCCGACGGTGACTCCCGAAAAGGAAAATCACCTGCGCTTGCATGCCAAGATTTTTAAGCAGGGATTCCCGGAAAAGTTCGCCGTTGAATTGAATCCGGAATGGGGGAGCTTCGGCTTGTTTGCTGCGGTGCGTCCTGTCGTGGTGACGTTCGGTATCGACTTTGCGTTAGACAATATGCGGTTTGGCTGGCGCCTTGGTGAATCGGCGCTGATGACTCCGGCGGAATCTGCGTTCTGGCAAGTTTTCCGAAAGCGCATCGAAGTTTCTGCTGAATCTGATACGCTCATTACAGATCGCCTGAATCTGCTGGAAACTGGAGGCCTTTACGCCGATGGGTTCAAGACGGCCCTGAAGGCTTGGGTGCTTAAGTCGCTTGCCGCGGATAAACTGGATGCGAACCGCTGCGTGCGTTTTTCGGGACTTGAATTTTCCCGTGGCAAGAAAATCAACGATTTCAAGAACCTCGCCGCAAAGACGCGTAGCGAAGATGATGAAGTGCGTCTCGCCCTGGTGCGTGCAACTTACGAGTCGGCCCTGCTCGGTGCAGAGGCGTTTGTCAAGTTCTGGGATGTACTTCGTGAATTTTCTGTCGCGGTGCGTCAGGGCGAGGATCATGCTCGCGATGCGGTGGCCGCTGCAGGAATTTCGATTGCAAAGATTGCTGCCCTCTATTCCGAAGATAAGGATACGACTTTATTCGAAAGACTCTGCACTTTGGGCGAGTTGATGGGTGCGGGCGCACCGAACCAATCCCGAGAAAAGGCTCCCTTAAGCCCCGAACTATCGGTGCGCACGCTCCGCGAAAAGTTCCGCCCCTTCCTCAAGGCCCGTTTCATGAAGGAACATGAGCTGAAAAAGGCTCGGGAACTCCTTTCGAAAATGGAGCGTATGCAGGGCAACGATGCCGAATACCCGGAACTCTATTTGCAGGCATCCGCCTTGCTAGAAGAATTCGAAATCCTGAGGTTCAAGCGAAAGGGCGACGATTCCGAAGAAATCATCGAAAATGATGCCTTGGCAAAACTCAAGGGCCGATTTGGACGGTTATAGGCGCTTATAATCGTTTGTTGTTGATTGTGGTGGGCGGGTTAAGTCCTTTTTACTTGACATCGTTTTTGATATTGTTTATTTTATACGTATGTTAGTGAGGTGGGTTCGTCTTCCCTTTATGGGGCTTTTGTTGATGCTTGCGCTATGCCTGTGTGGTATGAGCTGCGATCCGGACTGGTGGGTTGTTCCGCCGAAATCCATTAATTTGTATGCCGTAAAACCGTCCGGTGTCGATTCACTCGAAATGCAGGTCTATTTGAAGGATTCCCTTTTATATAGGGACTGTAGTGGCAGTTTAGATACATCGAAGGCCATCTACCGCGAGGATTATGACTCGCTGGATTTGGAAAAGGAAAATGAACTGGACGTTCGGCTCGTTTTCTATTGCGACGGACGTGCGATACCGTTGCCGTCTTATGGGGTTGAAGTGGATTCTGTGGAGTCTAGGTCGTATTATTTTAGGGAGGTCGACGAGCGCGTTAAACCTCTGAGTAAGGCTTTTAAATTACAGAAGTTCCTGCCGCCCGAAGATACATCCTGCGGCAAGTTCGTGAATTTCGCCGTACTTAAGGTGAACGGAGCCGTAGATAGATGAAACGCATTGCATGTTTGATACTTTGTCTGTTATGTGTGGCAGACGCAAGTGTTTATTCATCGGAAAAGGCTCCTCTGCGTAAACGCCATACACTCTCTGATTTCTTCTCGCCTTATTTTGAAATCAGCGGTGGCGCGATGACTTCAAATTCAAAGAATCAAACGGCATCCACGATCAACTATTACCACGACCTGGAAAAGGACGGAATGGTCTATGACGATGACCTTCATTACAATATCGTCAAATTCGAAGGTCGAACGTACAATGTGGGCTTTCGCGCGGGTGCCTACCTGTTCCGTTTTTGGGGTGTATTCCTGGACAATGACTTGTTCTTGGCCAAGGGCGATTACCGTTACAAGTATTATTCGCGTGACAAGAAAGCTTTTTTGGAACGGGATTCCAGACTCCGGTACTATTTAGGTTTCGGCTCGGTTTTCTTTCCGTTTAATCTGGTTTTTGATTCGACGTCGACGTATTCTTTCTTGAACGGCACCTTTGCCGGGTTCTCGTTTGGACCGACGTATCTGTACGGGCAGGACAAGGCCGAAAAGAAATACGGAATGGATTACGAAGACTGGGAAATGACGTTCCGCTTTGAGCTGGGGTACCTCTGGGAATTTTCGGAACATTTCTTTGTGGGACTTGCGTTCAAGGCTGTCCTTTCATTTAATAACGAGGAAGGTGACGAGTACAAGGGCAAAAATATGCCTGTTGACGATGTTCCCCTCAATACTAAGTCGTTTGGTCTTGTAATCAAGGTTGTCCGAAAGTAGAGTTTGGCGATTGAAAGTCCTCTTTTTTATGGGCTGCGGGCTACAAATTTTCTAAATTTAGCCTCGATGAATTTTGTTTTTCGTTCTTTGTTGCTTGGCTTGTGTGTACTCGTGGTGTTGACGGGTTGTGATGTCCCTTTTTCCAAGGATGATCCCGTTGTGGTTTCGGTAGGCGAGGTGAAGCTTCGCGAATCGGAAATCCGCCGTATTGCACCGGAGTGGGATTCCTGGGAAAACCGAGAAAAGCTCTCGTTTCTGGAACACTGGATTGACGAAGAGACCATTTACCAGGAAGCGGTTGCAAGTGGGGTGCTGAAAGATGAAAACCTGCAGGAACAAATCAGACGCACCGAACGCAAGATGACCGTGGATCATTTCTTGCAGAATTTTGCCGATACCATGATGGTGGGCGATGCGGAAAAGTTGGACTACTACCAGACGCATCCGGAGTTTTTCTTGCGCGGACGCACGATGGTCAAAGGCGCACTCCTCTATTTTAAGGATTGGCAGTCTGCGGATCAGTACTACAAAGGTCATAAGAAACTGGTTTACGATTCTCTGCCGGCACAACATTGGCTGGTGAAGCGGATCGAAACTTTTGATTCGGCGACTGTGACTCCCGATAGCTGCATGATTCCGTCTATTAAGGATGTTACGCTCGGAGCGCTTTCGGTGATGAAGGTCTGTGGCGGCGCTCTCAAGATGGCTGTGGTTGTCGAAAGACTGGACTCCGCCGATGTGCTGCCGTATGCCGAAGTGGCAGACGATGTCGCTGCACGTGCCTGGGTGGAACACCAGAAGACGGTGCTTTCGCGTCTCAAGAAAGAATGGAAAAAGGCTCGCCCGATTTTTTCGCAGATGAATGTTTTTAGCGAAAAGGAAAAGTAATGAAGTTTCCGGCTATGATGAATCGTTTGACTTTTGTGATGAGTGTTTTTGCCTCGCTTGCACTGGCTGAACCGGTGCTGATGGAAGGCGTTGCTGCCGTCGTGGACGGTAAGCCGATTATGCGTTCGGAATTTTTGAATGCCCTGTACCGCTATCAGGAAACTCCCGAAGGTAACGCC
>JAEEGH010020624.1_pt1 | contig 13680 bp, 7 predicted proteins | sample 9134181 | NCBI WGS metagenome assembly JAEEGH01 (sample SAMN16246544, study PRJNA631951) | gut metagenome | biome: gut microbiome; feature: rumen; material: DP-attached | host: Bos | place: Iran: Karaj | collected 2018-10
GTGGTTCGCCGGTTTGTCGGTGTCGCACGTCCAGGTCCGCGTGTGAGACTTCATGTTCAGCGTCGCGTAGGAGAAAAGGCCGTGCTGGCTGGCGGTTCCTCTCGAGGAAATCACGGTGTCGTCTTCAAGAGCAATCGAACAGTCGTTGAGGACCTGCCAGCTCCACAAGGTATCGAACGCCAGCGCTCCGGGTATCGCGAGCCCGTTATAGCCCGAACCCTCAAGATGGATAGTGCGTTTGTTGAGGATGATCGTGCTGTCTGTTTCAGGCGCAAGCAGGAGCGTTGCACCGTTGTGGACGTAGATGCGGTTGGCGGTGTCTGAATCCTTTCCGAGGTCGCCGTTCTTCGACGCCTGCATCACGCCCTCGCAGATGTGGAAGGAGCCGACGAGATCGCGGATGGTGTCGGACGCGACAAGCGTGCCGCTGCCGCGCTTTTCAAGGCTCGCGCCTGTCGGCCATGTGTCAAACGACGCGGCGGCAATCGCGTCATCGACCGTGGCAGTCGCGCCGTACTCGACGCGGATGATGACGTTGGTGGGATCCACGGCTGGATCCGTCGTCACGCTCACGCCGCCATTGGAATAGTGAAGCTTCGCGAGCCCCGCTTCGAGTTCGATCGTGACCTTGTCCTCGTCCGGCATCGTGACGGGCGCGTCAAAATACCAGTCGCCGACTGGGAACCAGAGGGTCGAACCCTCCGCGAGGTTCGCGACGCCCGCGTTGAACTTCGCGGCGTTCCCGCTCTGGTTCGCCTCGCCGGGTTCGATGTCCCAGTCGGTCACGGAAACGACGCCCTCCGGTTTGTTCGCAGACCATGTCAGGAGCAGCTTGTCCGTGTCGCTCGTCTTGTCCAGCGACCAGTGCGATGCGTAGGCGTTCGTGTTGGTGATGGAAAGCGTCCCCGCGTAGGCAATTCCCTTGCCTGTCGCCGCGCTCGCCGCCGTATAGACCGTTGAACCGCCGACGAGTTTCGACCAGTCGTCAACCTCGAAGACGACCGACGACGAAGACGTGTTGCCGAACTTGAGTCCGGCGGCTGAGCTGTTGAAGCAATGCCCGGCCAGCAAATCGTCGGCATGCGCGGTGTAGGTGCTGTTGACCTGCAGAACTGCGGCATCGCCTGTTCCGACCGTCGGCGACCCGCCGACCCCTGTAACACCAAGGCCCCAGTTCGGGATGGTAATCGTGGCGCCATACTCGGCAATATAGGTCGCGAAGCATCCGAGGAACATACTGTCCGCCGTCCCAGACGTGAACTTCGATTTGGCATCCATCATCAAGTAGGGGACCTTTGGATTGCAGGTATGTGCCCCATTGCTATTTGGCGTCGATGTGAGATATACGTTCTTGAGCACAAGCCCTATCGCATCGTTGATCTTGGCTGCGAAGCGGAAACGGAACTCCGGCGTCCCGCTCGCGACATCGCCGACAAGCGTCAGGACATGGTTGTTCATGCTGAGCGTCGTGTTGCTGAAAACACCCCACTGTCCTGTTACTGTCGCCGCAATCGTCGCGTCTGATTGAAGGGCGAAGGTAATGTAGTTAAACACCTGATAACTCTTCCGCCCCGCGAGAACGATTGCGCCCTTGTAGCCTTCTGCGCCAGTGCCGGACAACTTGATCGTCCGGCTCTTGAGCATGACAGGATCGCCTGTCGTTGACACGGTCACGAGCAGCGTCGCACCGTCCTCTACGGAAATTTGATTAGCAAACCCGAGTTGTCCAGGAGCCGTTATTTCCAAAACACCTTCCGAGACCGTCACCGTAAGCTTGAAATCATCGGCGAAGACCTGGTCCGACGTCAGCTTGCCTGATCCCTTCTTGACGAGTGTATCGCCGGAAGAAAGGGTCTTGCTTTCCGCGGCGAGCGCTGCTGAAAGCGTCGTATCGGTATCAACCGTCAACTCCACCGTGCCGGCGAGAAGCGCGCACGGCACAAGCAGAAGCGCTGTGGCAAACAGGACGGAGTTTTTCATGGTGATGTTATTCCTAGTCGCTGCGGTATTCATGATGACAAGATAATACTAAATAAAAAAAAACGCGCGCAATCTCTATTTTGCGACAGATTTGTAATGTTTTGCGACATCATGGCGCAAAAAAGTATTGCATTTAGTTCTCGTGACGCAGTACAATCAGCGGCATGGAAAACAATGTAAAGGACAAACGCCTCGTGGTGGCGGTCGTTCCGGTCAACTCCGCAGTCGAGCGCGCCGTGCTTCGCGGCGTCGCCGTTGCGGCCGCGCGGTTTGGCTGGACGCTTGAGACGATCGACCCGTCGCTGCCGGGAATCGACTTCGCGCTGTTCGCGCAATTGCTGTCGCAGGCGGACGGGGTTGTCGTCCGCCTGCGCGAAAGCTGGGAGAAGGTCCGCCCGATGCTGCGGCCCGACGCCCCCGTCGTCGGCATCGACATCCCGCCGCAAAGCAGTTCCGGACTCTGGGCCACGGTCAATCCGGAGAACGTGAAGATCGGCGCCATGGCGGCCGACGAGCTTCTTGCCGCTCACCTGCGCTGCTATGCCTTTGTGCCGGCGCTTCCAATGGTCCCCTGGGGTGACGCACGCGGCAAGGGCTTCCTCGACCGGGTAAGGGCCGCAGGCGGCGACGCGCGCCGATACGAACCGCACTCGGTCTGGACTTGCGCGGCCGAACTTGGCGAGCTCTCGCGCTGGCTCGCGCAACTGCCCAGGCCCTTCGGCCTCTTCGCCCGCAACGACCTGCTGGCAAAGTTCGCGCTTGGCGCCTGCAAAAGCGCGGGAATCGACGTCCCCGGAGAAGCCTCGATTATCGGCGCGGACGACGACGAATCCATCTGCCTCTACTCCACGCCGACCCTTTCAAGCGTGCGCATAGACCACGAAGGCGGCGGACGTCGCGCCGCAGAGGCGTTGCGAGGCTTTTTCGGCAAAACACAGCCTCAACGGGCGGCCGCCCTGCGTTTCGGACCATACGGAATCGCGCACCGCGCAAGCACCGGCGCCATCGCGCACGGCTCGGACCTGCGCCTCTCAGCAGGTCTGAACTTCATCGCCAGCCACGCCGACAATCCACTCCTCGGCGTCCAGGACGTGGCGGTTGCCATGGGAACCTGCCGCCGCCAGGCCGAGAGGCTGTTCACCTCCACGGGCATGACAATCCGCCAGCACATCGAGCAGACACGTCTTTCGCGCGTCAAAGAGCTGCTTTCCACAACGGAAATGACATTGGGGCAGATTGCGTCAGAATGCGGCTTCTCCTCGCAGATATACCTCTCCGGCCTCTTCCGCAAACGCCTGGGCATCCCGCCAGGTGAATGGAGAAAGCAGCAAAAAAGCGCCAACTGACGCGGTGTGGTACCATATATGTCCATGAAAATCTCCTTCGACTCTCAAAGCATCCTGATAGACGGACACCGCGATTATCTCGTTTCCGGCGAATTCCATTACTTCCGCGTCCCGCCAGAAGACTGGCGCCGGCGCATGGAGCTTTTAAAGGAAGCGGGCGGCAACTGTCTCGCGACATACGTGCCGTGGATTATCCACGAACCCGAGGAGGGACGCATCGTCTTCGGCGACCAGCCGAAGCGCGACTTCGCACGCTTCCTCGAAACCGCCGGCGAAGCGGGCCTCGCCGTAATCGCCCGCCCCGGCCCCTACCAGTATTCAGAACTGGCCAACCACGGACTTCCCGGCTGGCTCGTGAAGGACTACCCCGCCCTTCGCGCCAAAAAGGCCGACGGCACCGACCTCGCCGATGGTTCCGTCTCCTACATGCACCCGCTCTTCCTCGAGAAGGCGCGTCGCTACTACCGCGCCTTCGCCGAGATCGTCCGTCCGTATCTGGCCTCGAACGGAGGTCCGGTCGCAATGCTGCAGCTCGACAACGAGCTCACCGGCATACATGTCTGGTTCTATGGCCCCGACTACAACCAGGAGACCTTCGGCTTCGGCACCGATGACGGACGCTACCCTTCCTTCCTGCGCGAAAAGTACGGCGACATCGCAGAACTCAACAAGGCATACGGCACCTCTTGGGCGTCATTCGCCGAGGCGCGCCCGCTCACGGACGCGAAACCCGTCGAAAAGGCGAGATCCGACCGTGACTACCGCCTCTGCTACCTGCGCCAGACGGGCGAGTACATGCGCACGCTGAAGGGATGGCTCCGCGAGGACGGAATCGCCGAACCTGTCTGCCACAACGCGGCCGGCCCCGCCATGAACACGTTCTTCCGCGAGGCCGCCGAGTCGCTCGGGCCGGACTTCCTGCTCGGCTCCGACCACTACTACACGCTCAACCAGCTGTGGGAGAGCGAAAACCCGACGCCGTCCTACTTCTTCCACGCGCAGCTCTCGTGCGACACGATGAGGACGATGGGCGGGCCGCCCGTCGTCTTCGAGATGCCTGGCGGGTCGCCGTCCGACATGCCGCCAATCCTCCGCAACGACCTCCTCGCCTGCTACATGACGAACCTGGCGCTCGGCATGAAGGGCGTCAACTACTACGTCTTCACCGGCGGCCCCAACTTCCCGGACACCGGCACGACATGCGACCTCTACGACTACAACGCGCTCGTCCACGCAGACGGCTCGCTCAACGAGACGTACTTCGCCGCCGCCGACTTCGGGCGCTTCCTGAAGTCGCGTCCCGACCTGCTGACGGCGCGCCGCGTCGCCTCAGTGCAGCTCGGCATCGAGTTCGACGCCTACCGCGGCGCATGCGGTGCTTCCCCCGAGCAGGAGCTCCCGAACGCCGCAAAGGCGTGGGAGTTCGCTCAGCGCGGACTCCTCTATTCCCTCGCGTGCTCGAAGTACTCCTCGGAATACGTGGATCTGGAGAAGCCGCTGGACAAGTCACGCCCGCTGCTTATCGCATCGATGGCGATGATGTCGCAAAAGGCGCAGCGCAACATCGCGGACTTCGTCCTCGACGGCGGACAACTTCTGCTGGCGCCGTGCGTGCCGAAGTACGACCTCGACCTCGCGCCCTGCACAATCCTCGCCGATGCTCTCGGGCTACCGGAAGTCACCGTCGGCGGCAAATTCGGCCGCGTCTTCGAGTACGACGGACTCCGCCTCTACCAGATGAAGGGACTCGGTTCGATCGACAACGCCACCAATGCCGAAACGCTTGTCACGGACACTGAGACGAGGCGCGTCGTAGGATGCCGTGTGAAGGCGGGCAAAGGCGAAACCGTACTTCTCTCATTCTCTTGGAATGCCGTGCTTTTCACACAGTCCGAGATGCTGGAGGGGATGCTCGCGGCCATGGGCGCGAAGCCTGCGGTTGAATCGTCGAACCGCAACGTCTTCACGACGCTCTTCGAGGGTGATGACGGACGGCAGACCGTCTTCGCGCTCAACCTCCACGCCAGCCCGCAGTCCACGCGGCTCATTGTCCACCGCGACGGGAAGACCGTAAAAACACTCGACCTGCACCTGGATGCGATGCAGGTGCAGGCCGTAGACGTGGGATAGGAGTCGGAACCGGCTAGTAGTTTTCGGGTTCGATCTGGAAGTATGCCTGAGGGTGGTTGCAGACGGGGCAGACATCCGGGGCCTTCTCGCCGACGTAGATGTGCCCGCAGTTGCGGCACTGCCAGCGGTTTTCGCCGACCTTGACCCAGACTTCGCCCTTCTCGATGTTGGCCAGAAGCTTGAGGTAGCGCTCCTCGTGGTGCTTCTCGATGGCGGCGACGCCCTCGAACTGCTTCGCGATTTCCTCGAAGCCCTCGGCACGCGCCTCCTCGGCGAACTTCTTGTACATCTCGGTCCACTCCTCGTGCTCGCCGGCGGCGGCTGCGACCAGATTGGCCACGGTGTCGCCGATTCCGCCGAGGTGCTTGAACCAAATCTTGGCGTGTTCCTTCTCGTTAAGCGCGGTCTCCTGGAAGATGGCGGCGATTTGCTCGTATCCGTCCTTCTTCGCGCGGGAGGCGAAATAGTCGTACTTGTTGCGCGCCTGCGATTCGCCGGCAAAGGCGAAGGCGAGGTTGGCTGCTGTCTTTGATCCCCTGAGTTCCATGGGCGTGTCCTTTCCGCGGGTTTGTCCCGCTATTTCGCCGCGGCCTTGAGCTCGTCGGTGAGCCACTTCAGGACCTTGGCGCTGAGAAGATCTGTCTTGAGAAAGACGATGTTGCCGCTCTCCTCCAGGTTCTGGCGGAGCTTGGCGGGCGTAATCGTCTTGTCGCCCGACTGCATCGCGTAGTAGCGGGCCGCGGAGTCAATTTCCTTCTGGATTTCGTCGGCTCCCAGCTCGATCTTCTGCTCGGCGGCGATGGCGTCGAGGATGTAGTCGAGACGGACCTGGCGTTCGGCGATTTCGCGCGCCTTCTTCTGGATTTCGGCGGCGTGTTCCTTGGCGTAGGCCTTGGCGTCCTGGGCGCCGGAAGCGGCGACCTCGGCGCGAATCACGTCCTCCAGCTTGCGTTCAAGGGTGGCGAGAACCATCGACTCGGGGACGGCGAAGGAACTCTTCTTGAGCAGGAATTCGCTTATTTCGTCGCGCTCGCGGCGGTCCTCGGCGGCCTGGGCGTCCTCCTCCATGTGCTTGCGAATCGTCTCGCGGACCTTGTCGATGCTCTCCATCCTGACGTTCTTTGCGAGCTCCTCGTCGGACAGGGGCTTCGTGCGGCGGACGAGCTTCACGGTGCCGCTGTACGACGCCTTGACGCCGCGCAGGGCCTCCATGTGGAAGTCCTTGGGGAACTTGGTGTCAAAGGCGAAGGCGTCGCCCTTCTTCTTGCCGACGATGGCGTCAGAAAGGCCCGGGACGAATTCGGCGTCCGGCGTGGCGAGGGCCCAGAAGTCGGTGCCCTTGGCAAAGCGCTCGGCCCCGGGAACGGCCTCGACAAGGGTCTTGCGCCCGGACTTTGCCTCGAAATCGACCTGAACCATGTCGCCCGCCGCGACGGGCTCCTCGGTGTCCTCGCGCGGCGACATGGAGGAGCGAATGGAATCAATCTGCTTCTCGACTGCGGCCTCGTCGATGACCACGGGGTTGACGACGACTGGAAGCTTCTGGTACTTCGGAAGTTTCACGACTGGCTTGATGTCGAAAGTCTCGACGAAGGAAATGCCCGTTTCCGGCGCAAATACGACATCTTCCACGGCGACGCGGGCGACGACGTCCAGCTTCTCCTGCTCGACGGCCGCCTGGGTGAGGCGGGAGACGAGCGCCGCCTTGACGTCGGCGGCCATCTCGCGTCCGTACGAACGCTGGATGACGGCGAGAGGCGCCTTGCCCGGACGAAATCCGGGGATGCGCGCGCGCTGCGTGTAGAGCTTCGTGACCTTGCCGTAGTCTTCCGCGGTCTCCTCGGGGCCGGCGCTGATGACGAGCTTGACGCGGCAATCGTTGATTTTCTGGTTCTCGATCTTCATGGGGGGTGGTGCTCCTTAACTGTTGAACTTCTGCATCATGAGGTCCAGGTTGCTGTTGAACTTCTTCATGTGCTTGATGATGTTGTCCATGCTGTCCAACGGCGTTGGCGAGTCGGTCAGCATCTTGCGAAGATTGCGTGCGAGGTTGAGTTCCGGCGGGCTGACGATGAGCTCCTCCTTGCGGGTGCCGGAGAGGCCGACGTTGATCGCCGGGAAGATGCGGCGGTCGCTGAGCTGCCGGTCCAGGACGAGCTCCATGTTGCCCGTGCCCTTGAACTCCTCGAAGATGACCTCGTCCATGCGGCTTCCCGTTTCGATGAGCGCGGTGGCGATGATCGTGAGGCTGCCGCCGCCCTCGATGTTGCGGGCCGCGCCGAAGAAACGCTTGGGCTTGAACATGGCGTTCGCGTCTACGCCGCCGGAGAGAATCTTACCGCTGTGCGGGGCGAGGGTGTTGTAGGCGCGGGCGAGACGCGTGATGCTGTCGAGCAGGATGACGACGTCGGAGCCGGACTCGACCTTGCGCTTGGCCATCTCGATGGCCATCTCCGACACCTGGGCGTGGCGTTCGGGGGCCTCGTCGAACGTGGACGAAAGGACATGCGCCTTAGTGTTGCGCTCCATGTCCGTGACCTCCTCCGGGCGTTCGTCGATGAGCAGGACGATGAGGTAGGCGTCGGGGTAGTTAGCCGTAATGGCGTTAGCCACCTTCTGGAGGAGAACGGTCTTGCCGGTTCGAGGCGGGGCGACGATGAGTCCGCGCTGGCCGAAGCCGATTGGCGCAAAGAGGTCGACAAAGCGCATGGAGATGTCCGTCGGGCCTGCACCGGGGGCGATGCGCTCAAGCTGTATGCGGCGCGTCGGGAAGATAGGTGTCAGGTTCTCGAACGGGATGATGCGCCGCCATTCGGCGGGCGGGCGGCCGTTGACGGTCTCAATGCGGCCGAGGGCGAGAAACTTCTCCTTGCCTCGCTCGGGACGCTCGCGCGGGTCGCGGATGGGGCCTTCGACGAAGTCGCCGGTGCGGAGGTTGAAGCGGCGGACGTAGTTCGGGGCGACATAGACGTCCTCCGGGCAGGCGAGGTAGCTTGACTTCTCGGAGCGGAGGAATCCGAAACCGTCGGACATGATTTCTATCACGCCGTTGGTGATGACGGTCCCGCCTCGGCGCATGTAGGCGCGGATGAAGTCGTTGATGACGTCGTGCTTGCGGTAGGTGCCGGCGAGTTCCTCGGGGGTGAAGAAGCCCTCGAGCTTCTCGTTGAGGGCCTCAAGGGACATTCCCTCCAGTTCCCAGAGTTTGAGCGGGGGAAGCTGCGGACGCTCCTCCTGTGGTGCTTCGCCGTTCTCCGGCGACTGCGCCTGGCCATCGGCCTGACCTTGCATCTGGTCATTGTGGAAACGGTTGCGGCGGTCGCGGAAGCGGCCGCGTCCACGCTGGAAGCGGCCCCACTTGGCAAGACGCTCTTCGCGTGGAGACTGGGGTTCGGCCGTTGCCTCGTTCGGTCGTTTGTTCGTTTGGTCGTTTATTCGTTCGGCCGTTACTTCGTTGGGTCCGGCCGTTTGACTTCCGACTGGCTTGAACGGAATGGTGTCAGGCACCTGAGCAGGTGTTGTGTCAGGCATCTGGGTGGGCGCGGTGTCAGACACCCGAGCGGGGATGGTGTCAGCGGGGGTGGTGTCAGACACCTGAGAGGGCTGACTGGCGACTGGTGGTTGCGGAGCGGGCGCGGCAGGCGCGTCCCTCCCGGCGAGAGGTTCGAAACTTGGCGTGGCTATGCGGGCGGGCGCCTCGCGGACGGGGGGTTCCACACGGGCTGGTGGCGGCCCCGGCATACGGGCCCCTCCCGCAGTGGTGTCAGACACCTTGGGGGGAGTGGTGTCAGACACCAGTGTGGGCTGACTGTCGACGGTCGACTGGCGACTGGCGACCGGCTCGGGCGACTTGGTGTCAGACACTGGGGCTGGCGTGGTGTCAGACACCTTGGGCGGAGGCGGAGGGGTGTCAGACACTGGAGCGGGCTGTTTTTCGACCTTTGACTTACGGCTTGCGACTTTCGCCGGCGCGTCCGCGCCGGCGGCATCGGCCGTCGCCTTCTTTGTACGCGTGGTGCGGCGCGCCCGTGGCTTTGGGGCCGCCTTAACGGATTCAACATTTTGTGATTCGGCGGGAACTTGTTCCGCCGGTTTGTCTTCTTCGCTCATAAATAACTCCTGTTCTCAGGCGAGGAGGCTTTTCAAAACCTTGTCTACCTCGCCCTCCAACGTGCGCATGTCAGCGTCGTTCCAAATGACGCAATCAGCGCGTGCGGCCTTCTCCGAGCATGGCATCTGGGACGCGATCCTCTTTCTGGCCTCGGCCTCGGTGAAGCCGCGTCCCTCAAGCCTGCGAATCTGCTCCGGCTCGGAGCAGACAACCGCAATCACCTTGTCCCACCGCACTTTTGTGTCGAAGCCCGCCTCATAAAGAAGCGGGACCAGCACTGCCTTGAAGGGGGCTGATGTCTCTTTCCCAAGCCAGGTGTCGACCTCGGTGGCGATCATCGGATGGAGAATGGCGTTTAGCCGTGCGAGAGCGGCCTCGTCGCCGAAAACCAGTTCCCCAAGCTTCCTTCGGTCAATCGATCCGTCAGCCGCAATGACTCCGCTACCGAAAACTCCCTCGATTTCGGGAACGGCGGCACCGCCGGGGCCTTCGAGAACATGGGTTACGTCATCCGTGTCAAGGACTTCGCCCCCATGCCGCTCCAGCATGCGCGCGACCGTGCTTTTGCCACAGGCTATCCCGCCCGTAACCGCTATGCGCATGGTCCCCATACCGAAGCGCCCGGAAAGGCGCGGCACAGCTAGCGGGCCTCGACATCGGCCGATTCGTTGTTGACCGTGCGGCCGGCCGGGTCCACCATTCGTGCCGTGACGAAGATGAGCAGATTACGCTTGTCGCTCTCCTCGTACGTGCTGCGGAAGAGACGGCCGATCAGCGGAATGTCGCCGAGGAACGGGATCTTGTCCTCGACCTCGCGACGGGCCTCGGTGATCATGCCGCCCATCACCACCGTGGCACCGTTGTAGATGGCGACCTTGGTGTTGATGCTGCGGACCTTGAAGAGGGGCTGCCGCATTGCGATGTGGTACGTGTCCATCTCGCCGTCGGCGTTGAGGGTGCCCTTCGGGTATTCAAAGCCGTAGTCAACCCATTCCGGCTCGGAGATGATCTGCGGGTTGAGCTGCAGATAGATCATCTGGCCGTCTTCGGAGACTTCCGGTGCAACCTGGAGAATGACGCCGACCTCGCGCATCTCAAAGGAAGAGGGCTGGACCGCGGGATAGACGTTCTGGACGTTGTCGCTGTCGCCGCTTGCGCCTTCGTACTCCTCGAGTTCGTATTCGGTCGGGTAGATGTATTCGGTTACAACCTTGATGATTGCCTCCTGTGAATTCATCGTAACCACCTTCGGCGCCGAAAGGAGGTCGGTGTTGGACTTCTGGCTTATCATGTGGAGAATCATTTCGATTTCCGGATTGGTCAGATGGCTGGCGATCTTGAGGATGCCGTCGTCGCGGGAGTTCATGCCGTTGAATGACTCTTCGGCTGTGTTGAGGGTCCTGAGAGCCGCGCCAGAACCAACCTTGTCGACACTGATGTATTGCATGGGGTCGTTGCGGTTTTGCGCGAGTTCCCATGGGTCGGTAAGACCCCATTCGATGCCGAGTGAGTCGAGGTCGGACTGTCCGACTTCCACGAAGCGGGCCTCGATCTCGACCTGGCGCGGGGTGACGTTGAGTTCCTGCAGGGCCTTGTCGAACTCGACGAGGTTCTCGGGGGTGTTGTAGACGCGCATCTTGTTGATGCTAGGCAGATAGGTGATTGTTGATCCAGTGGGCCACTTCACGCCCATGTCGGCGAAAAGCTGCTTCCAGTCGACGCCCGTGGAGGTGTCGGTGTTCATTTCGGATGGGTCGGGGAATCCGCCCGAGTCGGTCTTGCTCGCCGAGAGGGAGGCCGCTATGCCGGAGGCGCGCTCCTCGATGGACGGGAGGACCGTGTAAGTCTTGCTAACCATGTCTTCGGTCGGCATGTCCTGCGGCATGATCATGACGATGTTGCCGCGGATGCGGAATTTGAGACCCGAGATGTCCGTGATTACCTGCAAAACTTCGAAGAGGTTCATCGAAGTCGCCTTGAAGGTGACTGGAGGAACTCCGCCTGAGCTGGCTGACTCACCGGCCTGCGCGAAGGGGTCGTCGCTTTCAATCGTCGTAGAGGACGTAGTCGGTGCGCCCAACTTCAAAATCAAGTTCACGCCGCGCTTTTCAGGCGGAAGCTGCGGATCGTCATAGTCACGGGAGGCCTGCTGCAGGAAGTCAATCACGTCGTTGATGTTGGCCTGGCGGAAGTTGATTGATGGAATCTCAATGCTGCGCATCTTGTCGGCCGTCACTTCCTCGGCTGTCTTTCCCGACGGATCCGATATCGTCGTGCCTTCCACGGTCACTGGACCGACTTTGTCCTGGTTCGGCACGTTAATCGCATAGAGATTTCTGGCTGTCCACTTGTCGCGGACGTCGGCTATCATGCTGGCGCGCGTGGTGTTGAGTTCGCCAGACGAGAAATCATATTCGCGCTCGGCAACGCGCTTGAGCATGACTACGGCTTCCTGGTTGTACGGATTGCCGCGGAGAATGATCTCAAGCTCGCGGCGCGCGAGATCGTATTCGCCTGTAAGATAGTATTCACGGGCCTTGCCAAGACGGATGCGCATGTCCTCGTCATTCTCGACATAGCTTTTTTCCTTCCAGCGCTTAACGGCCTTGGGACGCGGTGGTTTCGGAGGGTTGTCAATCTGCGCCTGAATGTCGGAAATCAGCTGGCTGGCCTTCGGGTGGTTCTTTTCGCGCGCCTTGCGAGCCATCTGGAGGGCTTCATCCATGACTTCCTTCTTCCAGAGAACAACGGCCTGTCGATAGATTGACTCGGCAACGCCTTCTTCGGCTTCGTCGATGATCTTCTCATTGCCAGGACGCTTGGTGATGAACTTCACGGCCTCCTCATAGAGGCGCTGGGCTTCGGCGTAGTTGCCGTCCTTCATCTCTTTGCGAGCGCTTTCCAAACTGGCCTTGCCGTGTTTTTCAAGCGCCTGCTTGCGAACGCGTTCGAGAGTCGCGATTTCATCAACGAGCGCGGCATAGTCATCTACGTCTTCGGCGGGTGCGGCTTCGGCGGGTGCGGCTTCGGCAGGTGCGGCTTCGGCAGGTGCGGCTTCAGCTACAACGGGTTCCGCGACAACGGGTTCTTCCGGCTTCACCTCGGCAACCTCTGGTTCGGCGACGGCTGCAGGCTCATCTTTCTTATCCTCAATGACTTCGGCGACTTCCTCCTCATCATCATCGGCTTTGGCGGCTACAGCAGGGGCAACCTCCGCAGGCTTCTCTTCAGCCTTGGGCTCCTCGGCGACAGGCTCGAGCAAGTCATTCAAATCATCCTTGGCCTTCTCAGCTGCTACTGGCGCAGCCTCGGCGACAGCCTCTTTGGCCTCCTCGGCCGCTGCAGGTGCTGCCTCGGCGACAGCCTCCTTGGCCTTTTCTTCGGCCTTGGGCTCCTCGGCGGGCGCAAGCAAATCGTTCAAGTCATCCTTGGCCTTCTCTTCCGCTGCGGGCGCGGCCTCGGCAACGGCCTCCTTCGCCTCCTCGACTGCTACGGGCGCAGCCTCGGCAACGGCCTCCTTCGCCTCCTCGACTGCTGCGGGCGCGGCCTCGGCAACGGCCTCCTTTACCTCCTCGGCTGCTGCGGGCGCGGCCTCGGCGACAGCCTCCTTGGCCTCTTCCGCAGCCTTGGGCTGCTCGTCCTTTGCCTTTTCCTCAGGCTTCTTTTCGTTGCCAAAATCAGCCCAAAAGTCATCATCGTTGCCTTTTGCAGCATCGGCGGCGGGCTTGTCATTTGCCGCGTCACCAACGGTGAATTTGATGCCGAAATCCTTGCCGAGACGGTCAAGGTCACCGGCAAGCCCCTCCTGGGCCAAAGTGGAAGAGCATGCGGCCATTATTGCAAGAAGCACCACCGTGGTTTCTGCCAAACGCATCGTAGTCATTGTCCTAGTCTCCTAACTAAAGTTCACGAAGCAGGTAAAGCGGCTTCGTTGGAAAATCATTTTGAGGCACCATCCTTGGTAATGGTTACCTCGCTCTTGTCGGCGTCGCACCGAATGACGGCTTTCAAGGCCTCCTTGTCGGCTTTTACCACACGGTAGACTTTGTCGCCGATCCTAAATTCCTTGCCGCCGTCAATTATTATCTCGCCCTTGTCGCCGAAGTCCTTGGC
>JAEEGH010020625.1_pt1 | contig 13680 bp, 12 predicted proteins | sample 9134181 | NCBI WGS metagenome assembly JAEEGH01 (sample SAMN16246544, study PRJNA631951) | gut metagenome | biome: gut microbiome; feature: rumen; material: DP-attached | host: Bos | place: Iran: Karaj | collected 2018-10
TGCGATAGGTGTCGTGAATGCTCTCGATGGTCTCGTTGCTGAATCCGCGACGGCGCAGTCCGATGAGGTTAACGCCAGCGAAGCGCACGGGCTCCTTGCCGGCTATCACGTAGGGAGGAATGTCCTGACTGGTGCGTGTGCCGCCCTGAATCATGACGTAGCCGCCTATGTTGTTGAACTGATGGACCAGCACTTCAGCTGAGATAATGGCGTTGTCATCGACCACCACTTCACCGGCAAACTTCGTTGAGTTGCCTATGATGCAGCCGTTGCCAATCACACAGTCGTGAGCCACATGCATGTTTTCCATGAGCAGGTTGTTGTTGCCCACGACGGTCTTGCCCTTCGAGGCTGTTCCCCTGCTGATGGTCACGTTCTCACGTATAGAGTTGTTGTCGCCTATCTCGGCTGTGGTGATTTCGCCCTTGAACTTCAGGTCTTGCGGCTTGGTGGCAATGCTGGCTCCGGGGAAGAACTCGTTGCCGTTGCCGATGCGTGCGCCGTCGTGTATGGTGACACTGTTCAGGAATCTGTTGTTGTCGCCTATGACCACGTCTTTGTTGATCACGCAGAACGGACCGATGATGTTGTTGTCACCAAGCTTGGCCTCGGGATCGACAACTGCTAATGGGTGTATCTGGTTCATAGAGATACTATTTGTTTTTAATGATTTGTGCCGTGAAGGTGGCCTCAGAAACGATGTGGTCGCCTACGAAGACATAGCCCTTCATTGTGGAGATGCCGTGACGTAATGGGGCCAGCAGCTCTACCTTGAACAGCAGCGTGTCGCCAGGCACTACCTTCTGGCGGAACTTCACGCCGTCAATCTTCATGAAGTAGGTGCTCCAGCGCTCGGGTTCCTCCACAGAGTTCAGCACCAGCAGACCACCACACTGGGCCATTGCTTCAATCTGCAGCACACCGGGCATTACGGGCTCTTGTGGGAAGTGACCCTGGAAGAAGGGTTCGTTGGCGGTGATGTTCTTCACGCCCACGATGTTGTTGGGACCCAGTTCAATGACCTTATCCACCAGCTGCATGGGATAGCGGTGGGGGAGCAGTTCGCGTATGCGGTTCACATCCATGATGGGCTCCTCGTTGGGATCGTAGGCTGGAGCCTGGATTTCGTGCTTGCGAATCTCTGCACGCATCTGGCGTGCAAACTTGTTGTTGATGGTGTGGCCAGGACGGGTGGCAACGATACGTCCCTTGATGGGCTTGCCGATGAGTGCCATGTCACCAATGAGGTCGAGCAGTTTGTGGCGTGTGCACTCGTTCTCCCATACGATGGGCTTGTGCTGAATGTAGCCCAGTTCGGTGGCATCGCGATGCTCCACATGCAGCATGTCGGCCAGTTTGTCGAGCTGCTCCTGCGAAATCTGTCGCTCATACATCACGATGGCATTGTCCAAGTCGCCACCCTTGATCAGGTTAGCCTGTAGCAGGGGTTCAATATCGCGCACAAATACAAAGGTACGCGCAGGCGCGATCTCAGTCTCGTACTTAGATATGTCATCGAGTGTGGCAAACTGGCTGTTGATGAACTTCGATTCGAATGAGCACATCGCGGTGACCGACATCTCATCGTCGGGCAGAATGGTGATGCACGAACCGGTGGCTTCATCTTTCACCTCAATTTTCTTGCGTATCACGTACCAGTCCTTCGGGGCGTTTTGCTCCTCAATGCCTATCTCCTTGATTTTCTCCACATACTTGATGGCGCTGCCGTCCAGGATAGGGAGTTCAGGTCCGTTCACCTGAATCAGACAGTTATCCACGCCCAGTACGTAGAGAGCCGACAGAGCGTGTTCCACGGTCGAGACCTTCACGTCGCCCTTGCCCAGCACAGTGCCGCGCTGCGTGTCAACCACGTTTTCTGCCACACCATCGATGATGGGCATTCCTTCTACGTCGATGCGCTGTATCTTGTATCCATGATTCTCAGGTGCGGGATTGAATGTTACCGTCAGGCTCAGTCCCGTATGAAGGCCTTTTCCACATAGTGAGAAACTGCCTTTTAGAGTCTTTTGCTTCATCATATCTGTTTTCTTTATTTCTTCAGTTCTTCAATCTCTTTGCGCAGTGCCATCAACTCTTTCTGCATGTCGGGCAGCCGGCGCAATATGGCCATTCCCTTGAAATAGGTGCGCGGATCCATAGCTGGCGAGCCGATAAGGGCCTCGCCGTTGCCTTTGGTGTTTGAGATAACACCGCATTGTGCGCCGATATTCGTCTTGTCGGCCACCTGAATGTGTCCTGCAAATCCGGCTTGTCCGCCCACCATGCACCAGGCACCGACTTTTGTCGAGCCTGCCATACCCACTTGAGCTGACATGACTGTGTTTTCTCCCACTTCGCAGTTGTGGGCCACCTGAATCAGGTTGTCGAGCTTCACACCCTTGTGGATGACGGTAGCTCCCATTGTGGAGCGGTCTATGCAGGTGTTGGCGCCTATCTCTACATCATCCTCGATGATGACGATACCTATCTGTGGAATCTTGGAGTATCCGTCAACGTTTGGAGCAAAGCCGAAGCCGTCGGCTCCAATCACGCTTCCTGCATGGATGGTGACACGATTGCCTACTCGGCAGCCTTGATAGATAGTGATGTTGGGGTAGAACAGACAGTTGCTGCCGATGGTCACGTTGTCGCCCACTACTGTGTGTGCATAGATTTGCGTGCCGTCGCCAATGCTGGCGTTTTCGCCTATCACGGCAAATGGTCCGATGAACACGTCTTTTCCTATCTTGGCACTTGCTGCTACGCTGGCCAGCGGGTCGATGCCTGTCTTGCGAGGCTTTATGGACTCATAGATCTGCAGGAGCTTGGCAACGGATTCGTATGCGTTTTTCACGCGGATGAGCGTGGTGCTCACTTCGTGCTCCAGCTGTAAGTCGTCGTTCACCAATACGATGCTCGACTCGGTTTCGTACAGGAAATGAGTGTATTTGGGATTAGAAAGAAACGAGAGGGCACCCTTTTTCCCTTCTTCGATTTTTGCAAACGTGTTGACTGCGGCATTCTCGTCACCTTCTACACGCCCGCCAATGAGTTCAGCGATTTGTTTAGCTGTAAATTCCATTAGTAACGTTACTTATTGCAATAATTGTCTGCAAAGGTACAAAAAATATTTATATTCTTTGGTAACAGAAGTAATATTTTCGTATTTTTTTTGAAAGAAGTGCCACGTTCAGTATTTCCGAGGCATTGGTGATGTCGCGAATGGTTCCGTCTTTATAGAGAATGTCAATCGAATCATCATCTACAGAGTACATGTCTTTCTGTATGGTGTTCAGACTCATCATATAATCGGCTTCCTGCTCATCAATGTCCATTGACTGGGCTATCTGCGCTCTAATCTGTGCGATGTGTTCTTCGGTGGGAGGTTCGTCGAGCACCTCTACTTTGAATATCCGTCTGTCGAGCATGTCGGCAGCCAGTGTTGAAAGCACCTTGTCGGAAGAGTGCCTCCATGCCTTCATGGCGCACCAGAGGTCGCTGTCGTCCAGTTCCTCGTATCGTAGCAGGGCTTCCTCGTGGTTGTTGAACCATTCGGCATCTACGTTGTTTTCCAGGAAATAGGCGAGGGCAGGCGAGGCAAATGGCTTGGGAGCGCTGCTGTTGTGGGCAAGGTACTTGGCGCGTCTGAGCATGTTGACAAGTATCTTCTCGTAGCCTACAGCTGTTTTGTGCAGATACACCTGCCAGTACATAAGTCTTCGTGTGGTGAGATAGTTCTCCAGCGAATAGATGCCTTTTTGTTCCACCACAAGGCGGTCGTCAACCACGTTGAGCATCTTGATGATGCGTGCCGAACCAATGTTACCTTCGGTGACACCCGTAAAGAATGAGTCGCGCCGAAGGTAGTCGAGGCGGTCCATATCGAGCTGTGAACTGATGAGCTGATGCAGGAAGCGCTTAGGGTACTCGTCTTTGAAGATGCTGATGGCCAAGCTGAGTTGTCCTCCCATTTCGCGGCTCATCTGCTCCATCATCATTAGCGACAGCTCCTCGTGCGATATGCCCGAGATGAGTGTGTCTTCCAGTACGTGCGAGAAAGGCCCGTGACCGATGTCGTGCATCAGGATGGCGGCTTCTACGGCTTCAGCTTCGCTGTCGAAGATGAACTGACCTTTTTGTTGAAGCGACAGTATGGCTTCGCTCATCAGGTGGAAGGCTCCCAGTGAGTGTTGGAATCGTGTGTGGCGAGCGCCAGGATAAACTACTGAAGCCAGTCCCAGCTGATTGATGCGGTTGAGCCGCTGCATCAGTTGATGGCAAACGATGTCATAGAGAAGTCCGCGAGGTATTTTGATAAACCCGAATACAGGGTCGTTAATGATTTTGGGGTCGTTCATTTTTGTAACACTGAGACTCGGAAATCAGTTGAAAATGGCATTGTTTTTGTTATTCTGTGGGTACAAAGTTAGTAAGAACCGTTCAATATGGACCTAAAAGAGTAGATATTTTAACAACATTAAAGATTCTGAACTCGCAGTTCAATACTTGCTTTGAGAGGGAAAATGGACAAATTCATCCAGTGTTTGACTGAAACACTACATGAATTTAGTGCAAATACGTTGTCTATTGAGACTGAGATACCGATTTGAAACGGAATGTTGTTTTCCCTATAGGTAAAGATTGGTGTGATGTTGAGCGGAATACGGGACTCGAACCCGCGACCCTCGGCTTGGGAAGCCAATGCTCTACCAACTGAGCTAATTCCGCATTCAACTTAATATACAAAAGGAAACACCAGTTCCTTCGATTGCTTCAGAAAAGAAAAAAGGGGTTGCCCCCACTTTTTCCTCTCATGAGAGAGCCGACACCCGGACTCGAACCGGGGACCTACGCATTACGAATGCGTTGCTCTACCAACTGAGCCATGTCGGCATTCCTCCGAATTGCGGGTGCAAAGGTATATAAAAAATCTGTTATCAACAAATTTTATACCTACTTTTTTTTTGAACACATCCTACAATTCGAGTGATGCTGCACACGAGAGGAGTCCCCAAAAAACGTCCGATGCATCGAACTGTTTGTAAAATGCATCTAAGGGCTTGTTAAATGCATCTAAGGGCTTGTTAAATGCATCGGACGATTCTTGTTGCTACATACATCAAAATTGCCTGCAATCCGACGACAGTCATGAACATAAATGCCTTCGCGTACATTTTTATATTTTATAATAGAATGTGTCACTACAGAAACGGCTTTTGATTGTGTGAGCAACTACTGCCACAGTAATCATGATCTGTGATTAATGAGTGACTTTAGAGTCGGGGCTATATATTAGTCGTTCACAAGTTCAATATAGAAACTAAACGGACGGAAACCGTCGTTACAGCTGATCATTGCACTCATCGGGTTCTTCATCCATCCATCGGAGTATTCGAAAGACCCGTCAGGGGAGAGGCTTCGCTCGGCGAAAAAGTGCCCTTCGCCCTGGGCCAGAGACTCCACAAAAGGCCTCATGGACTCCCATGCTGACGGACATAAACCTTCAGGGCGCTGACCATCGATGGAAATCCATTGCATACCTGTGCTGACATCACACGTATGCTCAATAGGATTCTCATACTTGGCCATCAGGTCGGGATAGACCGTTTGGCGGATGGCGGTGATTCGTACCCTATTGCACTTCGAGCGAAGATTCTCACGCCCGGCAGAATGAGCAAGTTCGCTTTGCTGTCTATAATTTGAATCATTCATAATGTGACATCACACCGTTTTGTTAATTGCTTTCCTTCGTTTATACTTCAATTTCACAATTTCGTATGAGTTTCGTGTCAATTCCTGCATCAGGTCGTCGGGGGCTATCTTTGGATTGATGCCAATCCAGTGCTTAGGCGATTCGTTGTAGGGATTGCCGATACAGTCATACTGTTCCTTTAATTCCTCAATGCGCTCTGGCTGGCATTTCAGCGAGATGACAGAGAAATCATTGCAGTCGAAGAACGAGAACATGTGGCCCATGACGTAGAAAACCAATACTCCCTCGCCATTCTTGAATTTCTGAAAGGGCAGTTTCTCTTCTACGTCAGCGCCTAATGAGAGACAATACTCACGATAGTCTTCTATGTTCATACTTGCTTAATATTTTAGCGCAAATATAGTGATTATCGTTGAATTATCGCAAATTTTCACTAACATTAAGAAAAAGATGATGGTGATGTGTCTTGGGCGTCACATGACCCGCCAAACGTTTAGCACAATACCATTGAATCCCTTCAGCCCTTCAGGGCGACAGACGAAAATGGCATCGTTAAGCCAAGAGTAACGGCTGGATTGAGGGGCTTCAAATTGAGGTGCTGTCATGAAATAATGGGTTAGACCGCCTGAAGCATCATTGTCATTGACAATTATGCCCCGATTACGGACATGAATACAAATACTGTCGTCGGTACAAATGCTGTAAATGGCTTCCAACTCCGTTCGTTTTCCATTGCCATTGACTAACTGATAGTCGGCACCACCGGCCAGTACAGTTCCTTTAATCTGCGGTCCATCGAAAGTTCCACCAGTGATAGGCACTACAACGCGGTGACCATGAGGTGTGTCACCTACTGAATAAGGTTGGTCGATCAATACTCTCAACTGCATGACAAATTCCAGTTTAGGGCAGTCCTCTGGCGGATAGACTTGTGCCATCGACGATATTGATGTGACCGAAAGTACTAAGGCCACAACAAAAAATCTAAGTACGTTCTTCATTATTTGCTGCATCATTTTACAAAAGCCGCTATTAAAAGCAAAATCGACGGACTTAGTTAGTTCGTCGATTTTCTAGCTTTGTACACCCGCAGGGGCTCGAACCCTGGACACCCTGATTAAGAGTCAGGTGCTCTACCAACTGAGCTACGGGTGCTTCCTTTTTCGAATTGCGGGTGCAAAGGTAGCTTTTTTTTCCTAATTCGCAAAACTTTTTTCACTTTTTTTGGAGACAACTATTGAGAATGTGAGAATATAAAAAGAAAAAAGAGGATAGCGTATTATATCCTCTTTTATGTGATTCCGTTGGGACTCGAACCCAAGACCCACAGCTTAGAAGGCTGTTGCTCTATCCAGCTGAGCTACGGAACCAGCCTGCGTTTTGCGGCTGCAAAGGTAGACATTTTTTTGATAACAGCCAAAAAATCTTTGATAAATCTGATAGGGGGAGTGTCTTTTCAGAAAGTATCTTGGAACGTTTTTCAGACTCTGAATCTGATATAAGCCCTGTCGTCGAAGGAATTGCTTCCCTTGACGAAGGCTTTAGTGGCTTTGAACTCTCCGATGTTGAGCGGATCCGTCTCTCTTTGATGGGCCAATCTCTGCTCTGAGGCTTCAAGCGTTGGCTCAAGAAAAGGGTAGCCGTCTGAGGCAAGGATGATTTCCCACGGCTGGAAGTCGAGCGTGAGGATGCGCACTTTCTGTTCTGGTATGACGAAGCCGTCAATTACGGCATAGCTCTTGTTCTGCTCTTTCATGGTCTCAATCATGCGTGGGATAATAGATTCGCGGGCTGTGTCGTTGGTGAGGAATCTACTACGTGGCTGACTGCTACCCATGATGATAGCGGCTCGTTTCTCAGCCAGCTCCTGTTCGTAGGGCTTGGGGTTGTCATAATAAGAATAGGTGGGGGTAGCTGATGAGAGCGGGGCCAACAGACATTGGCAGTCGCCCACCATCCATATCTCGCGACGAAGTCGGCTATAGACGATGCACGAGGCGGTGAGGCGCTCTTCAGGATGTTCGACGAGTCGGGGCACGTCAGACTGCTTGTACTGTCGGGCGATGGTACGTGAAGCACCTGTACAGAACTGGTGACAGGAGATGTCCTTGGGAGCCTTGCGCAGATACTTTTCGATGAGCTGCATGGCATAGCGGCCGTTGGATCGGAAGAGGCTATGGCGGCGTGTGGTTTTTGAGGTTGAACCGTCGATGACTGCAACGAAGTTACTTGTGACGACGATTCCGTCCTCGCTTTTCTTGTCGGGATTCTTCGGAACGACGGTCTGTTCGATAATGTTCATTGTGGTGAGTGGATGTTGGACAGAGCTGTTTGATGATATCAGGGCGTCCGATGCGTCGGAGTGACTGTTCGATGCATCGGCGTTCCTCGGGCTTATACCAGAAGAAGAACTGTCGCTGAGCCTGTTTTTCGCGTGGTGTCTTGGCTGAGAACACGGGCTCGAGCGTGTAGGGGTCGTAGCCCGTGTACCACATCTCGGTGGCGATAGTCATGGGGGTGGGGGTAAAGTCCTGCACCTGTTCCAGTTGGAAGTCGAGCTGTTTGGTGATGACAGCCAGCTCGGCCATGTCTTCCTCCTTGCAGCCGGGATGCGAGCTGATGAAGTAGGGGATGAGTTGCTGGTTCAGCCCCTCTTCACGATTGATGCGGTCGAAGATGCGCTTGAAGTCCTTGAACAGCTGGAATGTGGGTTTGCGCATGAGCATGAGCACGCGGTCGCTTGTGTGTTCGGGGGCCACCTTCAGTCGTCCGCTTACATGATGGCTGATAAGCTCGCGTGTGTATTCTTCGGCTGCGCGGTTACTGGCCTCGTCCTTGCTGCGATGGAGCAACAGGTCGTAGCGCACGCCACTTCCAATGAAGCTCTTCTTGATCTGCGGCAGGGCATCGACTGCACGATAGATTTCCAATAGTTTAGTGTGATTGGTGTCGAGATTGGGGCACACTTGCGGATGAATGCAACTGGGACGGCGGCACTTCTCGCAGGCATTCAGGTTGCGCCCATGCATGCCGTACATGTTGGCTGAAGGTGCACCGAGGTCGCTCAGGTAGCCTTTGAAGTCGGGCATCGCAGCCACCTTCTTCACCTCTTTCAGAATGCTCTCCTTTGAGCGGCAAGCAATAAACTTGCCCTGGTGGGCCGAGATGGTGCAGAAGGCACAGCCGCCAAAACATCCGCGATGGATGTTGACAGAGAACTTAATCATGTCGAAAGCGGGGATGCGCTTGCCCTTATACTTAGGGTGAGGCAGTCGGGTATAGGGTAGGTCGTAAGAGGCATCGAGTTCCTCGGTTGTCATTGGTGGAAACGGAGGGTTGACCACTACGTATCGATGGCCTACTTGCTGTAGTAGGCGCTGGGCATGCATCATGTTCGACTGCTCTTCTATGTGCCGGTAGTTCTCAGCTTCTGCCCGCTTGTCGCGTAGGCATTGCTCATGGCTGTGCAGCACTATATCGTTGGTACCTATGCCATCCGGAATGTCAGCCTCGCGTGTGAGCCATACGGTCTGCTTGATGTCGCGCAGGTCGTTGATGCGCTCGCCCTGACTGAGTCGCTGAGCCAGTTCTGCGATAGGCTTCTCTCCCATGCCGTAGATGATGAGGTCGGCACCGCTGTCACAAAGGATGCAGGGACGCAGTTCGTCTTTCCAGTAGTCGTAGTGAGTGAGTCGGCGTAGCGAGGCTTCGATGCCACCCAATACAACAGGGATGTCGGGGTAGAGCTGCTTAAGGATTTTTGAATAGACAATGGTGGGGTACTCAGGCCGCATGTCGTGACGACCATCGGGTGAGTAAGCATCTTCGGATCGCAGACGTCGGGCGGCAGTATACTTGTTCACCATCGAGTCCATGCATCCAGGAGCAATGCCAAAGAACAGACGAGGTCGCCCTAATTTCTTGAAATCACGAAAATCACCGTGCCAGTCGGGTTGTGGAACGATGGCTACACGGAATCCTTTAGCCTCGAGCGTGCGCCCTATGACAGCAGCACCAAACGAGGGGTGGTCGACATAGGCATCGCCCGAGAACAGAATCACGTCAACTTCGTCCCAGCGTCTAAGCTCGAGTTCTTTTTTCGTGGTAGGAAGAAAATCAGTCAGTCTGTACTCCATATCTTGGTTTTTAGTTGAGAGGTGCTTCAGAAGGCTCTTCACTGGGGATGCCCATTTTCTCTTTCCAGTTGATGAAGAGCACAACTAGTTGCTGCAATCCGAAGGCCTTCATGTTAGGGTGGTAGATCACATCGAGACAGAGGTCGAGCAAGTGTTTGTCTTTGCCTGCCTCTGACTCCAGCAAGGCACGAATATTCAGTTTTAGTTTCTCCAGTACCTGCTCATCGACATAGCCAGTTGAGTCAATGAGGTCGCGGAACAGCTGGTATTGATCGATAGTTTGCAGGTGCTCGTCGCTTACCTCTATGCTTCTCGTTCCAGAAATGTTTGCTTGAATCTTGTTCATTTTCTGATTTCGTATTTTAATAAGGTTGAATGATTTTACTCTATAAGGAAATTGAGCAATCCCTTCATGATGGAAGCCCGCTTTTGTCTGTCTTTGATACACTCCCATGGAAATCCCATGACGAAAGCGCGATAGTCCTTTCCCTTGTATGCTGTGGCGGCACTTGAACCGTCGGGATAAAGCATGGCGCTGAAGCTGTTGGCATCATCTGGCATGAGCACATCGCAGCTGGTGGCTGCATAGTGGCGCTCGTTCAGCTGGTGATAGATATCCATCTTCGTACCTAGTCCGCTCACTTGCTCAGAGATTCCGCGATATGTTCCTTGTATCTGGCATTTTAGTACGTGACTAAGGAATCTTCGCTCTTGTTCGCTTCGCATGTCGGTTCCCACATAGGCACCGCTGACCAGGAGTCGTCCTCCTTGCGCTGCATACAGGCTTAACGACTGTTGCATGGTGGGAGTGAATGATTTGTACATCACCATGCTGTGGCCATCGTCACGCTCCAAACCGAGCGCCAGGTCAATGAGATCGTACTGATAAAGCGGTAGGTCGGAGAGTTCCTCCGATGAGCAACTCAGTATGTTGTATTTCCCTATGTTGTGGATGGCTATAGCGTGTGTGCGCACATAGTTGAAGTCATTGCCTGCGATGAAGCGTCCTTCTAAGTCGTTGTTGGTATAGCCAAGTCCCGTAGAGTCCTCAATGCCTATGCGTGATACATCATATGCGCGCTGATGGCCCAAGAATCCGCAAGTGCGGCCGAACGACACACCAGGATCTTCGTCTATGTCGAATCCGCAGGATACAACTGCAGGAGCCGACAATCGGTGAAACCCGTCAACCACGAGGATTGTCTTGCTTCTGTCAGACTGATAGCAGGCCGACAGCACTTGCGAGGGGAAACTTCTGCCGCCATCATTGATAGCTGCTACGCGAAAGTGCTTCAGTTCGCCTTGCTTCAATCGTACGACGGCACTCGGCTCTCTGACCAGTATGCCGTTGTCGAAGTCGTCATCGTTTGTGGCAGTATAGAGAATATATCCAGTGGGCATAGCCGTAGGCTCTTGGGGATCGATGGTGGGAGACCAACTGATGCGCACAGCTCCCCGTTCTTCCGGTATGAATTCTATACGAAGTTTCTTCGGCGTGAGTGGGGTGACCACGTAGTCGCGTTCGTGCTTCTTGCAGATGTAGCGCAAGAGTGTCTTGTAGATGGAACGGGCCATTGTGAAACGGAAATTGGGGTCCAGACCGTGGCGTATGTCGTTGAAGCTCTGGTGTGACAAGGTTTCAAGAATGGCAGATGGAACATATGGCAGACGGGTTTCCGAATAGTTGCGGTCGTAGATTTCACGAGGAGTCCATTTCCTGTATCTGAATTGCAGGTCAGCAGTGGTGTTGTCAAGCAGTTCGGCAGCAAGTTCTCTTGACATCTCGCGTGAACAACCGGCTGCCAGCAACGAGTCGCCATGCTTCGTGGTGCAGATAGTGAGCGTTCCGAAGATTCCTTCACCATAGGGCTCATTATATCCAGCATCGCTATGAACGGCCAACGACAGTTCTATAGGCACCCCACGTCCGGCTGAGTCAGGAGCATAAACAGAACCGCCACATAGTTCGTTGAGCATGAGCGAACGGGCATTGATGTCATCGGCATAGTCGTTCTCTCCATTCTTTGATGAATAGACGGAGTATGGCATGCCTGCCCATTGTGCAAAATAGCGAGCACCCTCTAAGCAACGGGGCAGATGGCTCACTTCACCTCCTCGCTCAATATTGCCCATTCCGCCCCCGAATCTTACTGCATCGGCAGTCACGATGCCTGAATTGTTGCTCTGATTGCTGAGCACTACACAATTACGCTCATTACAGCCTGCATCGAACTGAAATGCTCCAAGATAGACCCATGTAGAACCGCCCATACGCTGGTTGATCTTGAAATCAGTCCTCTGTCCTTGATGCCACACGGTGTAGTGAGCATCGTCAATGCTGTTGGGCAGCGTCTGGTAGCTCACATAGACACCATAACGTCCTGACTCGGGTAGGTCAGGCTGGTAAGTGATTGTGCTCGTCTTGTTTTTATTGCGAGCGGTATGAGTCATTTTCGCTGTTCCTGCGGTGAAGGGATTCTCTCCGTCGGTATAGACTCCTGCATGCAGAGCGAATCCAGGTTGGTCGGTGGTCTTCCATTGTTGATCGCCTTCCTCTCGATAGCAAAGTGCTGTGAGCTGATCGTTGTCCACTATCACTTCGTGCTGCTGCCAGTCGCGTTCTCGTGGTGAGAACACGATGGCTCCGGCATCCTCTAACATCGGCATCAAGAATGGCACGACGATGGTCTGCGTGAACAAATCCTCGCAGGTAGTATATAGTGGTGGGCGCTGCCATCTCCAACGTGCTCTGCCTATATCATAGAATTTTCCATGTGATGCCCAAAGACCGATGTGACGACCATCCAATCCCTGTGTGACTGAGTAGGGTAGTGAAACGTTTTTCACCCAGGGTTCCCCCTTATGTTCAATTCCCTTCCATGTAATGGGCTGCGCCTGTGCGCTCAATAAAAACAACATTGAGAGCGGTAGTGTGACGAGCAGCTCTCGTAAAAAAGATTTCGTCATTCTGAAATGTCTCCAATCGTAAAATACTCTGGCCGTTTACCTTTGAAATCCTTGAAATACAGTTTAATCTCTTTCATGTCTTTGTCAATGTCACCCGACGGCCAGATTGTCTTTGTGCATTGGATGAGTTTGCGTTCGTAGTCAATAGCGTAGAGCAGTATCGGAATCTGTGCCCCTTGCGCAATGAAGTAGAAGCCTTTCTTCCATTCTTCTACCCGTTTGCGAGTACCTTCAGGAGTGATGCAAAGGTGGAACTTGTCGGCTTTCTTGGCCGCTTCAGCCATTGCATCGGTCATGCGCATGTGCTTCTGTCTATAGACAGGGATACCGCCAAGTTTGCGAAAGAGAACGCCCAGCGGCCAGAAGAACCACTCTTTCTTCATCAGAAAGTTTGAATCCATTCCCTCGGCTACATTATATAATTGTCCGATGATGAAATCCCAGTTGCTGGTATGGGGGGCAAGGCAAATAATACACTTTTCGGGATAGACCTCGGTAACATTCGTGGTCCATCCCAAGCGCGTGTAGAGTAGCCAATTACAAAATCTTCTCCACATGATGTCTGTGTCTTTTTTAGAGATTGTTGATATGGTCTACAATCTCATTCACCTGTATGGCAAACTTTTCACGAAGGTCTTTGTAGAACTTCTTTGCAGGCATGCCAGGTTCTGGATGACTCACTCGGCATGTGAATTCTTTCTGCAATCGAATGATGGAGAAGAGCAATGCATCAGCGTTATCCTTGTGGGTATCGGCACCGTAGAGTGATGCTGCCACACATTCAGTGAACAAATCCTCACAAATCGAATTGATAGCGTGTTTTAATAATCTTTTGTTAGCCATAAGAGGGAGTTTTAATGTTCA
>JAEEGH010020626.1_pt1 | contig 13680 bp, 13 predicted proteins | sample 9134181 | NCBI WGS metagenome assembly JAEEGH01 (sample SAMN16246544, study PRJNA631951) | gut metagenome | biome: gut microbiome; feature: rumen; material: DP-attached | host: Bos | place: Iran: Karaj | collected 2018-10
GATCTCCTTCAGGACTTCCGCCGTGTTACCGTCGCGGACGCCGGTCAGGAACGGGAACTGGAAGATGATCTCGCCGTGCCAGATGTGTTCGAACGCGAGCAGGGCGCATCCGCCGAAGGAAAGCTTTTCGAGCCAGCCGAGCTTCGTGGCCCAGCTGATGGTTTCCGGATTGCCGGATTCTTTCGCAACGGTACGACGGGCGATTCCGGCGGCGACTGCGGCGGCGAGAGGGGCGGTGAAACAAGCCATTTTGACCTCCTGGTTCCTTTCGGGGAAACATTGCCTCATCATAAGGCGGTTTTCGATAAAATGTGTGGAGAATCCGGGGCGGAACGCTTCTGCATCCCTGACGGCGGCTTCATGCCGTCCCGGAATCATTTTACAATACTATATCTCTCCTTGCATAAAAATCAAGCGTTTTTTCGACGATTTTCCGGCGATTTCCGTTTTTTTAAAGACTATACCATTAAGATGGATGTCATTTTCGCACAAACACGGCCTTATCTTCTGAAGCCGTTGAACCGGAAACGGAAAACGTCTTTCAGGTAAGCCCGGTACATTCGCGGAAAGAAACACTTCCGCCTCACGCGGAGATACCGTCCGTCTCAAAGAAAAAAGCGGCATCCGGGAAATCGGATGCCGCATATACGGATCGTTGCAACGGACTATGCCGTGCCGAAAACGCGATGGATCACTTCCTCGCGTGGCAGGTGGAATCGCCGGCGCAGCTCGTGTCGCCCGTCTTGCGCTTCGGGCAGTCGGTCCAGTCGCCGAAACCGGTGGTGGCGCCTTTGGTCGGACCGGAGTCGGAGTAGGTCGTCTTCTTGGAGATGTTGTAGGTGTTGGAGGCCGGGAACGTCTGCTGAGGCTTCACGTGCTTCACGTGACCGTCGAGGTAGAGCTCGCCGGCGGTGCTGTGGGAGGTCATGCGCTTGTAGATGGAGACCTGCTGATGGACCGCGCTGGCGGAACCGGGGCTGTTGAGGCTGGAGCTGGAGAAGGAGGCGCTGCCGATGGTGTTGCCTTCGGAGACGTTTTCGCCGATGATGATGAGGGAGGATGCGGTGTAGACGGAGGTGGTCTTGTTGCCGCTGATGGCGCCCTTGCCGTCCGCGGTGGATTCACCGCCGTTGGCGTTCAATGTGAGGGAGATTTTCGGATGGATGACTTCCTGCAGGTTGTTGAGGCTGTAGGACTTCTTGTTGTTGCCCGGATTGTCGCTGGAGGAGTCGGCGTCGCAGAAGAAAGACTTGCGGAACGGGGAGTTGTTCCGGTCCTGGCCGAGGGCGTCGATGAGGGCGTTTTCCCAGCCGCAGCTGCCGCCGGACGGGATCATGGCCGTGAGGGCCGGCATGAAGTCGTTGAAGCTGGTGGCATACATCTGAAATGCCTTGGACATCTGTCCGAGGTTGCTGACGCAGGTGGCGGTGCTCGCACTTTCACGCGCGCTCTGAAGGGCGGGCAGCAGCATGGACGCCAGGATCGCGATGATGCAGATGACGACCAGCAGCTCAATCAGGGTAAATGCGTGTTTGCATTGTTTCATTTTGTGCTTGCCTTTCGATTGAAGTTGTTTTATGGTTTGTATTGTTTGATCGTTGTCAGTCGCGGGTGCGGAATTTCCCGGGGGAAAGTCCAGCACTATATATTATACCGGATTTCTTGAGAAATGCAAATGGCAAAACGTTAAAAAGTCGGAAAAAACTATGCCTTTTCCAAGAAAAGTACCGCCATTTCCCGGATAGTATAGGATTTCAAACGTTTTTGCGTTATTCCTTTGCCGGTTTGTACGGGTCGAATCTGTAGCTGCCGCTTTCCTTCGAAATGTAGCCCACGCCGGGGAACGGGATGTGCGCGCCGAAGACGATGTTGCCTTCCTTGCTCATTGTCTCCAGGAAGGAGACGCGGGTCTGGTAGGCGAGCTTCTTGTCGTTGTCGAACGAAGCGCAATATTCGGGGTGCGCGATCTGGAGGTCGGCCGCGTGGACCACGTCGCCGACGAAGCGGAGCTTGCCCTGGCGGTAGTAGCAGTGGCCGGGGGTGTGGCCGACCGCCTTCACAGCGTACACGCCGGACACGACGGGCTCGCCGAAGTTCAGCGTCTGGATGCGTCCGTTGTAGGCCGAAATGAATTTGCGGAGGATTTCGCTTTCCTTCTGTTTGGAGGGAGCGCTCCAGTATTTCCACTCCTCGTAGGTCACGTACACTTTCGCGTTCGGGAACACCGCCGCGCCGTCCTTGTCCACGAGCCCTCCGATGTGGACGGGGTGCAGGTGCGTGTGGAGGATGTAGTCGACCGCCTTCGGCTTCACGTTTGCGGCGGCGAGCTTGGTCACGAGCGAGCCTTTCGGGTCGAAATTGCCCGCGTCGATGAGGAAGGTCTTGAAGTTGTACCACATGACGAAGCAGTTCACGGAGGCCGGGTATTCCTTCTTCAGCTTGTCGGCTTTCAGGGAGGACGTCTTGGTATAGTCGGTGAAGAGGGTCCCCTTCATCGTCGTAGCCTTGTCGCGGATGGCGTACACTTCCACGTCGTTGGAAAATGTGAACTTTTTCACGTCGGGAGAGTCGGCGGCGAACGCGGCGGCTCCGGCGCAGAGGATGGCGGCGGCGGCAGTCAGGAATTTCATATCGCACCTCGTTTCTTGGTCTTGCAGGGTGGAAAAATCGTTTTTTCCTACAATATACTATGAAAAACTGAAATTTCAAACCTTGAAAAAGAGGAAAATGCGGCTAAATTAAAGAAATCTTTTTGCGTCGGCCTTTTCCGAGGCTTTTTTCATTCGTTCCGCCCTGTTTCTCCGAGGTATTCATGTTCTGGCTCACCCTGATTCTTTTCACGGTCGCATACGCCCCGTGCAGCATCGGTTTTTCCCTGCCCGTCAAACGGCGCTGGCGGTCGCTCGTCGCGCTGCTGCTGTTCTTCCTCACGCTCGGCGTCCAGGTCCTGCTGTTCGCGGGCGTCCTGCCGCGTGCCGTGCTCCTGCCCGCGGCGTGGTTCTCCGGCGTACTGATCTTCGCCACGCCGTTCTTCTTCCTGCGCGACCTGGTCCTGCTCGGTCTGCGCCTCGCGAAAAAACGCATCCCGAACCAGAAATACGTGATCGCGGCGATCCTGGTCCTGTCCGGCTCGCTCGCGGCATGGGGCGAATACTGCGCGGTCACGCCGCCCGCGGTCAAGCACGTCGAGATCCGCGGCGGCATCCCCGCCGGGCTCGACGGGTTCAGGATCGTTTACCTGAGCGACACCCACATCAGCAGAACGAGCCACAAGCTCTACCTGTGGACGATCGTATGCCGCACCAACGCCCTGCGTCCGGACGTGGTCCTGCTCGGCGGCGACCTGGGCGACCTGAAGCCGGACGAGATCAAGCCGTACATGCATCAGCTCGGCGACCTGCACGCGGCGTACGGCGTCTACTCCGCGCCCGGCAACCACGAATATTACCGCGGGTTCGACGAATGGATCGCATTCCTCGACTCCGTCGGCATCGAATCGCTGCTCAACCGGCACGTCGTGATCGAACACGGCGGGGCGAAGCTCGTGATCGCCGGCGTCCCGGACGATGCGCCGGACAACAAATGGTACGTGGGGCGCGAGAGGCCCGACCTGGACAAGACGCTCGCCGGAGCTCCGGAGGACGCGCCGGTCGTCCTGCTGGCGCATAAGCCGTTGCTCGCGCACGATTATGCCGCGCACGGCGGCATCCGGCTTCAGCTCTCCGGCCATACTCACGGCGGCATGATCGCCGGGGTGCCGGCGTTCCTCGTCAAGCTCGCGAACAAAGGGTTCGTGTCCGGCCTGTATCAGGTCGGAAATATGACTCTGTACGTGAGCAACGGCGCGGGCCTCTGGAACGGCTTCCTGTTCCGCCTCGGCGTTCCCTCCGAGATCACGGAGATCGTTCTGCGTGCGGACACGGAAGACGTCGCCGCAGACTGAGCCCGGTTTTGAACCGCGGACGGAAATCTGTCCCTGTCCGAAGCGGATTTCCGGTTTCCGCTCCGGTCAAATTCCCCTCAAACAGAACAAGAAATCGAGCAAGAAAGAAGCCTCCCCGGATTCGAGGAGGCTTCGAACATTCTGAAGCGAAAGCGTGCGGCGGAACGCCGCGTTTCCACTTACTTGTCGTCGGTGGGGTCGATCGTCCACATGTTGTGGTCGGGAGCGTCGTAGATCGTCTCATGCCCTTGCTGGATGGTCGCGCCGGGATGCAGCATGCCCACGTGGCCGTCGCAGAAGAGGTAGTTCCAGCTGTGGTTGTGCAGGGACTTGGGGGAGAAGTAGTCGGACTTCGGGATCTTGTTTTCGGAGGCCACGCGGAAGTTCTTGCCGGCCTGGTCGACGCCCCAGTCGGCGTAGATGCCGAGCGTCTGCGTGCAGGCGGCGGACATGGCGCTGTAGGTGGCGGTCACGAATCCGAGGTCGCCGCGGGTCATCGGAGCCCATTCTGCGAGCAGGATGGTGCGGGTCGGGATCGGGACCATGGCGCGTCTGGTGGCCTTGAACGGGGTGGAGATGTGCGCGAGCGTGCGGCCGTCGGCGCCCGCGGCGTGGCTCATACCGAAGGAGCGGAGCGGGTACTTGTCCTTCTGATTGGAATGGCGCGGGATATTGTCGCCGGGGCAGGCGAAAATTTTGATGTTCTGGAATACGCTGCCTTTTTTGGTGAGGCTGGCCTCCGGTGCGCCCTGGTACCCGAGCTTCTGGACGAGTTCGTTGCCGACGGGCAGGTAGCTGATGAGCACGCGGTCCCACAGGGAGTCGTAGGAGCCGCCGCCGGAATAGTCGTACACGAACGACGCCTTCGCCGTGGCGGGCATGTAGTACTGCGTGTCGTTCACGTACATCATGGACAACGTGCCGAGCTGCTTGGCGCTGTTCGTGCAGCCCGCGGCGAGCGCGGACTTGCGGGCGGACCCGAGAGCCGGCAGAAGCATGGCGGCGAGGATGCCGATGATCGCCACCACGATCAGAAGTTCGATCAGGGTGAACCTGCTGTGTCTCGTACGGGCTTCTGCTCCGGGAGCGAAGCGGGAAGGAACATTGTCTTGTCTCATGGTGCGGCTCCTGCTTGGTGCGATTTATAGATTTTTTTGCGATAATATGCGGTTCGGGATGAACGGTTTCCGGCCCCGCGGGCCCGATTCCGTTAGTATATAATATACCGCAAAAAAAAAAAATCAAGCGTTAAAATTGAAAAAATATCATAATCGCTTCGCAAAAATGAATTAGTGAAAGAAACTAAAGAAAAAACAAGCTCAAATCAGCCGCCTGCATGGACGTTAAAATAACGAAGCGGGCTCCGGCGCTGGATCAGGAATGAACTTCGCGATATTCCGCGGCCAGTTCGTCGGCGACATACCGGTCGCTGCGGCAATGCAGGTTGGCAATCCCTTCGCGGAGTTCCTGATAAGTCTCCGAATGGTAGAAGAAATCCAGCGCATCTTCCATGGAAAGCCCCTGCTGCGCGGCGAACAGTGCGACGACGCGGGCATATTTCATCTGAAGCAATGTTTTATCGGCTTGCATTCGGAATCTCCTCCGCGTCCTCGAAGACCAGAAGACGGTCAATCAAAACCTGTCTGCGGATGCAGATCTGATGGTTCGGCTTCTCGAATTTGAGGCGGGCCAGCGCTTCGTCCTCGGAAATCAGCTTCTCGAAGAAAAGCTCCAGCGTGTTGAAGACCTTGTCATTGGCAATGCCGCCCCGGACGATGTCATACCCGTCCTGCCGAACGCCGGCGCGGTTGTCCGCCACAAAACGAAGCCATTCGCGGTCATAAAACGGAAAATCCCTGACCCGGACGTCGAGTTCCGGCAGAAGTTCATCGTGGAAGACATAGCGGTTGACGAACGCCGGGCGGTTGCGGCGCAGCCAGCGCGTGGCCCAGGCGACCGCCTGTTCATATACGGGCGTGACGTAGAACCCGGTCCCGAAGTCAAGCGCTTTGCGGGAAAAGCTCAAATCCGGCTTGTCGACTTTCGTATAGGACCCGTGATAGACCTCGATCATGCGATGACGCCCTCCTCTTTCATGAAAGAGATGATGTCGTCGACGATGTATTGTTTGCTCTGCGTGTGCAGGACATCGTAGGACGAAACGATGTAGTCGGGCAGGATGCGGGATTTCCGGGTCAGCAGATCGTACACGACATTGCCGGGGAGCTGCAGCTTTTCGGCAACGCCCTCGATGCAGAAGATGGCAAAGTCAAGTACGGGTTTCGACATGATCGGTTCCTGTTGGTTCTACGGGATCGGATTAACCTAATTTACAACCGGAAAGACAAAAAATCAAATCCAGAGCTTTTTTTTCTTCGGAAAACAGGCTTACAGGACGGATTCGCCGGAGCAGACACAGTAAATCAGGTAAAACGGATAAAACGGGAGACATGCGACATCCGCGACGAATGCCGCGGGAACCCAGAATATCTTCCAGCACCAGCCGAAGAATCCGGTCGAATGCTCGTTGTCCTGTTTCGCCTCGGCTTCGAGCTCACGGGAGAACGGATGGAGATTATTGAACCCGAGATCCGCAGCCGTCAGCGCCTGAAAGCGGGCGCCGTCCCGCTCGTACGGAAAAACAAGAAGATGTACCGTGGCATTCTGTTCATGGGCGTCATGGCCGACCTCCGACTCCGCCGCGCCGCCGGAGACCGTGCGATACTCGGGATAAAACTCGTTCATCACCTGATCGAACGGCGCGAGAAAGGAAACCGCAAACGGTTCGGACAGGAGAGGCAGATCGTCGGGATGCGCCCGCAGTTCGAGTGTGTCCCCGGCGGAAAGGATCGGCCCCGGAGCGGACGGATCGGCATTCCCGCGAACGCACTCCGCAGGCGAAGGAAACTCCATGATCCCGTCAGGAGCCCGGAACCCGCCTCCCGAACCGATGGACGGCGAGCTCGCCGCCCGCGCGGCGGAGGCGTCGGGTATCACGTTCAGCTCACTGCGCATCATATCGTCCGGGACGGGATTCAGCGGGATGCGCTTTTCGTAAGTCCGAACCGTTCTGGTCGGCGCTACGCCGAACGCATGAAGAAACGGGATGCAGTAATAATCTTTTTCCTTCCGGCAGGAAAACACGATTTCGCCGCGGTCGGGGGAAAACTCGTAATGCTCTCCGGCGATGTACGATCTGGTCGAGCCGAGTTCATCCAGCGTCACGGCCGTGAAGCACCCGGTGAAGCAGAATCCTGCCGCAACGACGAGCGCGGCGAACAGAAAATCGCGAACGAATGTCTTTTTCGAGGTCATGTCATTGCTCCGTAGGACTTGCAGCTGTTATACTATATCGCAGAAGATGGAAAAGTCAAGCAGCCGTATTCCGACATCAGACACTCCTTCCGTGCAAAGAAAAATCCCCGGAGAACGAATCCGCCGGGGAAAACCAAGAGGCAATCAGGGGACCTCGGCCGGAGGCTCCCTGAAAGAAGCCGGGATCAGGCGTTCAGAGCGTTCTGGATGAGCGCGGTGAAGGAGTCGGCCTTGAGGGCCGCGCCGCCGATGAGGCCGCCGTCGATGTCCTGCTTGGAGACGAGCGCGCCGGAGTTTTCGGCTTTCATGCTGCCGCCGTACTGGACGACGATGTCCTGCGCCTTGTCGCCGAAGAGGGCGGTCAGGACGGAGCGGATGAACGCGTGCGTTTCCTGCGCGACGTCGGGCGTGGCGGTCTTGCCGGTGCCGATGGCCCAGACGGGCTCGTAGGCGATCGTGATCGCGTCCATGTCGGCAGCGGTGATGTCGGCGAACGCGCCGCGGATCTGCTTTTCGAGGACGGTGTTGGTGACGCCGCCTTCACGCTCGGCGAGGGTTTCGCCGATGCAGACGATGGGCTTCAGGCCGTACTTGAGGGCGGCCTTGATCCGCTGGTTGACGGTCTCGTCGGTCTCGCCGAAATACTGGCGGCGTTCGCTGTGGCCGATGATGACGTATTCGACGCCGATTTCCTTCAGCATCGCGCCGGAGATTTCGCCGGTGTACGCGCCGTTGTCGGCCCAGTGGATGTTCTGGGCGCCGACCTTGACGTTGGATCCCTTGAGGATCTCAACGGCGGTGGCGAGGCTGGTGAAGGTGGGGCAGACGGCGATTTCGCACTTGCCGGCGAACTGGGCGAGGGAGGCTTTCAGGGCGGAAGCAAGCTCGGCGGTCTCGGCCGCGGTCTTGTTCATCTTCCAGTTGCCCGCGATAAAGATTTTGCGTGCCATGATAAATGGTTTCCTGTGGTGTTGCGGACGTCCGGCGAATATTGAGGAGAAATGCCGGACGCGTCCGCTGAAAGTGAGGTGTGATTATTTGTCGGAGAGGGCGACCACGCCGGGGAGGTCCTTGCCTTCGAGGAACTCGAGGGAAGCGCCGCCGCCGGTGGAGATGTGGGTCATCTTGGAGGCGAGACCGCTCTTGTTGACAGCCGCGACGGAGTCGCCGCCGCCGATGATGGAGGTGGCGCCGGAGTCGGCGACGGCCTGGCAGACGCCCATGGTGCCGTTCGCGAAGTTGGACATTTCAAAGCAGCCCATCGGGCCGTTCCAGACGACGGTCTTCGCGCCCTTGATGGCGTTGGCGTAGAGCTCGATCGTCTTGGGGCCGATATCGAGGGCCATCCAGCCTTCCGGGATGTCGTCGGTGACGGTCTGGATGTTCGCGTCGTTGGAGAAAGCGTCCGCGGCGAGGTTGTCGACGGGGAGCAGGAACTGGACGTTGAGCTCTTTCGCCTTGGCGATCATGTCGCGGGCGTACTGGAGCTGGTCGTCCTCGCAGAGGGACTTGCCGATGTTGTGGCCCTGCGCCTTCAGGAACGTGTATGCCATGCCGCCGCCGATGATGAGCGTGTTGACCTTGGTGAGCAGGTTGTTCACGACCGCGAGCTTGTCGGAGACCTTCGCGCCGCCGAGGATGGCGACGAACGGGCGGACCGGGTTGTTCACGGCGTTGCCGAGGAACGCGATTTCCTTTTCCATGAGGAAACCGGCGACGGAGGTGCCGATGTACTTGGTGATGACGGCGGTGGAGGCGTGGGCGCGGTGGGCGGTGCCGAACGCGTCGTTGCAGTAGATGTCGCCGTAGGAAGCGAGCTTCTGGGCGAGGACTTTCTGCTTTTCCTTGAGCTCGGCCTTCTTCGCCTTGAACTCTTCGTCGCTCTGGCCTTCCTTCTGTTTGAGCTTGCCCTGTTCTTCCTTGTAGAAGCGGGTGTTCTCGAGCATCACGACGTCGCCGGGCTTCATGGCCTTCACGATGTCGTCGGCGTTGGCGCAGTCGGGCGCGAAGGTGACGGGCTTGCCGAGCATCTTGGCGAGGTATTCGGCGACGGGCTTCAGGCTGAAGTCGGCCTCGTAGCCCTTTTCGGCGGGACGGCCGAGGTGGCTCATGAGGACCAGGCTGCCGCCCTGTTCGAGGACGTACTGGATGGAGGGCAGAGCGCCCTTGATGCGGGTGTCGTCTTTGATGACGCCTTCCTTGATGGGCACGTTGAAGTCCACGCGCATGACAACGCGTTTGCCTTTGAGATCGACGTCGCGCAAGGTTTTCTTGTTCATGAAAAACTCCGTTTGTGTAAAAATGAAGAGGAATGTTGATTCGGAAAGAAAGCGGGACGGGCGGAAAGCCGCCCGCCCCGCGGGAATTCAAGCAAAGTTTCCTTGGAAACAGCTTACTTCGCGATGACGCGGGCCATTTCGAGGACCTTGTTGGAATAGCCCCACTCGTTGTCGTACCAGGAGAGCAGCTTCACGAAGGTCGGATCGAGGACCATGGACTTGTCCGCATCGAAGATGGAGGTGCGGGCATCGCCGCGGAAGTCGGTGGAGACGACGGCGTCTTCGGTGTAGCCGAGGATGCCCTTGAGTTCGCCGGCGGCGGCTTCCTTGACGGCGGCCTTGATCTCTTCGATCGTGGCGGGCTTTTCGAGCTCAGCCGTGAGGTCGACGATGGAGACGTCGGAGGTCGGGACGCGCATGGAGATGCCGGTGAGCTTGCCGTTGAGGTCCGGGAGAACCTTGCCGACGGCCTTGGCGGCGCCGGTGGAGGACGGGATGATGTTCTCGAGGATGCCGCGGCCGCCGCGCCAATCCTTCTTGGACGGGCCGTCGACGGTCTTCTGGGTGGCGGTGGCGGCGTGGACGGTGGTCATGAGGCCGCGCTTGATGCCGAACTTCTCGTGGATGACCTTGCTCAGCGGAGCGAGGCAGTTCGTGGTGCAGGAGGCGTTGGAGATGATGTCCTGGCCGGCATAGGTCTTGTCGTTGACGCCGAAGACGAACATCGGGGTGGCGTCCTTGGACGGAGCGGACATGATGACTTTCTTGGCGCCGGCGGTGATGTGAGCGCGGGCCTTTTCATCGGTGAGGAAGAGACCGGTGGATTCGACGACGATTTCGGCGCCGACTTCGTTCCACTTCAGGGCGGCGGGATCCTTCTCGGCCGTGAGGCGGATCTTCTTGCCGTCGACGACGAGGAAGCTGCCGTCGACCGCGATGTCGTGCTGGAAGATTCCGTGGACGGAGTCGTACTTCAGCATGTACGCGAGGTAGTCCGGGTCGAGCAGGTCGTTGATGCCGACGATTTCGATGTCATTCGCGAAGTTTTCGACAGCAGCACGGAACACCATGCGGCCAATTCTTCCGAATCCGTTGATACCGACTTTGATAGCCATTGTTTTTTCTCCTTGGAGTTTGTTGTTAAGGCTGGGAATGGTTTTCAAAAATTTCCAAATGCTATAAATATAGCACGCTTTTAGAAATTTACAAGCTGCAAGAGACAAATTCGATAAAAAAATATCGGATTGCGCTTCATGCGCGCTCTCATTATGAGCAGGAGATCCCGCCGCCCCGTCCGGTATTGTCCGGTGATGGTTCCGAAACGTTTTCCCGGTTCCTAGTATTTCAAAGGGGTTGCGGTTACTTCGCCGTCAGGCGTTTCGCGGCGTCGCGCGCTTCGGCGATGATCTCCTCCTCGCCGTCGACGTGGCCGCCGCGCATCAGGAAGCGTCCGTCGCAGATGACCGTGTCGATGCAGGAGCTGTCCGCCGCGTACACCATGTCGGAGATCAGGTTGAATCCGGGCACGAGATTGTGGTTGTTCAGGTCCACGAGGATGCAGTCGGCGAGACGGCCTTCCTCGATCACGCCCGCGTCGATGCCGAACGCCTCGGCTCCGGAGCGCGTGGCGGCGCGGAAGACGTCCGCGGCCTTCATCGCCTTCGGGTCGCCGGTGAGGTCCTTGCCGCGGAGGGCGGCGGTCTTCATTTCGCCGAGCATGGAGAGGGAGTTGTTCGAGGACGCGCCGTCGGTTCCGATCGCCCAGCGGCATTTGTTGAACAGCGCGGCGCTGTCGTAGCGGAAATGGCCGGAGACGAGCTTCATGTTCGAAACGGGCATGTGAACGAGCACGGATTTGCGTTCGGCGAGGAGTTCGATGTCGGCGTCGGTGAGCACCACGGAGTGCGCGAGGATGGTCTTGTCCGTGAGGATGCCGCAGCGGTCGACGTAGGCGGTCGGGCTCATGCCGTGCTGCGCCATGCAGTCGTCGAACTCCTTCTTCGTTTCGGCGAGGTGGGTATGGATCACGAGATCGTATTTTTTCGCCGTTTCGGCAACGTCGCGCAGGATCTCCTCGGTGGTCGTGTAGATCGCGTGCGGCGCGACCGAGATCTGAATGCGGTCGGAGAAGTTTTTATGATTCTCCAGCAGCCAGTCGTTGTCGAGCATGGGGAGAAACGCCGGATTGCCCATGGTCTGGCGCAGCATGCCGACGCAGGCGCGCATGCCCATATCATCCGCCGCTTTGACCACCTGACGGCCCCGCCAGTACATGTCGTTGAAGAAGACGGTGCCGGACTTGATCATTTCGAGGATGGCGAGGCGGGTGCCGGCGTAAACGTCCTCGTTCGTGAGGCGCGCCTCGACGGGCCAGATGTGGTTGCTGAGCCAGTCGAAGAGGTCGAGGTCGTCGGCGAATCCGCGCAGGAGGGACATGGCGGCGTGAGTGTGGGCGTTGTAGAACGCCGGGAGAATTGCCATTTCGCCGTGTGCGTCGAGCGTTTCGTCGGCGGGTTCGGCGGGAATGGCCTGGGAAATGCCGGCGAAACGGTTGCCATCGATGCGGACGTTGACTGTGGATCCGTTGAGGACGACATTGCGGAGGAGGATGCTTGACATGATCTTGACCTGCTGTTGAGATGAAATGAGGTTATTTGATTTGAATCTGATTCCGTTCAGAGTCCCAGGGCGTCGATCTCGGCGTTGATGACGCCCGCGGCGCGGACGTCGGCGAGGATGAAGTCTTCGACCTGCGAGGCGGGCGTGAGGATGCCGGATTCGGCGGTGCCGTGCATGAGCTCGATGATGCCGGCGTTGTAGAGCGCCAGAGTCGGGTCGATGTAGCGCGTGGACGTGGGCTCGGAAAGCATGAAATTGACCGGGCGTTTCCAGTTGACGGCGCGGTCCGGCGGGATGTCCGGGCCGAACTCGTCGTCCGCGCCCATGTTCACCAGCAGCGCGCCGCTGTCGAGCAGGAGCTGGGCGAACGGCGCGAGCGCATCGCGGATGCCCGTGGCGGAAATCACGATGTCAGCGCCGTTCAGCAGACCGGGCGTGAAAATGCGGCCCTGCGCCGGATCGACGATGCGGAGAGTCGCGCCCGCCCGCGTCAGGGAGTATTCGATGCCGCGTCCGACGCGTCCGTGTCCGAAGAGCAGGACGGTCTTTCCGGCGGGATCGACGCCGATGTGACGGAGCCCGCGCAGACAGCCGTCACCGGTGCCGAGCACGGTCTCGATGGATTTGATGCGCCCGGAATCCGCCGCGAAAACGGGTTTGTCGGGCGGATTGCCCTCGTAAATATGGACGCCGGAACGTGTCAGTTCGCAGTAGCCGAGCCGGACGGGAATGTCGCGGTTCAGCGCGCCGCAGTCGAGTACGGCGTCGAACGGTCCGGCCGATGCGGCTTCTTCCGCGCCGTGGCAGGTCCTGATACCGATTCCTGCGAGGAAATCCGGAATTGCCGAATCATAGCCAAGTTCATCGGAATACACGACCGCGATATCTGCTCCGGCCTCAAGCAACGCGGCGTACTGCGCCAGCGTGTTCAGGAAGAGCGGCGTGCCGCAGAGGACACGGAGACCTTCGAACGGACGCTCCTCGCGCCAGCGTTTCGCCTGAGCGGCGAGCGCGGGGTAATCGCGTGCCGGATTGAGTTCCGGTGCGAGCGTCGCGGCGATTGCCTGAAGCTGTGCGGCGCGGTCCGGGGTCATAATTTGGAAAGCTCCGGTCCGGCTGGCGTGTCCTTCACGGCCCAGCCTGCGGCGTTGATCTGTTCGCGGAGCGCGTCGGCGGCGGCGAAATCCTTCGCTTTCTTCGCCTCGGCGCGTTTCTGTGCGAGTTCAAGGATTTCCGCCGGAACGTCCTGTTTCGGGGCCTCGGCGGCTTCCAGCGCGGAATCGACGTCGAGGAACGCCAGCACGCGGTCGAAATCGCGGTACTGGTCGAGCAGGACGGCGGCGGCGTCATGGCCTGCGCCCTTTGCGAGCAGGCCATTGACTTCGCGTGTGAACTTGTGAACGGTGGCGAGCGCCTCCGCGATGTTCAGGTCGTCGGCGAGTCCGTCGGCGAACTCGGTGTGCGCGGCCTCCGCGGCGGCTCTCGCCTCCGCGCAAAGCGCATCCCCGGCGGGAACGGCGTTCA
>JAEEGH010020632.1_pt1 | contig 13678 bp, 12 predicted proteins | sample 9134181 | NCBI WGS metagenome assembly JAEEGH01 (sample SAMN16246544, study PRJNA631951) | gut metagenome | biome: gut microbiome; feature: rumen; material: DP-attached | host: Bos | place: Iran: Karaj | collected 2018-10
CTCGTGGCTGGACGTGTCGCGCGCCGACTGCGTGAAGTACGGGCTCATCGGCGAGGGCGATGATGTCGAGAAGCCGGAACCGGCGTCGCTCTCGCCGGCGGACAGGGAGATCGCGGAGGCGGCCCGGCTGACCGGATTCGACGACCTTTTGGAGGGCCTTGCATGACCTTTGCAGTCGAGATTAAAAGCGACGGCCTGCGGCGCGTCCTCGACGTGGTGGGTCCTGCCGGCAAGGCGAAGCTCACGGAGGCGGGCGCGTACTCGCTCTACGTGGCTGTCATGCGGCACGTCCACGCCTACGCGCGCACGCACCATGCCTCGGCGCAGCGTCTCGGCGCGCAGCCGACCGGGCACATGGAGGACGCGGTGGATTCGATCTCCCACGGTCCGGACGGGAACGGCGCGGCGGCGGTGACGATTCCGATACCGGGCTTCTCGCGCGTGTTCGGCGACGTGACGGTCGCGCCGAAAAACGCGAAGGCGCTCACGGTCCCGATCAATTCGATTTCATACGGACGGCGCGCAGGCGAGATGCGCCATCTCGGCTTCACGCTGTTCAAGTTCGGGAAGAAGGAGGGCGGCGAGAACGGTGTCCTCTACGGCTACCGAGACGGAGACGACCACATCGAGCCGCTCTATGCGCTGAAGGGCCGCGTGAGGCTGCGTCAGGACCGTTCGATGCTGCCGAGCGACGATGAGATGTCGGCGGCGGCGGCTGACGGCATGACAGAGGCCATCATGGCGGCGAGGAGGAGCGCATGACGGGACCGCACACATACGCGATGGAGTTCGTCGCGAAGCTGCTGCGCGAGGACGCGGAGCTGGCCGGCGCCGGCGTGGAGGTGATTCTCCAGAACGACGGCGACCTCGCCACGCTCATCGAGCGCGAGACGAAGAGCCTGGACGCGCCGGTGGCGGTGGTGACGGTGGACAAAATGGAGAACGCGTCGCCCGGCGTGCGGGTTTCCGGGACGGTCGCGGTGACGGAGTACGCGCCGCTCAACCGCTCGGACCGCGCGGAATTCCTGACGGCGCTCGACGTGGCCGTACGAGCGCACGAGGTGCTGGACCGGCACGACGTGCACTCCGGAACGATCACGCACACGACGCCCGGGGACGGCGTCCTCGAGGCGACGTGCGCGTGGGAACTTGAACTGCTCGAGAAGAGCTAAAAAAGGAGAAAAACATGGCACAGACAACACAAGGAATGGCGAGCTGGGGCGTGACGGGCGGCTGCTCGGGCGTCCAGGGCATCGTGACGGACCTCGAGGAGAACCACGAGTCGCAGATGACGCCGGAGTACAACGAGGTCGGCGCGGTCGTGAAGCAGACGAAGTACGACGAGCACGTGACGCTGTCGTGCACGGTCGAGGTCCCGGCCGGAACGAACCCGCCGACGCCGGGGTCGTCGATCACGATCAACGGTCGTCAGGGTTACGTGACGAGCGCGCGCCTCACCGAGTCGAACCAGGCGTACCGCAAGATCGCGATCCAGGCAGAGTTCTGGACGAACTGCAGCCAGGTCTCCAACCCGTAAGACGGCATGGACAAGAAGATCCCCATACCCAAGAACCCCGCCGCGTCCCTTGACGCGCTCGCGGCGTCGTCGGAGCTCACGCTCGGCAAGATGGCGGTGCTCTGCCGCATCAACTCGCCCATTCTCGCGGGCGACGCGACCGACATCCCCGCCACGCTCACGGCGCTGTGGGTCCTGGCCTCGCCGTTCGACGAGGTGGTGGCGAACCTGCACGACCTTGAGACGCCCGCGCTCCTGTGGGGCGAGCGGATGGCTCCCGCGGAGTACCGCAAGCGGATCGCGTCCGCCCTGGACGCCGTCGCGTCCTACTTCGAGATGCTGCCGCGCAAGGAGCCTGATCCTAAAAAAAAACGGAGAGGGCCGGTAACGGGCAGATCGCCGAGCTCGCCGAGTGGCTCTGCCGCAAGTACGGATGGACGCTCAGGTACGTCCTCCACGAACTGCCCGCCGTCCAGGCGGCGCTCCTCTGGCGCTGCTACTCCCAAGGTCCGGGCGGACTCAAGAGCGGGACTCTCGCGGAAGACGAAATCGCGTTCAAACGCTGGGGAGTGAGGCCGTAGGTGGCTGACTACGAAGTAAAGCTCCGCATCGACGCGGACGGCAAGCAGGCCGAGAAGGAACTCGAGGACATCGAGTCCAAGGGCCGGCGCGTCCGGCGTGCGCTCGAAGGCGGCGGCGGTGGCGGCGGAGGAAAGGGTCCGCGCCAGCATGGACGCGAGATGGGCGACGAGTTCTCGAAGGTCGCCGGCCGCGCGCTCGGGAAGGCCATCGCCGGATTCGTCGCGCACCAGGTGGCGGGCGTCGTTTTCGAGGGAATGCGCACCTACGGCGCCGACAACACGAACGTGGACCGCGCGCAGGCGGCTGCAGGCGGCGCCCTGCAGGCCAGCACGATGGGCGCGATGGTTGGCGGGCCTTTGGGCGCCGCGGTCGGCGCGCTCGTCGGCGGCGTCACGAGCCTCGTCGGCCAGCTCCAGAAGGAGAGGAACCAGAAGGCCGCCGTCGACCAGAACATCCGCCTTTCGAACTGGCAGGCCGCCGAGGGCGCGACGACGGGCATCGGGAAGAGCGCGCTGGGAGCGATCCTGGACCGTGCGTGGGCAGGCAACGGCGGCCGCGCGGAGGTGCTCCGCAAGCAGGCGCAAGACGCGTTCGGCCAGTACCGGGACGCGCGCCGGAGATTGGAGGAGGCGTCCGGCTGGGACCCGAATTCGGAAGGCTTCAAGGTCCGCCAGGCGGACTTCCAGGGCGCGCAGCAGGCTTACTTCGGCGCGCTCAAGGACTACGCGAACGAGAAGATCGCCGAGTTCGGCGGCGCGAAGCCGTACGAGGCGGGCGAATTCGGCGACTCCTTCAGCTCGCGCGGGATGTTCGTCGGCCCGCAGGTCGACGTGGCGGGCGTGAACGACAAGCTGGGCGACAGGATGGACGAGCAGATCAACCTCCTCCGCCAGCTCGTCGACATATCGAACAACGGCGCGGGCTACCAGAACGAGAACTTCCGGGAGCTCATCGCCAAGGTGGACAAACTCTCACTGTAGGAGGAGTCATGGCGGGACTTGGCGGATTGTCTGGACTGGGAGGCCTCGGCGGCCTCGGGGACGGCGGCGGGATCGCGGCCGGCGCTCACCTCTCCGTCCGCAAGGAGATCGCGCTCGGCCCCGTCGTCAACCGCAAGGTCGAGACGTGGCAGGGCCCGTTCGACGAGCTGCTCACGAAGGCGAAGGCCTACGACATCGGCGCGTACGTGGAGGACGCCGACCTACCAGACGGCGGGTCCGACACGCAGGGCGGCGCGTACGGCTACGCGTTCGTCGCGGACGTCAAGCTGTCGCGGGAGAACGGTAACGTCGGCCGGCTCGTCGTCACGTACGCGCAGAACCGTCACCTGGTGCTCGTCTCGATCGACAACACGGAGGTCCAGCGCCCGATCAAGACGTGGCGCGCGGACGACGCCGTGGATCCGCCCGACCTCGCCCAGGTTCGGGAGTGGGAGGCGAAGAAGGATACGAACTACTCGGCCTACGCCAACTTCACCGGCCTTTCCGGAAACACGAAGAAGCTGGCCGAGATGATATTCAACGGCATCGAGAACTACTCCGTCTACGTGCCGGTCGTGACGCTCACGGGCACCACGTTCAGCTTCCCGCGGACGGACCTCGTGAGGATCGGAGGCGCGTACGCCGAGCCGAAATTCCCGTATCCGTGGCCGCTCGCGCACGGGCTCACGCAGGCAGACATCACGCAGGACCTCAAGAAAAGCAACAACGAGGACTACACGTGGGTCCTCGCCTCGTCCCGCACGACGCCGAACGCGGACGGGACCTACCAGTGGGTCATCCAGTACCAGGCGTGCGATTCCGTCGAGGAGGTGCTGTTCGCATGATCTCGCCGCCGAGAAAGATGGCCGACGGCGAACACCTGACGGCCGCCAACTACAACGCGCTCCTCGACTACGTGAAGCGGATCACGCCGCGTCAGGGCTCGAACGTGTCGGTGGACTACAGGCTCGGCGGCGCCTTCATCTCCGGCACGCCTGGCGGCGCGGATGCCCGCGCGCAGCTGAATCCGTTCACGGTCCGCTGGCACGAGGGCCAGTGGGAGATCTACATGCCGTCCGGATGCGTGAACGTCGGAGGCTCGTGCGACCCGATCAACCCGGCCGCGGCTAGTGGCGGGTCCGCACATGCGGAAGAACCAGACGGATGGAGGATCCTCGTGCTCGGCGACGAGAGCGGGACGACCGGCACAGACGGAAACGGGCATTCGTACCGCGAGTGGACGGTCGCCGTGCACGCGAAGACGAGCGCGAAGATGTTCGGCGTCGACGACCTGAACGCGCCCGCCCGCAGGCTGGCGTGGGCCGGATTGCACGACCAGGACACGCAGGGCGACACGTTCGCGTGCAATGTCGCGCGCGTCCGCGCCACGACAGTATCAGGCGGCGGCGAGACTGAGACCGTGCGGACGGTCACGCAGCTGCGCGAAACGCCGATCGACGTTTCGCCGGCAGACGCGGGGACCTCCGCGTTCGGCCTCGTCTGGTACTTCTCGGTTTCGGGCGGCGCGCTGACGGTCGAGCGCGTCTTCTGCCTGCGCCAGACGTTCTCCGTGGCCGGCATATCAGTGACGGGCAACACGATGACGGACGTCACGGGCGCCGACTACGTCTACGCCAGGATCAACACGGCCGACATGTCCGACGGCCACGGCCTCATCACGGTCGTGTCTGACCCAGAGAATCCGCACGTCAGCACGGACCTCGTCACCTGGCTCGTCCTTTTCAGGATGACCAACAACACCGTCATCGAAGACTACCGCGAGAACTCCATCCGCAACATCCAGCTTTACCGCGCATGATGAAAAGTAGCATCCAGATTGCGCTTGTCGCGCTGGCAGCCACCGCGGGCGCCGTGAACGTCCCGCAGCGGTCCGCCGCCGATTACTATTTCGTTTCGCCGGTCCTCACGAACCACATCCGCGGCGTCGTGATCGACGTCACGAACGCCTACGGAGTCATCCGAAGCGAGGACGTCGACTGGTTCAACGAGGCGACGTACGAGCGCATCAGCCTTCGCGCCGGCTTCATCGTGCGCGGCGACGGCGTCGGCGCGCCCGTGAAGAGGGGCGCGCTCATGAGCGGCAACTTCTGGAACGGGTTCCCGCGCGGGACGGATGACGGATGGCTGGATCCGGACGCGCAGCTCCATGACGGCGTGCGCCTGTACAGCTACGACGCCGCGCCCGTGACGTCCGTCTACGCCCGCGCTCATATTCCCGTGATTGGCACCACGACGAATCATTTATCTACAATCACCATGCCGATGACGAACGGGACGGTGAGCGTCTATACCAACTCCTGGAGCTGGGTCCTTGATACGGCCATTGTCGAGACCGTCACGAACATCCACTCCTGGACGTCGCTGGACTACTGCCTTCCGGAGGGCGCCGGGATTTTCGGCGGGCTCACGAACGCGCCCTACCTCGACACAAGTGCCTACACGACGATCGGACGGACGCCGACCGTCGCCGCGCTGTCGAACATGTGCGAGCGGTTGCGCTACACGAGCCGACTGGCGGACGTCGGCGAGTGGCCGACCAACAGATTCACCACAGTCGTCCGCGAACGGATAAACGAGACCGTCTACCCGCCCAGCACGAACTCCTGGGGGGCCATTGAGTATTCCCTATCGGCACACACGCAAACGAACGGGTACGGCAGCGCGGGCGAGACGCGGAGCGTGCCGGGCGTCCTGTACATCTACACGCGTTTCGACTCCGATCTCTGCACGACAGGAGGCGCGAGCCGCGTGGCCGTCGAGGCGCTGTACGCGGACGTCACCTTCGTGTACTCCTATTCCGACGACCGGAACCCGTCGGCAGACATTTTTATCTACACGAACGCTGTCGTCCGCCTTGCCGACCCGTTTCTCGATCTCACTGGCCCCGGCGCGAGGGTTACGGTCTCCTATGACGCGAAGGCCGTCTGCTCGGCCGCGGCTTCGGCCGCCGGTCTGCCGGCCGTACCGGCGTCGGGAGTCGCTTACGTGCCGGAGAACGGGATCTCGATCGGCTGGTCTGTCGCCGAGCCTGTCTTCAACATCATTTATTCAGTGACGCCGTACGCAAAACTCCCTGACTGGTAGGAGGCAATATGAAAAAAACAATCATCCTCAACCTTTTGTTCACTATCGCCGCATTCGCCGGCGTGCCGCTCGACTGGAGCGTCGACGTGACGCGCGTGGAGCCCATCCGCCTTGACGCCTACCACGGCGAGACGCTTGACCTCTCAGCCACGCTCATGCAGGGCAGGGCACGCCTTGCCGTGCCAGCCGGATCGGCGACGTTCCTGTGGCAGACGAACGGCATGGGAGCCGCCTGGTGGCAGACGAATGCGACCGTCTCGGCTGACGGCGTGGTCCGCGGAACCTTCGGACCTGCGATGGACACGGGGGCGGACGCGGTGCGGTTCTTCTTCTCCGTCGTGTCAGGCTCCGGCGCCAACTACCGCGCGGCCGGGACGATCGCGCTGCGTCCGTCGCCTGGCGCATCGCCGACCACGGCAGACCTCGCGCCGCAGACAGCCATCAACTTCGCCGACTACCAGCTCGTCAACGCGCCCTGGATCACGGCAACGGACGCGGCGGAGTCGGTCCGCGCCGCAACAAACGCACTTGAAACGGCTCTGCAAGCCCGTGATAACTCCCTTGAAACGGCCATTCAAGATGCCGCAAGAGCAGCCAGCAACTACACCGACGTCGCCGTCACAGACGTTTCAGCCCGCCTCGTGGCCGCAACAAACGCCGTATCCGAAGCCGGGAGTGCCGCGCTTGTCGCGGCATCAACCTCTGCCAGCAACTACACGGATGCCGCCGTCGCGGCGATCGACATCCCGTCCCTCACCGGCTACGCCACCGAGGCGTGGGTCCAGGGACGCGGATACCTCACGGACCATCAATCCCTCTCCGGCTACGCCACCGAGGCGTACGCCTCCGACGCCGCGACCGGCGCACGCGAGGCCGCCGAAGCCTACGCCCGCAGCCTCTCCTGGGGCTCGGCCGCCGGAAACACGCGACTCGTGACGTTCGACGGATCCACCTGGCAGGACGCCACCGGCACCGTCTGGCAGGTGTCCGATGTCTACGGCTGGGCCGGCACGGTCATCGACCTCTCCACCTCCGCCGCGCGTCCGATCACCTTCAGCTACGCGGGCAAGACCGCCGACGCGCCGGATAACATCTCGTTGCCCACAGACTACTGGACAGCAGGCGACGGCACGAACCTCTACTATGATGGCCAAATGACGATGTCCTGGATACTGTGGATGACCAACGACTACCACGGGACCACTGGAGATTATTGGTCGGCATCCGGAACGCCGGCTCCGTCGCTCACCGCAACGAATCTGAGTTTTAATACCGCCTTCGAACAATACACCCTCTTCTGGTGCCCCGTCTCACTCGCAACCAACCCCGTCGACCGCGTCCTCTACGCCTCCGGCGGCGTGTCCGCGGATCTCGGTGAGTTCGCCCGCACGAACGATGTACTGAACGCGGGGCCGTACCTTGCGCTCACGGGCGGCGTGATAAGGGCGGCTGGAGGACCGCGAATCCGTCTTGAAGGGACAGGGGCCATGCTTGGTGGGATGCCTACGTACGTGGAACTTTCGTCGATTGGTATAGACGTCGTCGGGGTGTATGCGTTTAATTGGCTCCACATCGATGGGAATGGGTTTCGGATGAACAATCAATCTGGTGACGGCGGGCTGTTCTCTTTCCCGTACGAAGCATACGAAAGCGGCGGCACGATCGCCCTACGTAGCGACCTCCCGGACACGGCCTCAATCACCAACGACATCGCCGACATCCGCACCGAATCCGCCCTCGTCTACCGACTCTACTCCGGCTCAAACGTGGTCGCCGAGGTCACTAACTACAACAGCCAGGTCCACGCGCCGTCCCTGCGCCTCCTCCAGCTCAACGAGTCCAACGAGTATGTGACCGTGTGGACCGAGACCAACGGCCTCGCCCGCACGCTCGCGGCCGCCACGAACTACGCCGACGAGGCCATCTCCGAGCGCGCCGCCCCGCGCGCCTGGAGCGGTACCACCTCCGGCCTCGGCTTCGACGCGCCAGACGGCATGACGTGGGTCTCGTCTTCGAACCTCGTGATCGCTGGCGGCCTCGAATATGAGAAGCATGTCACGACCGGCGGCGCGATATGGCTCCTGGAGTCGAACGGCATGACCGCAGACTTCCACGCCTTGAGCAACAACACGGCGTATCTCGACATATCCGCGGCGGACGGGACGTCGATCTTCCGCATCGAGAAGTCGGACTCGTTCCTCGTCGGCGTGCACGTCAACAACGTGTCGGTCGACGGATCCACCCTCGTCTGCGGCGTGAACGTCGTGGCGGCGGAGCATCCGCTCGTCCGCGTCAAGGCACAGCTCACCGACGCGAGCTGGTCGAAGGAGGAGGACGGCACGACATCCGGCGGCGTCACGACAATTCCCGGGCTCGCGACAATCACGTGGTCCGGGTCATCCGGAAACTGGACGTGCCGGATCGCGAACCTCACCGGCGGCGGTTCACTCTTCGCCCAGATGGAGTATCTGCAAGAGGGCGGCACGAAGATCGTCAACACGGCGCCTCTTGACGTGACGCCCGGCATCCTCTGTACCGACGGCGTGCACAAGGTACGCCCGGTCTACAACAACGGGACAATCACATGGGAGGTCGTGCCGTGATTGAGGCCTTCCAGTACGCCGTGATGTACGTCGGCGCCGTCGCGCTCATCTTGATTGCGTCCGTCGTAATCCTCGCCGGCATGGGCCAGGCCGCCCTGCGCGCCAAGCGTCGCCTGCGCGGCGCTGCCGTGATCGTCTCGGCCCTCGCCCTGGCGTGCATGTTGTACGCCCGCAAGGGACGGGTCACGGTCAGCGACCCCTACATCCAGAACGACGGCTCCTACCTCACAAACGACGTCGCCCACGTCGCGATTGCGAAGCGCACGCCCATTCTCCCGGACGACACGGAGATCCTCGTCTACGCCCGTCAAGTTGATTTGACGGAGCCGACGGACTGGGTGCGCCTCTCGCCACATCTCACCTTCGCCGACCACCCCTACGACTACTCCCTCCCCAACGCAACCAACTATGATGTCATGGTCGCCGCCGACTTCACGCCCGCGCCCACGGTCCACACGAACGGCGTCTGGCAGATGAAAGGCTTCATAATTCCAGGAACCGGCAAGTCCGCGTTCCCCAACACCCGCATCCGAAAGGAGCCCTGAATGAAAAACATCCTCATGCTCACCCTCGCCGTCCTGTACGGCGCCGTACTCGCCGAAGAGCCGATCGTCAAGACGCTTCTATCCGACGGATCCACCAACACCTGGTCGCAGGCCGACCTCCGCGACGCCCTCGGCCTGATCAACCGCATGTATCATCGGGACATGGCCACCGACTCCGGCCGCCGGAAGTGGCACGGCGAGCGGATCGGCGAGTACCTCCTCCCGACCGGCGCCACCAACGCACACGGCCACGCCCAGATGATGGTGGTCAACCTCTATCAAGATGGATACGTCGCCACCAACGTGGCCGTCCGCTACCGCCGTTCGATCGTCCCGGATCCCGAAGCCGCCGCGAAGGCAGCGGCCGAGGCGAAGCGCCGGGCCGACGAGGCGCGTGCCGCCTGGGAGTCGGCCAACCTCCCGCCCGACCTCGCGGCCCTCCGTGCCGCCCAGCGGATCGCGGCGTCCACTCAGACCGTCACGGTCGTAGTCGGTCCATAGTCATCTTCCCGCCAGGACCCCCGCATCAAGTCTTCATCTCCTCCTGTTCAAGGCCGAACACGCGACGGGCACAGCGGGATTCTCTTTCAAGGCTCCTTAAGGCTCATTCTAGGCGGCCTTAAACATCCTTGCAAATTCCTCATCTGATTTAGAACCGCATCGTTTCGGCCGCTGATTTCCTCATCTCGGCGGTCGGTTTCGTGCGATCCTGCGCGGGCTCGATTTTGCATGCCAGTACAGGCTTTTCCCGTTTCCGTCCAGCATATTCCTCATTCCTCACCCCCCGCCCCTTTCTTCTGAGGGTCATGTTGGTGCACCGAAGAGAGAAAGGACTGAAGATGAAAAGACGGATTGGATTGATCGCGCTGGCGGCGGCGGTGTCGCTCGGCGGAAACATGGCGTTCGCGGCCTTGCCGCAGGGCGCGACGCCGCTCGCGTACATCAAGGGCGACAAGAACCCCTACCTCGACACCGGATGGACGATCTGCCCGACCAGCGACGTGTTCGAGGCCGTCATCACAATCGTCGACACCACGACCGCCGCGTTCTGGTGCTCGCGCGGGAAAAGTGGCTCCAAGTTTCTATCGTCCGTCGCGATGTTCGACTACGGGCTTTCATACTTGCGTGCGGACTACAATGAATTTACGAGCGAGATCTCGCGCAGCATCAAGCTGACTGCCGGGCAGCCTTACACGATCACCGTGTCCAACGGCACGACGGTGGTGAGCAACGGCGCGCGCGTGGACATCCCCATGGTCTCAAGCTTTACCAATACGCCCGGCCCGCTGATCCTCTTTGCGTCAGGTTATTACGACAACGGCGTATTTCAAGATGCGGGGAACTTCGGCAACCATCGCCTCCATTCGTTCAAGATCTGGCGCAACGGCGTGCTCGTGCGCGACTTCGTGCCCGTGCGTGCGAACGGCGTGGTGACGCTGGCGGATGCCGTGGAGGGCGGCGTGCTGACGCCGCTCGGCACCGGCGCGTTCAAAGCGGGGCCAGGCCGGGAGGTCTCTCCCCTCGCCGCGACCGTGTCGCCCCAGCTCGCGCGCGAGGGCGTTCCGGAGGCGCGTCCCGTCCTGTCGGTCACGGACGCGGCCACGGGCGTTCCCCTGCTGGAGGGCGTGGACTACGAGGTCGACTACGAACTGAGGTATGACAACGAGCACGGACTCGCCCGCGTGCGTCCCCTGATCGGGTCGGCGCATGCGCGCGAGCCCGTCCTTGCGGCCGAGTACGACATTCTCTCCGCTCCGCCGCCCGGTTACACGCGCCTCGAATACGTGCAGGGCGACGGCCGGGCGTACTGGGTCACGGACTACCTGCCGCAGCCCGTGAACGACCAGATCGACGTGGATTTCGCGTTCACGACGCTTCAGACGATCGGGGTGTTCTGTGCGCGGGGCAGTGGCGTCCAGAAGTCGTGGTCGTACTGCTTCCTCCTGAACAACAATACTCTCTATCACCGTTTGGATTACAACAATGTCACTCGTCAAAACACCTCTTCCCGCGTATATGTGCCAGGTGCGCGCTATTGCCTGAGGGTGGCGAACAAGACCGCGTGGCTGAGCAACGGCAACAGCAACTCGGCCGACACCAACGAGCAGACGGTTCCCGCCTTGCCGGAGGCCGCCAACTACTTGGCGATCTTCGCCTATTACTCGAACGGTACCGCGAACAACGTCGCCAGCCAGTCCACGCAGCGCCTCTACCGGTTCTCGGTGCGCCGTTCGGGTCGGCTGATCCACGACTGGGTGCCGGTGCTCACCCCCGAGGGCGTGGCCACGCTCTACGACCTCGTGGAGGACAAGGCGCTGACGCCGCAGGGATCGGGAGCGTTCATCGCGGGACCTGCGGTCGGCGGCGTGGAGGTGGCCCCGATTCCCGTGCAGACGCTTCCTGCCGGCGGTTCGTGCACGCCTGCGCCCGTCGTGACGCTGGCCGGCGCGGGCGTGCGCCTCGTGGCGGGGACGGACTACACGGTCTCGTACGCGAACAACGGCCAGGCCGGCCTCGCCACGCTCACCGTGACGGGCGCGGGCAGGTATGCGGGCGTGTTCGCCGCCACCGTGCCGTTCAACATCTCGCCGCCGCCGCCCGCCGGCGTCACGCGCCTCGACTACATCCAAGGCGACGGCGCCACCCGTCTGCTCACCGACTGGACGATCAACCCGCAGACGGATCGCGTGGAGACGGAGATCATGCTGACGGACATCGCCAACGCCGCGATCTGGTGTTCGCGCGGCGCGGACACCGGAGACAGAACCTTCACGTTGTTCCGGCTTGCCGACGACACGGTCCGCTTTGATTGCCTCGGTACTCAATATACGCTTGGCTGGGCGGGACTCTTCCCATGCGGCGTCAAGCTGCCGATCACGGCGCATGGCGCGGACTGTTCGGCGGGAGAAGTCAGGAGCCGCCGCGTGGTGAATGCTTCGTTCACGCAGGCCGGAGGCCCGCTCGTGCTGTTCGCGAGCTACTACGGCGGCACGGAGAACCATGTCGACTATTATGGGCGAAACAGGATGTACGAGTTCCGCGTGTTCCGCCAAGGTGCGCTCGTGCGACGCTGGGTGCCGGTGCGCACGTCGGGCGGTGCGGCGACGATGTGCGACCTAATGACAGGCAATACGCTCTCGCCGCTCGGGAGCGGGGCGTTCATTGCGGGACCCGAACTCGCCGACTTCGACGTCTTCGTGTCCGACCAGGCGTGGGACGGCGAGCCGCGGCATGCGCCGAGGCCGTTCGTGGCGGCGACGAACCGCACGACGGGCGTGGCGCTTGAGCCGGGAAGTGCCTACACGGTGGCGTACACGAACAACGCCGCCGAGGGTTGGGCGCGCGCGATCGTGACGGGAACGCCCGGCTCGGCGTACGCGGGGCAGGGCGCCGACGCGAACTTCCGCGTGATCCGCGCGCTCACCAACGGCTACGAGCGGCTGGAGTACGTGGAAGGCGACTATGCTACGGCCTTGAAGACGAGCTACTTGCCAAAGCCTTCGACGGACACGCTGACGCTCGACTTCAAGATGCGCGACGTGGAGAGCACGTTTGGAATCCTCTGTGCGCGCCGCTACGGAAGTGACGCCACCTGGAGCTTATGTTGGAATGTAGACGCAACAGCCCTTCGCTTTGACTGCAACTGCATGTCCAACTGGACATTCGGCACGTTCTTCAACGGGGACATGCGCCACAAGATCAAGATGGCGAACAAGACCGCCACGGCGGATTGCGCGAGCAGCATGACGGCGGCTTCGGCACCCGCGACGGCGGGCGGCACGATGATGATGATGGCCTACTACGGCAATCCAAACAACCAAGTCCCGGCTTCTTGTGCGGCGATGCGCATCTACGGTTGCCGGGTGGTCCGCTCCGGCACGCTGATCCACGACTGGGTGCCGGTGCGCACGCCGGAAGGCGTGGTGACGCTGTACGACCGCGTCACGGACACGACGCCCGAGTTTGCCGGAACGGGCAAGCTCCTCGCCGGCCCGTCCTGGGCGCACGAAGGCCCCGTCATCTTCCCCAAAGGAACGATGATGATCTTCCGCTAGGCGGCGGTCGCGCAGGAGCGCGACCCTCCCGCAACGGGCGAGACGCCCGTTGTCCCAATACGGCGCGTCCAGAGGTCGTCCGCTCCGTGAGAAGCGGTGCGTTTTCGCTTGCGCGGGGTGGGGGATTATGGTATCATCCGGACATTCACTTGCAGATAGTTTACCGATAAGGTGAACTGTTGTCTGTGATGTCACCGGAATGTTACGAAAAAAAAGGGAGCTCGAAATGAAAAGAGGGAAAATAGCAGCATGGGCGGTAGCGGCCGCGGCAAGCGCGGCCCTTTCGGTTATG
>JAEEGH010020634.1_pt1 | contig 13676 bp, 14 predicted proteins | sample 9134181 | NCBI WGS metagenome assembly JAEEGH01 (sample SAMN16246544, study PRJNA631951) | gut metagenome | biome: gut microbiome; feature: rumen; material: DP-attached | host: Bos | place: Iran: Karaj | collected 2018-10
GGTGCATCGATCCGTTGCCGCCGTCCCCGCTCTTGCAGAAGATGCGGACGTAGTCGATGAAGTTGGTGCCGGTTTCGAAACTCATGGTACGGGGGTTCTATTCAAATTCTTCCATCACGGCGCAGAGCTTTTCGAACACTTCGTCGATAGTGCCCAGGCCGTCGATTTCCCGGTAGCAGCCTTTGTCCTTGTAGTAGGCGATGACCGGCTCCGTCTTGGCGTGATAGGTGTCGATGCGGTTCTGGATGATCTCGGGCTTGGTGTCGTCCACGCGGCTCTCGATCTCGGCGCGGTGGCGGATACGCTCGAAGACCGTCTCATCGGGGATGGCCAGCGAGAGCACGGCGTCGACCTTGGTGCCGCGGTCGGCCAGGAGCTTGTCGAGATGCTCGGCCTGGGCCGTGGTGCGCGGGAAGCCGTCGAAGATGAAGCCCCGCACGTCGGGGTTATTGTCGAGTTCGGAGGCGATCATGCCTTCGACCACTTCGTCGGGGACGAGGAGGCCCTGGTCGATGAGGGTTTTGGCCTGCTGCCCGAGCGGGGTGCCCGTGGCGATTTCGCGGCGCAGGAGGTCGCCCGTGGAAACGTGGCGGAGGCCGAAGCGCTCAATCAGTTTGGCGGCCTGGGTGCCCTTGCCGGCGCCCGGAGGCCCGAAGATCAGGAAATGTTTGCGCATAGACTTGGGAGGATTCGTATCGAGAATATAGATGTCCTTGGAGTTGCGGCCCAGCTGGTCGTAGTCGAGGCCGAAGCCGACGATGAAGCGGTTTTCGATCTCCATCGCCACGTAGTCGAGCTTGAGGTCCTTCTTGTAGACCTCGGGCTTGAGGAGCATGGTGCAGATCTTCACGTCGGCGGCGCCGGCGTCGAGCAGGAGGGCGTGCAGGTCGGTGATGGTCTTGCCGGTGTCGACGATGTCTTCCACCACGATCACCGTGCGGCCTTTGATGGAGGAGGTGAGGCCGAGCACCTTGCGGGTGACGCCCGTGGAGAGCGTGCCTTCATACGACGAGAGCCGGATGCTCGAGAACTCGCACGGGAAGTCGAGCCGCTTCATCAGTTCGCCCGTGAAGAGGATCGAGCCGTTGAGGACGCACAGGATGATGGGCGTCCCGTTGAAATGTTTGAAATCGTGGTTGATGCGTGCTGCCACATCATCGATGGCCTTCTCCAGCCGCTCGTAAGGGATATACGGCACGAAATACCGGTCTTTGACCAGAATCCTGTGTTTCATAGGTAAAATAAAAGGTTCAATTCGCGAATTTACGTATTATCTTTGTCTTTGTCAACTCTAAAACCGAACGATATGTGCAGGAGATCCGGAGGGTCGGTTTACGGGACCCTCATTTCCATTCTTTTCTTTTTCAAAGTATCGGCACCTGTGCAGGCGCAGGAACTGCCGGAATCTGTCACCGCACTGATCGAGCAGCTGGCCGAACAGGGCAGCGATGCCGAGGAGCTGGTCCGTTATTATGAGGGATTGTTGCACAACCCGCTCAATCTCAACGCCGCTTCGCGGGCGCAGTTGGAGGAGACGGGGCTGCTTACCCTGTTTCAGGTCGAGAGCCTGCTGGCCTGGCGGGAACGTTACGGCGCGGTCCGTTCGGCTGCGGAGCTGGCGCTGGTCGAGGGCTTCTCTTCAGAGGAGTCGGCCCGGCTGCGCCCGTTTTTCTTTTTCGGAGAACCGTCCGCCGTCCGTCGTGCGGCGCAAACCTACACCGTCCGATTACGCAAAAAGTGGAAGCAGGAAGGTTTTTCCCTTACGACGAAGGGCCTTTACGAATCGGACTTGTTTTCGGCGGGTGCCGTGGTGGACAACGATCCGAAAGAACGCTTTCCCGATTTCGTGTCGCTGACCACCCGATATAAAGGTCTGTACGCCGGCGATTTCACCGCCCGTTTCGGGCAGGGTCTGGTCTTGTGGAAGGCTTTCAATCTGTCTGTTTTCGGTACTCCGTCCGGTATGTCCCGGCGAGGCGGCGGCCTGCAGCCGTACCACTCTACGGATGAGGCGAACTTCTTCCGGGGAGCGGGCTATGTCTGCGAAAAGGGACGGATCAGTGTCTCTGCGCTGGTCTCTTACAATGCCCTCGACGCCCGTGTTGTGGGGGACAGCTGTTATACGTCGATCGTTACGGGCGGTCTGCACGTTACGGAGACGGAGCGGGCAAAACGGCACGCACTGCACGAGTTTGTTGCCGCTGCGAACGCGAACCTGACACTGGGTCGCTGGCGGTTGGGTGTCACGGGAGCAGCCTACCGGTACGACAAACGGAATGCCCGCCGGGTTTTGGACTACAACCGTCTTCAGCAGTACGACGGCTGGTGGGGCAACCTCGGGTTCGACTGGTATGGTTCGTTGGGCAGCCTGCGTCTGTTCGGAGAAGCGGCTATCGATGCACACGGGGCACTGGCCGTCCTGGCGGGCGTACTCTGGAGCCCCTCGTTCGGATTCGAAACAAGCCTGCTGGTCCGTTGCTATTCGCCGGCCTATATCGCTACGCACGCCTGCGCCTGGTCCTCGGCCGGCAATGTGTCGAACCAGCTCGGTGCCGTCTATGCGCTTCAGGCGGTCCTGGGCCGGTGGACGCTGCGTTTCAACGCGGATTATGCCTGGTATCCCTGGTACCGGTATCGGATGGATGCGGGTACTTCCGGTTTCAAGGCGCGTTTCCAGCTCATCCGGACTTTTTCCGGCGGAGCGGAAGGGGAATGCCAGCTGGCCTGGAGCAGTCGGCTGAAGGGCAGGCTGCGCCTGACGCTGCCTTTCGCATCGGACTGGCAGGTCTCGCTGCGTGCCGATGCAAACCGTGGTGGCGCGGCCGGCTATGCCGACCTGCGCTGGGCGCCCTCCCGCCGCTGGGATGTCTCAGCCAGGGCAACGCTCTGGCAGACTGCAGACTGGGACTCCCGCATCTGCTTCTACGAAAGAGGCGTGCCGCAGAGTTTCCCGGTTGAAAACTATTCCGGAAAAGGCATCGGGGCATACCTGGTAGTCAAGTATGCCCCGACGCGGAATGTCGAACTGTGGATAAAGATCCAGCAGGGGTATTGCGCCTACTTTATGCGGATTTTCATTCCAGGATAGATCTTGCTCTTGGCGTTCATATTGTTGAGCTTATAGATAGTGTTGAGCGAAACGCCCGTCTTCTTGGAAATGCCGCTCAGGGTGTCGCCCTTCCTGACTGTGTATGTCGAAGTGGCGGTGGCAGCCGCCTGGTTGGCGCTCTTGCTGGATGTCGTGGTCGTCGTCCCGCTTCCGGTCTTGACGCTGCCCGACCCCGAAGACTTGCCGGCGCTGCCGTAGATGTAGAGACGTTGTCCCACATGGATGGTGTTGCTCCGGAGGTTGTTCCATCGCTTGATGTTGGCCACTGTCGTGCGGTGCTTGGAGGCAATGCTCGAAAGCGTCTCACCACTCTTGACCTTGTGGATCACGCGCTGTTCGCCGCTGCCGCCGGTCTCTTTGATCTTCTTGACGGCGACGGGGCTGAAGAATACGGAATCCTTGTAATGATAGATGCTGTCCTGCAAGTCGACATAGGCCAGTGTATACTGGTGCGGCAGGTTGAGGATATACGTGTGTTCGGTGCCCGGGATGATATCGTACAGGTATTGCGGGTTGAGGTCGCGCAGCGTCTCCATCGGAATGCCGATGTTTTCGGAAATCTGGCCGAAGTGCAGGTTCTTGTCCACGTGGAAGGTGTCCACATGGGCCGGGAGGCTGATCTGGGTCGGCACGATGCCGTGTTCCGGATAGTAGTTGAGCGTATAAAGGGCTGCGATGAAAGCGGGGATGTAGCCGCGTGTCTCACGGGGAAGGTAATTGTAGATTTCCCAGAAGTCGGTCTTGCCGCCGCTGCGGCGGATGGCCTTGCTCACATTGCCGGCGCCGCAGTTGTAGGAGGCGATGGCAAGCGACCAGTCGCCGAAGATCATATAGCTGTCCTTGAGCAGGCGGGCGGCGGCCCGGCAGGACGTGAGCGGATCATAACGCTCATCGACGTAGGAGGTCATCTCGAGACCGTACATCTTGGCCGTATTGTACATGAACTGCCACATACCCTTGGCCCTGGCACGGGAGACGGCCCGGGGATTGAGGGCCGATTCGATGACGGCCATCGCCTTGAGTTCCTTCGGCAGCCCGTACTCGTCGAAAATCTCCTCGAACAGCGGCATATAATAGGTCGACAGGCCGATGATGCGCGATGTGGCCATCGGCATCCGCTCGGTGTAACGGATGATGGCGTTCTTGACGGCCTTGTTGAACTGGACCGGAATGAAAGAGTTCATCTTGTTGAGCCGCTCGATGTACACCTCGTCGGGGATGTTGCTGGTCAGCGAGTCGAGTTCCAGCGTGGCGACGTCGAATTCGTTGACGTCAATCTGCTTCTGAATATAATAGATGTTGAGCAGGGAGTCTATGTTGTCGGAATTGTACTCGATCAGGTTCTCGATGTCGTCGTCCACGAGGATGTCGCCGTCTTCGTCATTGGCCGGCGCAGAGAGCATCTGGTACTCGTTGTACAGGGAGTCGTAGGCCTGCTGGAGCGAATCGAGACGGTGCGTCAGTTCTTCGATCAGGTGATTCTGCCTTTTCTTTTCGTTGAAGATCTGAGCCCGTGCAGGTATCGTACCGGCGAGCAGAAATGCTGCGAGCAGGAAGAACAGGGATAAACGTTTCATAAAAATCAAAATGTGAATTGAAGATTGAGTCCCACCGCCGCCGTGGCGAAGGGGGAGGAGGATGTGTCGTACCAGGTATATTGCGGAGTCAGCGGCTGGATGAGGGCGGGCTGTACCTCCAGTGAGGCGATATTGTCGCTCACGTCGAAATCGGCCATATAGGCGAAGACGTTGGCGTCGATGACATTGAGGGCATAGACCAGCAGGGTGGCCAGCACGGAGTAGTCCCGATATCGCCGATAAGTATCACGATATGTCTCGGCCTGTGAAGCCGTGATGGAGCCGATGTATCCGCTGTCGGATTTGTTCCCCATCTGGGTGATCCAGCGGAACCGACGGTATTGGATGTCGTTGAAATGGTAGAAATAGCCGCAGGCGATCAGGCCTCCCGTCCATATGGGGATTTTCCAGTAATCACCATTGTTCGCCTGGCCCAGGCCCGGCAGCAGCAGGGAATAGAGTGTGGATTTTGCCGGGACCGGTGCACGGATATCCGTCTTGAAGCATACCACGCCGTCGAGCAGTTGGCCCCAATACACGGCACCGGCAGCGATGTAACTGGCTGTGCGCAGGTATTTGTATTTCGTCTCGCCGGTCTGGTGGTACTGTTTGTTGCACCAGATCCCGCCATAGACTCCAGCGCCGATGCCGGCATAGATCACCGGGACTTTCCAGTAGTCGCGGTTGTACATCTGGGAGGCGCCCGGAACAATGGCGGAGCCGAGAACCAGGTAGGCAGGTGTCAATGTGTCTTTGCGGGCATAGCCACGGACCAGGCGGCGGATGGAAAAGCCCTGGACCGTGTCGGTGACGGCCGTGGAATCGGAGACGGCGGCTCCGTTGTTCTCGGAGCCCGGAGGACCGGTGACCGTTCCCGTAGATGTCCTGTTGGAGACATCGTTGCGCGTGCTCCGGAACTGGGCACTGAGGCTGCAGCAGACGCTGACCAGCAGGAATACGGTTAATAGGATGCGGCGCACGCGGGTTCTCGGTTAATCTAGTCGGTTCAAATCTTTGAGGAATTCCTCCACTTGTTGCGGGTTGTCGAAACGGATGGTGATGGAGCCGCCGCCGTTTTCGTTCTGCCGGACGGACACCTTACCATCGAAGTGGCGGCCTATGCGTTCGGTCAGCGTTTGGAAAAGGGCAGGGGCCTTTTTCTTTTCAGAAGGTTTCGACGCAGGCTTCTGCGCCAGGGCCTGTACTTTCTGTTCAAGCTGGCGCACCGACCAGTCGTTCCGGATGACATTCTCGCAAAGTCTGCGCTGCAGGGCCGGATCTTCCGCGCCCAACAGCGCTTTGGCGTGTCCCACAGAAATCTTGCCAAGTTTGATGGCTTTCTGGATTTCGTCGGGCAGTTTCAGGAGCCGGAGATAATTGGTGATGGTCGCACGCTTCTTTCCCACGCGCAGGGCCATTGCTTCCTGCGTCAGGTTGCATTCGTCGATCAGGCGTTGGAAACTGAGTGCCGTTTCGATGGCGTCGAGGTCTTCCCGCTGGATGTTCTCCACGATGGCCATCTCGAGCATAGCGGCATCGTCGGCCTGGCGGATATAGGCGGGTACACTGTTCAGTCCGGCGGCAAGGGCAGCCCGGTACCGGCGCTCGCCGCTGATAATCTGATATTTGTCGGGTTCGATCTGCCGGAGCGTCAGCGGCTGGATGATACCGAGACTGCGGATGGAGGAAGCCAGTTCTTCAAGGGCTTCGGGGTCGAAGGTAGCACGGGGCTGGTAGGGGTTGGGCACGATCCTGTCGATGGGGATCTCGTTGATTGCGGCGGGATTGCCGAGCAAGGCGCCGAGTCCGCGCCCTAATGCTGCTCTTTTTGCCATACTTCGTTCTTTTTGATGATTTCCCTTGCCAGGTTCAGATAGTTGTCGGCGCCGGTCGAACGGGCGTCGTAAAGAATGGCGGGTTTGCCGTAGGAAGGCGCTTCACTCAGGCGCACGTTTTTGGTGATCATCGTCTTGAACACCATGTCGGGGTAGTAGGTCTTGACTTCTTCTACGACCTGGTTGTGGAGACGCAGCCGGCTGTCGTACATCGTGAAGAGAAAACCTTCGATGCTCAGCGCCGGGTTAAGACGGCTGCGCACGATGTTGATGGTGTTGAGCAGCTTTCCCAGGCCCTCCAGCGGGAAGTATTCGGGCTGGACGGGAATGATTACGCTGTCGGACGCCGTCAGGGCGTTGATGGTGATCAGGCCGAGCGAGGGCGCGCAGTCCAGTACGATGAAGTCGTAGCGGTCGCGGATCGTCGCAAGCGCATTGCGGAGGACATTCTCGCGTCCGGGAATCTCCAGCATCTCGATTTCCGCGCCGACCAGGTTGATATGCGAGGTGATGATGTCGAGGTGCGCCAGATCCGTCGGTTTGACGGTGTCCGCGACAGGGCGTGCTCCGATGAACACCTCGTACAGGGTGTCGTGTTCCTTCGAGTCCGGATTGAAATTGAGTCCGGACGTAGTGTTTGCCTGCGGATCCGCATCGATGACCAGCGTCTTGTATTCCAGGACAGCCAGCGATGCGGCCAGATTGATGGCGGTGGTCGTTTTTCCCACGCCGCCTTTCTGATTGGCAATAGCGATGATTTTTCCCATATGGCATGGTAAGCCCGCAATAAGCGAAACTTAACCTGCAAATTTAAGAAAAAAACAATTAAATTCGCGTTGCCAAATACCTGAACTATGTCAATCGTTTCTGCCTGGAGCGTCATCGTCAGCAGCCGGTCTGGAGGCGGAAAAGCCGCGCACGACTGGCCTCTGATTTCCAAGATGCTCAAATCCAAAGGAATAGAGTTTGTCGAGCATATCACGGATCACGCCTATCACGCTATCGAACTTGCCCGTGAGGCCGTTTTGTCAGGTTATCGGAAACTGCTGGTCGTCGGCGGCGACGGGGCCATTCACGAAGTGCTCAACGGTCTGTATTCCCAGATGGAGGTTTCACCATCCGAAGTTACGCTTGGCTTGATTCCCGTCGGATCGGGCAACGACTGGTCGCGTCTGCACGAAATTCCGCACGACTACGAACGGGCGACCGGCCTGATCGCCGCCGCCGCGGAGCATGTCAGGGCGCAGGATGTGGCCCGTGTCGATACACGGATGGATGGAAGGCCTTACTGCCGCTATATGATGAACGTAGGCGGCCTGGGCTTCGATTCCGAGGTCTGCCACCGTTTCGACCTGGCCAAGGAAAGGGGCCACGCGGGCGACCGCCAGTACCTCAGGTCACTGCTTTCCGGTTTTTTCTCCTACAAGCCGCTTAAATTCCGGGTCGAGGTGGACGGTCGGGAGTTCTATCGGGGTACCGCCTTTTCGGTTGCGATGGGCATCGGCAAGTTTTGTGGCGGCGGAATGCGCCAGACGCCCGATGCCGTGCCCGACGACGGCCTGATCGACCTGACAGTCGTGGGGAAACTCAGCAAATGGAAATTCCTGGCTAAGGTGCCGTCGCTGTTCAAAGGTGATATTTTCAGGCATAAGGAAGTGATGCATACGCGTGGCCGCGTGATTGACGTCTCGGCCGCTCCTTACTCGTATATGGAGGTTGACGGGGAGCCTGTAGGCATCACGCCGGTCCGGATCGAAGTGATCCCGGCCGGCGTGCAGGTAGTGTCCAATCTGTAAGTACTATTCTTTCGGCTCGACGTAGAGCCAGAATGTAAGCGGAGCGTACTCCGGTATCGAGGGGTTCTTGCCGCTCTCGCCATACGCCAGTTCCGAATTGAAGAGCGTCACGGCGGTCTCCCCGTAGTTCATCAGTGTAACTGCCTTTCCGAATCCGGAAACTACGCTGTTCTCCGAGGAGAATTTCTTGCTGTCCGTTTTATAGTAATTGACGGACAGGGCGCTGTAAGATCCGCCGCTTTTCCAGATCCGGTAGAATTTGGCCGTGTCTTCGATGTTGGTGTCGAACACCTGGCCGTTGAGCAGCCGGCCGACATAACGTACCTTGACGGACGTTCCTTCCGAAACCGTGTCGGCTTCCGCCGTCTTTTCGGTCAGTTTCTTGAAATAAAGGTGAAGGGCGGCTGTGTCCGACACGCCGTAGTGTTCCGTGAACCAGGCCTTCATCTCTTTTTCTTGATAATCATAGATGTTGGCGATCACCGTATCGACGGTCACGTCGATTATTTCGTTGTCGGTTTCGGCAGTGCTGCTGAAAGCGTTGTAGAGGCCGGTGGCGTGCTTGGAGGCGGAAAGCGGAAGCGCCACCTTGACGTGTCCGCCGGCGCGCATTGTCTTGAGGACGGATTCCAGGCCCGCGGGCAGGTATCCCTGGTCCACCCGCCAGATGTTGCCTCCATAGTAGGAGGTGTTGGAATAGGTGCCCAGCTGTTCCGAATAGGACAGGATATTGGTCGAAATGATCGTCTGGTCGAGCTTCCGCTTGACGTAATGCGCCCGGATGTAGGCGCTGTCCTTGACGGACTGGCCGCTTCCCGGGTCCATCTCAAGAATATAGGCGCCCGTTTCGCCCTGCGGCTGGACGCCCGGATAATTCCGGTGGATCCACGCTTTCATCACGCGGTCGTAAGAATAATTCGCGTCTTCGTCGGGGCTGACGGCACAGGCGCCCGTGGTCAGGACCGTCAGGAACAGAAACGCGAGGGGAATGTATTTCTTGGAAATCATAGGATTTATGGATTCTTTTTGATGGCGGCGACGCCGATGTCGAAAAGCAGTGCAGAATTTTCGGGTACCAGGCCCACGGACGTGGTGCCGTATCCGTCGTCGGCGGAAAAGACGATCAGGGACTCTTCGCCCAACCGGGCACCGGGAAGACCGTCTTCGAGACCTTTGATCAATTTGCCGGCCCCCGCCAGGAACATTCCGCTGTCCAGAACGAACTGCGTCGTAGGTCCGCTGTTCCCGAAAATGTAGCCGGCATAGTAAAGATAAACTGAATCGCCTTTCTCGATGACGGGGGCTCCTTCCGGGCCCTCGACCAGCACGATACGGCTGGTTCCGCCGTTGTGGTAGACGGTGTAGTCCGCATATTTTGAGCTTATGAAGTCGTCGATGGATTTGTCCTGATTGATGTTGGCCTCCCGCACCTCGCTTGCGCAGGAAAGCGCGAGGAAGGCGGAGAACAACAGGAAGGAGAACAGGCGCAGCTTCATGGAATGAGATGTCGGTAAAACGTGCAAATTTACACAAAAGCCGTGCCTTATGAAAATTTTTCTTCGTCGGGCCATTCGTCCAGTGCCTTTTCGAAATAGGCGGGGACTTCGTCGAGTGGAATATAGAGCCGTCCGCCTGCCGCATTCCGGTGTCCGCCCCCGTTGAAGAAACGGTTGGCGAGGCGGTTGACGTTGATGTTGCCCTTCGAGCGCAGCGATACGCGGATATAATTGCCGACGGCGTTCTCGGTAAACAGCGCACTGATCCTGACGCTGCCGATAGCCAGCGGCAGGTTGACGAAGCCCTCGCTGTCGCCCGGTTTGAAGCAGTAGCGTTCCTTTTCCTTGTTGCTCAACAGCATATAGGCGGCCTGGTGCCGGGTTACGAGGGTCATCTTGTCTTTGATCAGATGGCCCATCAAGCGTGTGCGCGATACACTGTAGCAGTGGAGTACCTTCTCCTGCATCGCGTCCTTGTCCACACCGCGTGCGATCAGTGCGGCGGCCATCTCGAAGGTGCCCGGAAAGACGGAGTTAGAGAAATTGTTGGTATCGGTCATCATTCCCACGTAGATCGATTCGGCGCAACGCAGGGGGATGCGGGCGGGATCGCCGGCCACGTCGGGAAGGGAGCGCAGGATCCAGTAGAGCAGCTCGCAGGTGGAAGACACTTCAATAGTGGATATGGCCAGGTCGAACCGTTCAAGTTCGGCGGGGATATGGTGGTCGATCAGGATCCGCTTCGCCCGGGCGGAGAGGATATCCTGTTCAAGGTATTCCGTCCGGCTGAGCCGGTTGAAGTCGAGACAGATGATCAGGTCGGTTCCGCGCACCAGGCGGCGGGCCTTTTCGGAGTCCTGTTCGCAGATGATCATCCGGCCTTCCGCTTCTTCCGGTTCCAGGAAAGCCATGCTCTCCGGGTAGGGACTCGGAAGTATGATGTGCGGTTCCTTGCCGCGGGACTTGAGATAATGGTATGCCGCGGTCACGCTGCCGACAGCGTCACCGTCGGGGTTGAAATGGCTGATCAGGACGATATCGCGGGCAGCGGCGAGCAGGGCTTCAAAAGAAGAAGAGTCAATCGTCATAGGTGATAACGGAACAGGTTTTCTTGATGCAAATTTAAAAATATATTGTGCGCTTGAAATATATTTTTTATTTTTGTAAGTCAAAACAATCTTGGCGCATTGCGCCGTTGAGCAGACAATATTAAAGACTAACGATATGAGAAAACTTTTAACCTACCTCATTTTCCCCCTCGTGATCATCGGGCTGGCGTACCTCCTGTTCCGCAGCATCAACGAGCCGGTGAAGTTCAACAATGAACTCAAGCAGCGCAGCAATGTCGCGATCGAGCAGTTGAAGGATATCCGTACCCTTCAGGTGACTTACAGGGACACCTATGGTCACTACGCCCCGGTGATGGACTCGCTGATCGACTTCTACAACAATGGCAAGATCACCATTATGCGCCAGATCGGTTCCGAAGACGACTCGACTGCCGTCCTGCATACCGAAGCAGTCAAGAAGGGTCTCCGCAATCTCAAGGGAACGCAGCTGATGGAGAAGTTGTTCGAACTTTATGAGAAAGGTGACAACAACCTGATTATCCGTATCCCGCAACTGACGGCCGTCAAGGATACCCTGTTCACCAACCGTCCTTCCTTCGACGTCAACAGCCTCCGCAACATCCCGTTCTCCGAGGGCGATACCGTGATTATGCGCACGATCGTCAAACAGGTCTCCGGTGTGGACGTCCCCCTGTTCGAGGCGCAGATGCCGTACTGGTCGCTGCTCAAGGGCATGGACCGTCAGCAGATCGTCAATCTGGTTGCCGAACGTGAGGAAACCGACCGTTATCCCGGTCTGATGGTGGGCTCTGTCGACAACGCCAACAACAACGCCGGAAACTGGGAGTAGTGCTGAAGTTTACCCTCATTCCGGAAGGGTATTTCTCGGAAGACCAGGCCGCCGAACTTCTGTCCAAGGTGGCCGTTCTGGAGAAAACCGATTCGGTAAAAAGTTTGGAACTGCCTTGTTACAAGGCAGTTCTTCTTTATGCCGGAGACGATGCGGACGCCCGCAGGCTGGCTGAAATGCTGGCTTCCGCGGCCGCACTCGACCGCTATAACAAAGTGGTCGTCCATCTGGGCGAGGATGTAGTGGACATCGTAGTGGCGGCCGGTGAGAAGTTGTTGCTCTGCAATTCCTTTCCGGCGGCCGATGCCGTGACGGCGCAATATTTTCTTTTTGCCGCGCTCCGTCAGTTCCAAATCAATCCCGAAGTCTCCACGGTTTATTTCTTCGGCGAGGCCGATGAAGCCGTCAAGGGCGACTTGTTCCGGCATTTTGCCAGCGTGGAGGCGCTATGAGGATAATCGGCGGAACGCTTCGCGGAAAATCCGTGAATCCGCCGGCGGGTTACAAGGCCCGTCCTACAACGGATTTCGCCAAGGAAGGCCTCTTCAATTCCCTGGACAGTGAATTCTTTTTTGAAGACCTCGCCGTTCTCGACCTGTTCGGCGGGACGGGCAGTATTGCTTTCGAGTTCGCTTCGCGCGGGGCGGGGCAGGTTATTTCCGTGGAGATGAATCCGGTCAACGCCGCCTTTATTTCGAAGACGGCTTCAAAACTGGGCCTTTCCGGTACGGTGCAGGTGGTGCGGCACAACGTCTTTGATTTTCTTCCGCTTTGCACGAAGCGTTTCGACATCGTGTTCGCCGATCCTCCCTATGCACTGGAAGGGCTCGATTCAATTCCCGACCGGGTCCTTTCCCGTGGCCTGGTACACGACGGCGGCTACCTGATCCTCGAGCATCCGGCCGAATACAACTTTGCCGCACATCCCTCCTTCGTGAAGGAGAAGAAGTACGGCAATGTGCATTTCAGCTGGTTCCGGCCGCTGCCGGAATCGTCACCGGAGACTTAATCCCATTTGTTCTGGCTCGTCGGGATCCGGATGTCGCTCAGGCACTGGATGTCGTTGAGGAACCACTCGCCGGTGCTCTTCTTCTGGCGGAGTTTGATCGGCCGGGGATTGTCGGCGCCGCCGGAGGTGACGTAAAGGGTGCACCATTTATATCCCGCGCTGTCGGTTGTGAAGGAGTAGGGATTGCTGTCTACGGTAATCTTGTAAGGCGTGCTCGGCGTGTAGTTGTTGGCCGGTGTAGCACCCTTGAAGAAGGAGAACGGCTTGTACTCCTTGCCCTGGAGCCTGTCGCGCAGGAACTGGGTCTCGTACGTGGAGAGTTCTTCGGGTCCCTTGAGATAGTCGAGCATCCGGATGCAATCGCGGGTGCTGGACGCGTAGCGGGTAAGAGCAGCTACGGTCATCGCCGCCACGGCGTAAGGGTCGGTAAAGTCGGCGAAGGGAAGGGCCTGGAGTTGTTCTACGGTTTTCGGCAAGCTCTCCATCGTATAGGTCTTGCCGCCAATACCCATCTTGCTCGTAATGCCGCACGAGGCGACCAGCATCATCGCCGCGATTCCGGCGGAGAGAAGAGGCAGAATTTTTTTCATGGTCAAACGGTACTTGATTGATGATCCAAAGATACGAAAAATCGGGTTTCGACCGGGAAATTTCCGTATCTTTGTCGCCCTTTATGAAAAAATGCGTCTTTTTGGCGGCCGCCTTCCTGTTTGCGGCCCTGTCGGCCGGAACGGCCGGCGCCCAGTCCCGGGTGGAGACCATCGACAAAGTGACGGTCTCGGCGACCCGGGTCCCCGTGGCACTTCACAGCAGTGCCCGCATCGTCACCCTCATGGACAGTCTGACCATCGCCTCGGCGCCGGCCGAGACGGTCAATGACCTGCTCAAATATGCCTTGGGCGTCGACGTCCGTCAGCGCGGCGCAATGGGCATG
>JAEEGH010020635.1_pt1 | contig 13675 bp, 10 predicted proteins | sample 9134181 | NCBI WGS metagenome assembly JAEEGH01 (sample SAMN16246544, study PRJNA631951) | gut metagenome | biome: gut microbiome; feature: rumen; material: DP-attached | host: Bos | place: Iran: Karaj | collected 2018-10
TGAAAAGAGAGCCAGGCGTTTTTCATGGAAATTATAAGGAAAATCTTTACGTGTGAGAAAATGGGTGCTTTTTATGAAGAAACTGTTTGTTCTGGTCAGCTGTCCTGCCGGTCATCCACAGATGGGCGCCGCAGCTGCCAGAATGCAACGGCACTTGCGGCGGCGACGTTGAGGGAATCGACGCCGTTGTGCATGGGGATCATCACGACGTGGTCGCATTGGGCGATCGTTTCCGGCCGAAGCCCCGGTCCCTCGGAGCCGAGGACGACGGCCAGTTTATCGATCCGGCGCAGTGACGGATCATCGATGCTCATAGCGCGTTCGTTCAACGCGAGGGCGGCAAGCTGAAAGCCGAGCTCATGAAAACGGCCGGCTGCGTCCGGCCAGTCGGGAAGATACGCCCAGGGAACCTGAAACACCGTTCCCATCGACACGCGGATCGAGCGGCGGCAGAGGGGATCGCAGCAGTCGGGCGAAAGGAGGACAGCCTCGACGCCTAATGCAGCGGCGGAACGGAAGATCGCGCCGATGTTGGTGCTGTCGGTGATGCTTTCCAGCACGCAGAGCATGTGCGCTCGTTCGCAGATCGAAAACGCGTCGGGAAGCGCTTTGCGTCGCATGGCGCAGAGCACGCCGCGTGTCAGCGCATAGCCGGTCAGTTTTTCCAGTACGGCGCGTTCCGCCGTGTAGACCGTAACGGTCGGACAGCGTTCAAGCAGTGCGCGCGCCTTGCCTTCCGCGCAGCGGCGCTCCATCAGGAACGAGACGGGCTCGTATCCGGCATTCAGTGCGTGTTCGATAACGGTCACGCTCTCTGCAACGAACAGCCCTTCGTGGCTGCGCAGGCGCGCTTCCGTCAGCCGCGCGAAAACGTCCAGCTCCGGAGCGGTGATGTCGTCGATTTGAATGATGTTCGGCATTTTTATCTCCGAAATAAAGGCGGGGCCGCCTTTCGTGCTTGAGAGACGGTCCCGCCGCACTTTACCGTTTCAGCCCGAGGTGCTCGGTCAAAAACGTGTCCATGGCATGGTAGAAATCGAAGCGGTTTTCCTCGTTGTGGAAACCGTGGCCTTCGTTGTCCTTCACCATGTACTGAACTTCGACCCCGCGGGCGCGCATAGCCTCGACCATCGCATCCGACTGTGCCTTGACCACGCGCGGATCGTTGGCGCCCTGGGCGATGAACAGGGGAGCGGTGATCTTGTCGGCGTGCAGCGTGGGCGAGGTGGCCTCGAATTGCTCCTTGTCCTTCACCGGATGGCCGATCGTCTCGTACATCTGGTCGAGGAGCGGCTTCCAGTATTCGGGGATCGACTTGAACAGCGTAAACAGGTTGCTGACGCCTACGTAATCGACACCGCAGCAGTACAGCTCGGGCGTCTTGATCAGTCCCATCAGCGTCGCGTAGCCGCCGTAGCTGCCGCCGTAGATGGCGAACCGCTTGGGATCGGCGATGCCTTGATCGATCAGCCATTTTACGCCGTCGGTGATGTCGTCTTGCTGTTTCAGTCCCCACTGTTTGAAGCCGGCTTTCCAGAACGCCTTGCCGTAGCCGGTCGAGACGCGGTAGTTGACTTGAAGCACGGCCATGCCGCGGTTGGCCAGCAGCTGCGCCTCCGTGTCATAGCCCCACGTGTCGCGCGTCTCAGGACCGCCGTGAACGACGACGATCGCAGGTAGATTCCTGGGCTCAACGCCCACCGGCAGCGTCAGGTAGCCGTGGATCGTCAGACCGTCACGAGCCTGGTACTGGATCGGCTTCATTTCGGCCAGATGCTCTTCTTTCAGCCAGGGGTAGAAATCGGCCACCTGCGTGAACACGCCCGGCTTGTCCATGTCGTAGTAGTACAGACGGGCAGGCACGCGGTCGGAAGCGACGGCCACGAACATGCGCTTTTCGTCCTTCGACATCGAGCTGACGTTGGCGCGCAGGCCTGGGAACTGTGCCTGGAGCATATTATAGAAGTCTTCGGCTTCCTTGTCGAAATAATGACGATGCGGCTTGTCCGTGTAATACGTGACGCCGAGCAGCTTCTTGCGCAGCTTCGACCAGATCACGCCGTTGACGCTGGCCTCGTCGTTCTCGTACAGCAGTTTCTGCTCGCCCGACGCCGGATCGTACTCGTACAGCGCGCCTTTGTCGCGACCGATGTCAGAGGTGATCCACAGCTTGCTGTTGTCGGCCGTGAACAGTCGCGGCGAAACGCTGTCGCGGAAATCCGTCTCGAAGATCTTCTTCCACGGTTCGTTTTCGGCGGTGCGGTACAGCACGCGCGTCGTTGTCCCCACGTATTCGTAGGCCAGTCTCAGCTTGCCGTCGTGATCGGTGCCCCAGCCCACGATCGTGCCCGGGTTTTCGGCGACCAGCTCAAGCTCGCCGGTGCGCACGTCCAGACGATACACGTCGAAAACTTTTTTGTCACGCTTGTTCATGTCGATGAGGATGTGGTTGTCGTCCTCTTCGAGAAGATCGACGATCCCGGCGCGTACGCCGTCGAACGGCGTCACGTCCTTGGCTTCGCCGCCCTCGCGCGAAATGACATAAAGGTGGAAATTCTCGTCACCGCCCTTGTCCTGCGCGTAGATCAGTCGGTCGTTGCTGATCCAGCCGTACCCGCCGATGTCGCGCTCCTTTGCCGAGGTCAGACGCGTCCCTTCGCCGGTGCCGATCTGTTCAACGGAGGCCACATGAATGTTCAGACGCTTCTCCCACGGTGCCAGCCACGCGTAGTGCTTGCCGTCGGGGGAAATGCGGAACGCTGCCTTTTCCGGCAGTCGGAAAAAATCCTCAACGGGGATCAGCGGAGGACGCTCCGCGGCAAAACCGGCCGAAGCGCACGCGATCAGCGCGGCTGCGGCTAACAGTGAGATCTTCATTACTCGATCAGTCCTTTCGAATTTGAAAAATCCAACATACACGGTAAGTTTACCAGAAACCGCACAAATGCGAAATGGAGAAATCTCCTATTTATACCGCAGACTTGAAACGGACCGAGCAAATTTTATACGCCCCAAAATCACCGTTTTGAGAATTGATTATTCAGCCTTGGCGTGTATAATGTATTCGGGTGAAACAGCGCCGTGCGTTTGCAGGTGCAAATAAAATTTCCGGGAGGATGTTTTAAAATGGAACAGCTTCGTAGTCTGAAAGAACTGCTTGAGTACGCCAAGAAGATCACTGCCGAGAAGGGCACGAAGAAGATCGCCGTTGCCAAGGCCGACGATCCGGGCTTGTTCGAGGCCATGGAAGAGGCCCGCAAGGCCGGCATTGCCAAGTTCGTCCTGACGGGCGAGAAGGCCAAGATCGAGGCCGCCGCTGCCAAGGCCGGCGCTAACATCGCAGATTACGAGATCATTGAGTGCTCGCCCAACGAGGCGGAGATGGCCATCAAGGCCGTCACCGAGGTTTCGTCCGGCCGCGCCGACGCCTACATGAAGGGGCAGCTTCACACCGCCAACTTCCTGCGCGGTATGCTGAACAAGGAAGTCGGTCTGCGCCGCGGCAAGAACACGATCTCTCACTGCTTCTTCCATGAGATCAAGGGCTACGATCACATTTTCTTCGTCACCGACGCTGCCTTCAACATGTATCCCGATGTGAAGCAGAAGGCCGACATCATCAGCAACGCTGTGCAGCTGGCTCATTCGTTCGGCATCGAGTGCCCCAAGGTCGCCTGCATCGCGGCCGTTGAGGAAGTCAATCCCGATATGCCCGCTACGCTTGACGCTGCCGCGCTCACCGCGATGAACAACCGCAAGCAGATCAAGGGCTGCGTCGTGGACGGCCCCTTCGCCCTCGACAACGCCGTCAGCGAGAAGTCGGCTCAGATCAAGGGCATCGTCTCGCCGGTCGCCGGCAAGGCCGACATCCTTCTTGCTCCCAACATCGAGGCCGGCAACGCTCTGTTCAAGGCCATCGTGTACTTCTCGGAGAACGAGACGGCCGGTCTGATCATCGGTGCCGCCGCTCCCATCATCCTCACCAGCCGTGCCGACTCGCCCCGCACCAAGCTGCTTTCCATCGCTGCGGCCGTCGTCTTTGCGGACAGCCTGCGCAAGTAGTTTTTCGTTAAAAAACGGAACAAAACGAGCCGTTCGACCTTTTCGTCGAACGGCTTTTTTGAAAGACCGGAGAGTTAAAAATGATTTGCTTTAACTGCGATTACAACGAAGGCTGTCACCCTGCCGTGCTTGAAGCGCTGACGCGGACGAACATGGAGCAGACGAACGGCTATGGCGAGGACCCGCATTGTGCCCATGCCGCCGAGCTGATCCGCGAAGCCTGTGCCGCACCCAATGCCGACGTGCACTTTTTGGTGGGCGGTACGCAGGTGAACATGGTGATGATCGCCGCGGCCCTGCGTCCGCATCAGAGCCCTGTCTGCGCCGACTCGGGACACATCAACGTGCACGAGACGGGCGCTGTGGAGGCCAGCGGACACAAAGTGATCTCCGTTCCCGGCGTGGACGGCAAGATCTCGGCCGAGCAGGTGATGCAGGTCTGGCGTGATCACTATGAAAGCGGCAACGAGGAACACATGGCGCAGCCGAAGATGGTTTACATCTCGCAGCCGACGGAATTCGGCACGCTGTATTCAAAAAAGGAACTTGAAGCGCTTCGGGCGGTGTGTGATAAATGCGGCTTTTATCTTTATGCCGACGGGGCACGTCTTGGCTACGCGCTGGCAGCGAAGGAAAACGACGTGACGCTGCCGGATCTGGCGAGACTGTGCGACGCGTTTTACATCGGCGGCACCAAGGTCGGAGCGCTGTTTGGCGAAGCGCTGGTGATCGTCAACGACGAGCTGAAAACGGATTTCCGCTACGTCGAAAAGCAGCGCGGCGCGATGCTGGCGAAGGGGCGTGTCCTCGGCGTTCAGTTCGAAACGCTGTTCACCGACGGGCTGTATGAAAAGATGGGCCGTCACGCCGTCGGCCTGGCTCTTCGTATCCGCGATGCATGCGCGGAAAAGGGCTGGTCGTTCATCATGGATTCCCCGACGAATCAGCAGTTCCCGATCGTCCCCAACCGCGTGCTGGAGAAGCTGGGCGAGAAATATTCTTATTCGCCGTGGATGAAGCTGAGCGATCAGGAGACGGCCGTACGGTTCTGCACGAGCTGGGCAACGACGGAGGAAAACGTCGAGGCCCTGATCGAGGACATCAAAAACGCATAACAAAAAGAGACGGCAGAGTGTCCTGCCGTCTCTTTTTAGTTTTGCGTGAAGCTGACCGTCAGCGGCCGGCCAGGTCATAGAAGCTGTCCAGCGCGGCGAGGAACTGATCTGCTGTCTTGACGAACTCGGCGTCGGTGGTCGCTTCGGAATACGGGGCCGTCATCGACAGCTCCAGTTCGACGGCGTCGCCCTTGCGTTCGCTCGTCAGTTCGCAGGGCGAGGAACTGTTGTTCTCGCGCCACTGGCGAGCAATACGTTCGGCGCGTTCGGGGCCGATGTTCAGGGTGGTGCTGCGGACGGCCGAAACGAAGCGGAGTTGAGCGCCTTCGCCCTCAAACCACGTGCTGGTCATCGTCACCGGTTTACCGTCGTACAATGCCGAAACAAGGCGATTCTGAGGGACGATCGAAGCTGCGGGGAACAGTTTCATGAACTGTCCTGCCGCGCGCAGGAACGTCGTCATCTCCAGATTCGGCACCAACGGCTGAACCGGTTCCGGAGGAACTGAAGTTTGAGGAGGCGGCGGAACTGCTGCGTCGGGCGAAACCGGCACGACGATTGCGGGCTGCTCGATCGGCTTCGGCTGGAGGGGCGCGGTGATCTTGACGCGGGCACTCAGGTCGTCGATGAGACGGCTGAACGCCGGTTCGTTGACGAACAGCTCAGCGTCGCTTTCTTCCACGCTGTCTGCCGTCAGGGTGAAGACGCCGAACGCTTCGAGCGTTTTGATCGCGTTCTCAATTTGGTGTTGCTGTTCATCGTTCAAAAACAGGCTGCCCAACATTCCGAGTCCGGAATCGAGTTTGTCGGCCAGTGCCTGCGTATCGAGGCAGAGGAGGAAAGCATGGTTTTCTGTCAGCAGTCGTTCGATCTCGGGAGCGGGGCGCGGACTGCGGGACAGTTCTCTGCTGTCCAGAAACGCGAGGACGAATCCCTGATCGGAAGCTGCCGCGCAGGCGGAGAACATCCATTTCGACATGCGCACGCCGTGCCAGGGCCCTTGTGAAAACTGTTCGACTTTTGTCGATTTTTGCGAGGCTGCGAGTTTGACGAGTGAGACGAGTTTCTCCGCCGTCGTGCGGCTGGCTCCGGCCAGGTGGATGTAGCAGCCGGGGAACGAACCGATCAGGCTGGAGGATTTGCCCGCTGCGCCCACGGTGACCCGCCGTGACAGAGCGGAACTGATTTCTTCCTCGGACAGACCGGCGACGGAGAGTGCCTGAACGACCGTGTCACGGTGTTCGCCAAGAGCGTTGTACAGCCCCTCGAAGCTGAGAAGTCCGTAAAGGTTTTCACTGCCGACCAGAAAAGGTCTTTCGCCGGAAATAGGAAATTCATCGCGCGTGAAGAACTCATTCAGATTGCTCCATACGTGCGCGCGGATCGAACGCTCCGTCTGGTCAAGGGCGACGGTGAACCGCAGCGGTTTCGTCAGCGCTTCGGGCAAAACGCCTTTTTTAAAGACCTGAGACAACTTCGACGGCGGAGTGTAGCCGCTCAGCCACAGAGGAGAATCGGGGACGGGTTCCGTCTGGATATCGGCCGGCACGCCGGCCATTACGGAAAGCAGCGCCGGGTCATTCTTCGCAGCGATGATGAAGTTCTGTCCGTCGCGGGACAAAAAGGCGCAGTAGGCGTTCTGACCGTTCACGGTATATATGCCCACGGGCGTCAGCGTGACTCCTTCGGGGGCATCGGTGATCGTGAAGCCTGCATCAGGCGGGGCAGGCGGCAGCTCGCCGTGCACTTCGGCGACGGCAACCATTTCGCGGTGTTCGCCCTCCTCTGTTTTGACGCCGTTGTGGAAGACGAACGCACCGATGCGGTCGAGACAGTCCTTAACGGCCGGCTGAAGCGCGCCTTCACGGGCGAGCGGCAGGGCGATCTTGGCGGCGATCTGCGACAGAGGGCGCGGATCGTTCAAAAGCGCGCGAAAATCAGAACCGCCCAGCGCGATGTGGTCCTCTTCAAGAAAAAACGGCGCAACGAGTTGGCGCGGCGTAACTGCTTCTGCCGAAGCGGCGAACAGTACGACGGTCAGGGCAGCGGAGGCAAGACGCCTGAACGAGAGTTTCATGTGAATCACTCCTTTGGAAATTCGGGTTTTGACGACGAAAGTTTAAAGCGCGCACGACGTAAAATCAAGCGTGAATTTTGGCTCTCGCGGACGATTGACGGGGAAACGGCGGCGCACTAGAATCATAAACGTAAAACAGCGATTCGACATCACCCAGCAGGGGGAGGAATCAACATGGAAAACAGACTGAATCACGAGCGCCTCATCGCTTCGCTCGAAGAACTCGGTAAGATCGGCGTCGGGAAGGACGGGCAGCGCAATCGCCTTGCCCTCAGCGATGGCGATAAGGCGGCGCGCGATCTGCTCTGTAAATGGATCAAGGAAGCGGGGCTGGATCTGAAGATCGATCCGATCGGCAATATCTTCGGCGTTCTGTCCGGAACGGAAGACGGCGATCCCGTCATTGCCGGTTCGCATATCGACACCGTGCCGAACGCCGGCATGTTTGACGGCTGCGTCGGCGTTCTCAGCGCGCTTGAAGCGCTGCGGACGATCGCCGGGAAAAAACTCCCGCATCGCCGTTCTCTGGCCGTTGCCGCATGGACGAACGAGGAAGGCTCGCGATTTTTGCCAGGCGTGCTGGGCAGTTCCGTCTTCGTGGGCGATCTTCCGCTTGAAAAAGCACTTGCCGCGCGCGACTTTTCCGGTGCGACCGCGGGCGACGAATTGGCGCGCATCGGCTACGCCGGCCGCGATACGCTGAAAGCCAGCGCTTATATGGAGTTTCATGTCGAACAGGGACCGTTTCTTGATGCGCAAAAACTCGAGATCGGCGTCGTGACCGGCATCACCGGACTCAGCCGCTGGGATGTGACTTACAAAGGCGAGGCCAATCACGCCGGCACCACGCCGATGAACCTGCGCCACGACCCGCTCGTGGCCGCTTCGAAACTGCACCTGGCGATGTCCGCAGCGGCGGCGGAGAAAAACGCCGTGTTCACGGTCGGGCATGTGGAAGTTTCCCCGGGCGCGGTCAACGTCGTCCCCGGCAGGACATTTTTCACGATCGATCTCAGATCGCAAGACCGGGCCGTGCTCGACGAGCTGCATGTGCGGTGTGAAGCGGAGATCCAACGCTGCGCGAGAGAAGAAGGCGTGGACGTGGAGTGCATCCCGACGGACCACTCCGATCCCGTGAGCTTCGCCCCCGGGATGATCGAAAAAGTGGAGCGTTTTGCCAAGCTTCGCGGACTCAGCAATCGCCGCATGGGCAGCGGTGCCGGGCACGACGCTCAGGCTTTTGCGCCCCGAGTGCCGACGGCGATGATCTTTGTACCGTCCATCGGCGGCAAGAGTCACTGCCCGGAAGAGCTCAGCGACATGAACCTTATCTGTCAGGGTGCGGAGATCTTGACCGACTGCCTGCTGGAACTGGCGAACGAATAGCAGTGACGTTGCTATAAAGAATGAAGAGGAGAGTGGCATAAAATGTCGCTTTTGGACATCATCGGCCCCGTCATGATCGGACCGTCGTCGAGCCATACCGCTGGCGCGGTGCGCATCGGGATGCTGGCGCGACGCATCTGGGGCTGGAACAGGCCGCTGAAAAGCGCGAAACTTTATCTGCGCGGTTCTTTCGCAGCTACGTACTGGGGCCACGGCACCGATCGCGGCCTCGTGGCCGGGCTGTTGCGCATGAAGCCCGACGATCTGCGTATCCCGCAGTCGTTTGAAGCGGCTCACGAGGAAGGCCTTGATTTCTCGTTTGAAGCTGAGGAAATCGACGGTGCGCACCCCAATTCTGTCCGCGTCGTCATGAGCGACGGAAAAAGTTCGACAGAAGTTGTCGGCGCGTCCGTCGGCGGCGGCGCGGTCGAACTGCAGGGCGTGGACGGCTTTGCGATGAACGTGCCGTTCGGCCAGCCGGCGTTGATCACGATGCACCACGACGTGCCCGGCGTCGTCGCCGTGATTGCCGGAGAGTTGTACCGCCGCGGCCTCAACCTGGCGAGGATGGACCTGAAGCGCAGCGTGCGCGGCGGTTTGGCCGTGGCCGTGTTCGTGCTTGACGGTTCGGTGGCGCCGGATCTGGCCGAGCGCATCGTCGAAGTGATGCCGGCCTGCGAGCGCGCCATCCTGCTGACTGGCGAGACGGAGGAAGAAACGCGATGAGATCATTTGAAGAACTCCTTGAACGCACGAACAAAGGCTTCCCGCTGCCCGAAGCGATCTTGTCGCTCGATGCGGAAGAGCAGATGATCGACGCCGACGATCTGCGCGAATCGCTTCGCGACAGGTTGCGCGTGATGCGCGAGACAGTTGAAGCGGCACTGGCCGGACACTGGCAGCCTAAGCTGATTGCCGACGACAAGGACAAATATCCCGCGCGGGCCGGAAAGGCCCTCTGCGGCGATCTGCTCTGGCGCGCCAGTGAGATCGCCGTGGCGCTGGGCACATGCAACGCTTCGATGGGCCGCATCGTTGCCGCTCCTACGGCGGGCAGCTGCGGTATTCTGCCGGGGCTGCTCTTTGCTTGGCAGGAGAATAAAAACGGCGTGGATGACATCGTGCTGAACGGTCTGATCGTCGCGGCGGCCGTGGGCGAGATCATCGCCAACCGTGCTACGCTGGCCGGCGCTTCCGGCGGCTGTCAGGCCGAGTGCGGCGCTGCGGCGGCGATGGGCGCAGCAGCGCTGTGCTTCATGGAAGGCGGCGACGCCGAGGCGTGCGCTCATGCTGCGGCCCTGGCGCTGAAATCGATCCTCGGCCTTGCCTGTGACCCCGTTGCCGGACTGGTGGAGTCGCCATGCGTCAAGCGCAACGGCTCGCTCGTCGCCCTCGGGGCGATCGCTGCCGATATGGCTCTGGCAGGCGTGCGTTCCATCATTCCTCCCGATGAGGTCGTGGACGCCATGGCCGAAGTGGGCCGCTCCCTGCCCGCCACCCTGCGCGAGACCGCCCGCGGCGGTTGTGCCCGCACCCCTGCCGGCCAGGCGATGAAAAGGAAATTGAGTGCGTCTGTCCCTGCGGCGGGAGCGGAAGAGTATAATTGATCGTTTCCTGATGAAATTGTCGTTAAAGTAATGGACAGATAGCGTCCTTTGTGAGGACGTAATACAGGAGAGCGGCGCGCAGAAGCGTAATTTTCTTCAGCGCGCCGCTTTTTATTATCGCTTTATTATATGCGTTTGGACTTGCTTGGAATTTTGTTTTGGTTCTTACTCTTGAAATGAAAAAAAATACGCGGGGCATCAAAAATCCACATCTTCTTTCGTGGTGCCTGGCAGAGACTGTAGAACGCTGTGTTCATCGTGATTGGCAGAGCTCTTTTCGGTGCGGAAACGGCATGAAAAAGACACTGGGTTGAAATTTATGGACTGATTTTTATGAAAATGCCCTTGTGAAGTTCGCTTCTAAATTGTAAAATGAAGGTTGGTATAAGGTGACTTGTGTCAGACCGGTGTTCCGCCGTTTCCTAACAATTACTGAAACGGCGGCGGTCTTGGGCGCGCGTAAAATCGAGCGTCCTCCTACATTCTATCTATTATTTTAAGGAGTGAAAGATTTTGAGCATTTATGTGATCCTGGGAGTGCTGCTGGGAGTGATCGGCGGCACAGCGGCGGGCATGTACATTGCCAAAGGAGTAGCACGGCGAACGGTCGAGGAATCGCGCCAGAAGGCCGAGAACATCGTCAAGGAAGCGCAGGCCAGCGCTGCCCGAGACAGCAAAAACCTGCTTTCCGAAGCGCGCGATCAGGCCTCGAAGGTCCGTCAGGAAGCGGAGCGCGACGCCCGCGAGCGCAGAACGGAGATCCAGCGCACCGAGCGTATGATCGAGCAGAAGGAAGAGCGTCTCGACCGCAAGCTGGAAAAACTCCAGCACCGTGAGGACGAGATGAAGGCCCGTCAGGAGGCGCTCGAAAAGAAGGTGTCCGAGGCGGAGGATCTGTGCCGTCAGCGTGTCGCCGAGATCGAGCGCGTCGCGCAGATGACCTGCGAACAGGCGCGCGATACGCTTCTCCATGAAGTCGAAGAGAGCGCCCAGCGCCGCATCGGCCTGCGTCTGATCGAGCTTGAGGAGCAGGCGCAGCGCGACGCTAACAAAAAGGCGCGCGAGATCGTCATTACCGCCGTGCAGCGCTGTGCCGTGGAGAAGTCTTCCGACGTGGCGATCAGCACCGTGTCGCTGCCCAATGACGAAATGAAGGGGCGCATCATCGGCCGCGAAGGCCGCAACATCCGCGCCTTCGAGACAGCCACGGGCGTCGATCTGATCGTTGACGACACGCCCGAAGCCGTTACCCTCAGCTGCTTCGATCCCGTGCGCCGCGAGATCGCTCGTCTTTCTCTGGAAAAGCTGGTCGTCGACGGCCGCATTCACCCCGCTCGCATCGAAGAACTCGTCGCCAAGGCCACGGCCGAAGTGGAGGAGTCGATCGCTGAGGCCGGCGATCAGGCGCTCATGGAGCTGGGCATCAAGCAGATGAACCCCGAGCTCGTGCGTACCATCGGTACGCTGCGCTACCGTTACAGCTACGGCCAGAACGCGCTTCAGCACAGCCTTGAGGTTGCTTACATCTCCGGCATGATCGCCGCCGAACTGGGACTCAACGAAGAGACTGCGCGCCGCGCCGGTCTTCTGCACGACATCGGCAAGGCGATCGACTTCAAGGTCGAGGGGCCGCACGCCCTCATCGGCGCTGATCTCGCCAAACGCTACGGCGAGCAGCCCGAAGTCATCAACGCGATCGCTTCGCACCACGAGGACGTGGAAGCCGCCACGATCTTCGACACGATCGTGGCCACGGCCGACGCGATCAGCGCCGCCCGTCCGGGTGCGCGCCGTGAGAGCATCGACGCCTACGTCAAGCGTCTTGAAAAGCTCGAAACGGTCGCCAACGGATTCAAGGGCGTCAGCAAGGCGTTCGCCATCCAGGCCGGCCGCGAAGTGCGCGTCATGGTCGCGCCACATGTTCCCGACGAAGCAGCTGTCGCCAAGCTGGCGTTCGACATTGCCCGCAAGATCGAGGAGGAACTCAAGTATCCCGGACAGATCAAGGTCACGGCGATCAAGGAGATCCGCGCCTCCGATCTGGCCAAGTAACTCGGCATGAGAATACTGTTTACAGGAGACGTCGTCGGCCGCCCCGGCCGCGACGCCTTCTTTTCGATGCTCCCGCGACTGCGCTCTTGCAAGGGGCCTTTTGATTTCGTCATCGTCAACGGCGAGAACAGTGCCGCAGGTCGCGGTCTGACGGAAAAGGTCATGAATCAGTTCTTCGATGCCGGAGTAGACGTGATCACTTCCGGCAACCATATCTGGGACAAACGCGAATTCATGCCGTTGCTTGACGCCGAACCGAGAGTGCTGCGCCCGCTCAACTACCCGTCGGGAGTTCCCGGACGCGGCTGGGGCGTGTTCAACTCGCGAAACGGACAAAGATTGGCCGTCGTCAGCCTGCAGGGGCGCGTCTTCATGCCTCAGACGGACTGTCCTTTCAAAGCGATGGATGCTCTTCTGTCACAACTTGGCAACGTTCCTGTCTTCGTCGATTTTCACGCCGAAGCCACGTCGGAAAAGCGGGTCATGGGGCTGTATCTTGACGGGCGCGTTGCCGCTCTTGTCGGTACGCATACGCATGTGCAGACTGCGGACGAGGAAATCCTGCCCAGCGGCACGGCCTACATCAGCGACGCAGGCATGACCGGCGCGTTCCGCGGTTCTATCGGCATGACCTACGAGAGCGTACTACCGAAATTTCTCACCTCTTTGCCGACGCGTTTTGAAGTTGCCGAGGAAGACGTGCGTTACAATGGCGTAATAATCGACATTGACGATGAGGTTGGCTGCGCCTGCAACATAGAGCGTCTCGCGTTTCGCCAGGGCGAGATCGACTGATAATTTAAGCCAGAAATATACTGATAGGGAGTGCGCGAAAAATATATTTTTCTGGGTTCCCTTCAAAAAACGAGCGTCGGACATTGCGTTTCCGACGCTCGTTTTTTATGCAAAAGGGCTTGACTGCAACGCTGACTACTCTTTCACGGTTTGTGAAAGAGAGTAAAAAGTGAATTCAATTTGATTAAGAAGAATATGAAATTGTTGTCTAAATGAAGGTGTAGACAAATAAACGGACGTGGTGTATCATTCTTTCTGCGCCGAACGGAAAAGGTGGTTCACATTGAACCTCTAAACGTAAGGTGTCGCACCTTGACAAAGGAAGACGATGAAGAGAAGCCAAGCAAGTAAGGCGGGCTAAGGAAAGCCGATTTTATTTTCGGAGAGTTTGATCCTGGCTCAGGATGAACGCTGGCGGCGTGCTTAACACATGCAAGTTGGGCGGTTTCTTTCGAATGAGACTTCGGTGGATTTTGGAAGAGATAGCAGCGGACGGGTGAGTAAAGCACAAGGACGTGCCCTGAGGCGGGGGACAACTACGGGAAACCGTAGCTAATACCCCGTAAGCCGAGAGGTGAAAG
>JAEEGH010020642.1_pt1 | contig 13672 bp, 9 predicted proteins | sample 9134181 | NCBI WGS metagenome assembly JAEEGH01 (sample SAMN16246544, study PRJNA631951) | gut metagenome | biome: gut microbiome; feature: rumen; material: DP-attached | host: Bos | place: Iran: Karaj | collected 2018-10
TACCTTAAACACTCCCTCTGCACCCTCAGAGCGGCCAATCCAGTTACGCTGAGTCTCCTTCAGTGACTCTCTCCAGTCAATGGTGTCCAGTCCGTCCAGCAGACGCTGAGCATAGGCAGACACACGGAGGCACCACTGGCGCATCTTCTTCTGTTCTACAGGATAGCCACCACGAACGCTGACACCATTCACCACCTCGTCGTTAGCCAGTACGGTACCCAGTCCAGGACACCAGTTGACCATAGTTTCTGCAAGGTAGGCAATGCGGTAGTTCATCAGCACTTCCTGCTTCTTTTTCTCAGAGTAGCTGGCCCAGTCAGAGGCTGTAAAGTGCAGCTCCTCTGTACCCAGGGCGTTGCAGTTCTCCGTACCCATCAGTTCAAAGTGCTCAATGAGCTTGATGGTGGGCTGTGCCTTCTTGGAAGACAGGCTGTAGTAGCTCTTGAACATTCGCTGGAAAGCCCATTGTGTCCACTTGTAGTAACCAGGATCACAGGTACGTACCTCACGGTCCCAGTCGAAGCAGAAACCAATTTTGTCCAGCTGCTGACGATAACGGGCAATGTTCTCATTCGTTGTCTTCTCAGGATGCTGTCCTGTCTGAATGGCATATTGCTCAGCAGGCAGTCCATAGGCATCGTAACCCATGGGGTTCAGTACGTTAAAACCTTTCAACCGCTTGTAGCGGGCATAGATATCGCTGGCAATGTAGCCCAACGGATGACCAACATGGAGTCCTGCACCACTGGGATACGGGAACATGTTGAGCACGTAGTATTTCTTCTTGTTGGGGTCTTCCACTACGCGATAAGTGCCGTTTTCTACCCATCGCTTCTGCCATTTCTTCTCAATTTCTCTGAAGTTGTATTCCATATTTTGACAATTTTATTTTCTTTTTGGTGTGCAAAGATACGATTTATCTTTTAGATAACAAACGGAAAAATCACTTTTTTAGTATTTTCCGCCAAAATATTTGGAAGTTTCAAAATAATCGTTTATCTTTGCAGCACATTTACAAAACAACAAATTCAAACAATTTAAAACTTAAAGTATTATGAAGAAATTTTTACGCTTTTCATTGATGATGTTTTTTGCCATGATTGGCACAAGTGCATTTGCAGAAGACATTATTTGGCAGGAAGACTTCAGTTCTTATGCAAAGGATGATGTTCCTTCTGGTGGTACTTATTCTTACGTTTGTACTGACGGTGCCAGTGCAACCAAGATTTATGAAGAGGCTTTAGCTGGTGGTGCTGCACCGGAATTGCTCGTTTCAAAGAAGTCAAATGATGTTGCTGGTGGTACTTTTACAGCTACTGTTTCACTTGGTGGCAGAACAGGTGATTTCTACTTGGCTTTCAAGTGCAACAAGAACATTTCCGTTTCCGTTTCAGGTGGTACTTTGGGTGAAGTAACCAAAACAGGTAATGACTATGTTTATCCTATTACAGGTGCAAGTGGTACACTAACCGTCAAATTTGAGAACACTCTTACTACAAACGCCCGTCTTGACAACATCAAGTTGTATCAGGGTCAGGGTTTGTTGCCTGCAGGCCTTTCTTGGGGTACTTCTGCAAGAACCGTTACCATTGGTGCTGACGACAATGTATTCCCTGAGCTGCAGAACGACAACAACCTGCCTATTACTTATAGCAGTTCTGAGACAAGTGTAGCAACGATTAATTCTTCTGGTAGCATCACGCTCATTGCAGCTGGTCAGACCGTTATTACCGCTTCATTTGCTGGTGACAGCCAGTATGAGGCAGCTGAAGTTTCCTATACCCTGACTGTGAAGGAAGCTGCTGGCCCTGTAACCGTTACAGAGGTTGATGTTGCTGGTGCTCTGTCTGTTATCAATGGATTGGAAGATAATCAAACAACTACAGACGAGTATAAGGTAACTGGTTTCATCGTAACTGATCCTGACTTCCAGACGAAGCCTGATGGATCTTACTATGGTAACTGCAACTTCGAAATAGCAGACGCAGCCAACGGCACAACCACGCTGACTGTTTTCCGTACAAAGTCATTCGACAATCAGAACTTTACTGAAGAACAGATTAATGCCGGTATCCTCAAGAAGGGTGACAAGGTGGTAATCCAGGGTAAGCTCCAGAAGTATATTAAGGACGGTGCTGTTGTTCCTGAGCTTAAGAACTGCTACCTGATCAGCGTAAACGGCAGCTCTAACATCAATAGCCTCGTTATTGATAATGATGTGAACGCTCCGATGTACAACCTGAAAGGTCAGCGTGTTGACGCAAACTATCGTGGTGTTGTGATTCAGAATGGCCAGAAGCGCATTCAGAAGTAATCACTCCCCTACTCTATTTATAAACATAGCGGGTGACCCTCAAGGTTGCCCGCTATTGTTTTTTTAGCTAAAGTTTGGGTATATGAAATAAAATGATTAACTTTGCGGACTAAAAGTAGAAACAACTCATGGCAAAGTTAGGCAAGGAGCTTACTCCGATGATGAAGCAGTTTTTCGACTTCAAGGCAAAGTACCCTGAAGCTCTGCTGCTATTCCGTTGTGGTGACTTTTACGAGACTTATTGTGAAGACGCTGTGACAGCCTCACGTATCCTGGGTATAACGTTGACTAAGCGTAACAATGGAGCAGGTGCGAAGGGTGATGAGATGGCGGGTTTCCCCCATCATGCGCTTGATACTTATCTGCCTAAGCTCATCAGGGCTGGTAAGCGTGTTGCCATTTGTGACCAGCTGGAAGATCCCAAGCTGACGAAGAAACTCGTCAAGCGTGGCATTACAGAGTTGGTGACACCAGGTGTGGCCATGAGTGATACCGTGCTGAACTACAAAGAGAATAACTTCTTGGCAGCCATTGACTTTGGTAAGGGAACATGTGGTGTCAGTTTCCTTGACATCTCTACCGGTGAGTTTCTTTGTGGTGAAGGTACCTATGATTACATCGAAAAGCTGCTCACCAACATTCAGCCCAAGGAAGTGCTCTATGACCGCACGCACAAACAGGACTTCGAACGTTTGTTTGGCACTCGTTACTGCACCTTCGAACTGGATGACTGGGTATTCACGGAGCAGACAGCCAGACAAAAGCTGCTGAAGCACTTTAACGTGAAGACACTGAAGGGCTTTGGCGTAGAACACCTGAAGAGCGGTGTCATAGCCAGTGGTGCCATTCTGCAATATCTGGAACAGACGCTGCACACTCAGATAGGCCATATCACGAGCCTGTCACGCATTGAGGAAGATAAATATGTACGCATGGACAAGTTCACCATTCGCTCTCTGGAGCTGATGGGAACCATGCAAGAGGGTGGGGTGTCGCTGCTTGATGTCATTGACCGTACAGTATCACCTATGGGTGGCCGTCTGCTGAGGCGTTGGGTGGTCTTCCCCCTGAAGGATGAACGTCCCATCAACGAACGCCTGGACATTGTGGATTACTTCTTCCGTGAGCCAGAGTTCCGCCAGTGTGTTGACGAGCAGCTACACCAGATAGGTGACTTGGAGCGTATCATCTCGAAGGTGGCTGTAGGACGTGTATCACCTCGTGAGGTGGTGCAGCTGAAAAGGGCGTTGACAGCCTTGCAGCCCATCAAGACAGCTTGTGAACAAGCCCAGAACGAAGCCCTCAGACGGGTAGGGGAGCAGTTGAACATTTGTGAGACATTGCGTGACCGTATTGGTCGTGAGATAGAGAATGACCCTCCACAGCTGGTCAACAAGGGTGGCGTCATCCGAACGGGTGTCAATAGTGAGCTTGATGAGCTGCGTAACATTGCCTATTCCGGCAAGGATTATCTGCTGAAGATACAGCAACGCGAAGCCCAGTTGACAGGCATCAACTCATTGAAGATAGGTTTCAACAATGTGTTCGGCTACTATCTGGAGGTGCGTAATACGTATAAGGACCAGGTGCCGCAAGACTGGATTCGCAAGCAGACACTGGCACAGGCAGAGCGTTACATCACGCCTGAGTTGAAGGAGTATGAAGAGAAGATACTGGGAGCTGAGGATAAGATACTAAGCCTGGAGGAACGTTTGTTTGCCGAACTGGTGGAGTCGATGCAGGCCTATATTCCACAGATTCAGATTGATGCCAATCTCATTGCCCATCTTGACTGTCTGCTTTCAGCTGCCAAGACAGCGGAAGAGAACCACTATGTCCGTCCAGTGATTGATACTTCCGATGTTATCGACATCAAACAGGGACGTCATGCTGTCATCGAACAGCAGCTGCCTCTGGGTGAGCGTTATGTGCCCAACGATATCTATTTGGATAACGAACGGCAGCAGATCATCATCATCACAGGTCCGAATATGGCTGGTAAATCGGCTCTGCTGCGCCAGACAGCCCTCATCGTACTCCTTGCCCAGATAGGCAGTTTCGTGCCTGCAGAGAGCGCAAGAATAGGCCTGGTGGATAAGATATTCACGAGGGTAGGGGCCTCAGACAACATTTCGCTGGGTGAATCTACCTTCATGGTGGAAATGACAGAGGCCTCCAACATACTGAACAATGTCTCTGACCGCTCGCTGGTGTTGTTTGACGAATTGGGAAGAGGTACTTCCACCTACGATGGCATCTCGATAGCTTGGGCCATTGTGGAATACCTGCATGAGAATAGCCGAGGACGTGCCCGTACACTCTTTGCCACCCATTATCATGAGTTGAACGAGATGGAGAAGAACTTCAAGCGCATCAAGAACTACAACGTCTCAGTAAAGGAAATGGACGGCAAGGTAATCTTCCTCAGAAAGCTGGAGCGGGGTGGGAGTGAGCACTCGTTTGGTATTCATGTGGCAGAGATTGCTGGCATGCCCAAGAGCATTGTGAAGCGTGCCAACGTCATATTGAAGCAGCTGGAGGCAGAGAATGCACAGGTGGGCAAGGCAGGCAAGCCTACAGCGGAGATTGCTCAAAGCCGTGAAGGCATGCAGCTCTCCTTCTTCCAGTTGGATGACCCTGTGCTGAGTCAAATTCGCGACGAGATACTGGGGCTTGACATCAATAACCTGACGCCTGTTGAGGCCCTCAACAAACTCAACGACATCAAAAAAATCGTCTCAGGGAAATGAGACGATTTCTTTTTATGCTTTCTTCCAACCACGAACCATTGTCCAGACTCCGATAATGATAAAGGGAATGCTGAGCAGCTGGCCCATATCGAGCGGCATGCCTGCCTCGAACGCCACCTGAATGTCTTTCGTGAACTCAATAAAGAAACGGGCTGTAAAGATATACGTCAGACAGAGGCCGAAGAAGAAACCTGTGCCTACCTTCTGGGGCATCTTACGGTAAAGATACCAGCCAATGAAGAAGAGTAGGGCATAGGCAATGGCCTCGTACAACTGTCCTGGATGGCGAGGCATGGAATCCACACGCTCGAAGATAAACGCCCAAGGCACGTCAGTAATCTTGCCGATAATCTCAGAATTCATGAGGTTGCCCAAACGGATAAACGTGGCTGTAGTAGGCGTTGCGATTGCGATGAAGTCGAGCACCGTCCAGAGAGGAACCTTATAGTGCTTCACATAGAGCCAGAGGGCGAGTATCAAGCCCAGCGTACCGCCATGTGAGGCAAGTCCCTCGTAGCCAGTGAACTTCCAGCCGCCATCTGCCAGAAAGTGTATGGGCAGCAACATCTCCAAGAAGCCCTTGAAACTAGTCAGGTAGGTCTGCGGCTCATAGAAGATGCAATGGCCCAGGCGGGCACCTGCCAGAATGCCTACGAAGCAGTAGATGAACAGCGGGTCAAAGAGCTCGTCCTTGATCTTCTGCTCCTTGTACAACCGCTTGACAATGAAATAGGCGAATGCCAGTCCAATCATCCAGCACAATGCATACCAACGAATCTCAAACGAGCCCAAACCAATGGCCGTATGGTTCGGATTCCAGATGATATAAAGAAGATTCTCCATAATTTATACATTAAAGCGGAAGTGCATGATGTCGCCGTCCTGCACTACGTAGTCCTTACCCTCTACAGCCAGTTTGCCTGCTTCGCGGACAGCAGCCTCAGAACCATACTGGATATAGTCATCATACTTGATGACCTCGGCACGGATAAAGCCCTTCTCGAAGTCGGTATGAATGACGCCTGCACACTGAGGAGCCTTCCAGCCCTTCTTATAGGTCCAGGCCTTCACCTCCATTTCGCCAGCAGTAATAAAGGTCTCGAGATTCAGCAGTGCATAAGCCTTTTTGATGAGACGGTTGACTCCACTCTCCTCCAATCCCAGCTCCTCCAAGAACAGCTGCTTGTCCTCGTAGCTCTCGAGCTCTGCAATGTCCTCTTCCGTCTTGGCAGCAATAATCATCGCCTCAGCACCTTCTTCCTTGGCCAGCGCCTCCACTTTCTGCGTCATGGCGTTACCACTCTTGGCCTCTGCTTCGCCAACGTTGCAGACATAGAGCACAGGCTTGGCTGTCAGCAAAAAGAGGTTGCGGGCGCAATCCTGCTCTTCCTTGCTCTCAAACTCCACGATACGGGCGTTCTTGCCCTGTTCCAGCACCTCTTTATAGGCCTTCAGCACAGCTACTTCCACCTTGGCATCCTTATTGCCGGCAGCAGCAGCCTTCTCTGTCTTTGCCAGACGGCTGTCGATGGTTTCAAGATCCTTCAGCTGCAGCTCGGTATCAATGATTTCCTTGTCGCGGATGGGGTCAATGGTACCATCCACATGGGTGATGTTCTCATCCTCGAAACAACGCAGTACATGGATGATGGCGTCTGTTTCGCGGATGTTTCCCAAAAACTTATTGCCTAGTCCTTCACCCTTGGAAGCTCCCTTCACCAAACCTGCTATATCCACGATTTCACAGGTGGCAGGAACAATACGTCCAGGATGAACCAGCTCGGCCAGTTTCGTCAGGCGCTCGTCAGGAACGGTGATGACACCTACGTTAGGTTCTATCGTACAGAAAGGGAAGTTGGCTGCCTGTGCCTTCGCACTCGACAGACAGTTGAAAAGGGTTGATTTTCCCACGTTGGGTAACCCTACAATACCACATTTTAATGCCATTTTCTTGTATAATGTTATAATTTGGCGACAAAATTACGTAATTATCTGCGGATAACAAAATAAAAACTTGTTTTTATCAGAATAATTGTTTACCTTTGTGCCGAAAATGATGGAGACCATAATTTTTGTTTAACAATTTAAATACTTAACATTATGCAGTTTTTAGAAGCTATTGAAACTTGTGTTGTAAAGAAGTATTGTGACTTCGAAGGTCGTGCTTCACGTTCAGAATTCTGGTGGTACACGCTGGGTTATGTTATTGTAAGCTATGCATGGTCATTCATCATGGGCTTGATAACAGGTGCGTCAGTGATGGCGGGTATGGACGGTAATTTCCAGTTCTCAGCCATTCAGCTGCTGTCTTATATTCCTGCGTTTGCTCTTCTGTTGCCGACGCTGGGTGTTGGTGCCCGTCGTTTGCATGACATCGGCAAGAGCGGCTGGTGGCAGCTGCTTTACCTCATCTGCTGCGGTGGATTGGTACTGCTTTACTTCTTCGTTCAGGACAGCGAGGGTGACAACCAGTACGGTCCCAGACCCCAGAACTAACCAACCGTCCCAACAACTTTTAAGAGGCATCCGTCATCATCGGGTGCCTCTTTTTGTATCATTTCAGCAGTCCGACTTTCAAAATATTCAATTTTTGTTTCAAAATTTACAAAATTTACGCTTGCAGGCTATAAATCCTTGGCAATTTCAGAATTTTTACTTATATTTGCAACTGGATATATATTAAGATATATGAGAAAGAGAATCTTCCTAATTGCCACACTACTATTAATGGCAACGACGTTCTGCCACGCCCGCTCGCTCACGCTGGCCGAGGCCGACACCATCATTGTGATCCTATTAGTTGTTGTGGCATTGCTTCTTGTACTGGGAGGCATCATTCTCCATCACAACAAGGTGGTCAGACGGCGAAACGAGCAGCTTCTCCGAATACTCAATGCACTGGATGACTATCGGGCTATTGTAGGCGACGGGACTTTGTCGCTGGACGAGCAGGAAGATATCTTGAGTAAAAAGCAGCCTAAGCCAAAGGCTGCAAAAGTAGTCCACATGGACGATGGGCAGGCATTCTTCGTGAAGATGGATGCCCGCGTGAATAAAGAGAAGCCCTTTACGGATCCAGCTTTTGACCAACAGATGCTGGCAGAGTTTATGGGAGTCGATTTGGAGACGTTCTGTAAACTGGTGCCACGCTATAAGGATCCCAAGAGGACTCTTGACTATATCAATTCCCTGCGGGCTGAGTACGCAGCGAAGATTCTCATGGACCACTCAGACTACTCAATGGACGACATTACCAGTATGTGTGGCTTCAAGGATTCAGCGGCTTTTATCAGCACCTTCAAATTCGCCTTCGGTGTAACGCCGACTGACTATCTGAACAGCATGAACCAGATGTTCAAGAAGAAAGTCAAAGGTTAAACGAAGTAAGCTGGCTTGATGATACCCCAGGTACCCTTCGAAGATTGCTCGGTCCTAAGGCTTGAATTCTCTCGAGAATTCAGGACTTAGCCCGGTCCAAAGTCTTTCGGAGTCGGTGCCTTCGAAAGGATGAGTCGGCAGCAAAGGTTTTGCGAGATTATTCTATTGTTATATCAATGCAAGATGACCTTCTGATGTAGTTCTTTAATGTGCTTCAAGCCAGTTGGTTCCCCAGCCGCTGTCGGCAACTAAAGGTACCTGCATCTGGAAGGCGTTTTGCATCTCTTCAAGGACAATTTGTTCCACTCGTTCTTTCTCCTCTGGATAGACGCTGAAGTTGAGTTCATCGTGTACTTGGAGAATCATTTTCGAACGGATGCCTTCAGCCTGGAATCTATTATAAATATGTATCATGGCCACTTTGATGATGTCGGCAGCAGTGCCCTGAATGGGGGCATTGATGGCATTGCGCTCAGCAAAACCACGAACGGTTCCATTGCGGCTATTGATGTCTGGCAGGTAACGGCGGCGTCCGAATAGGGTAGTGACATAGCCTTTTTCGCGGGCCTGCTGCTTGGCCTGTTCCATGTAGTCGTGAACCTGTGGGAAGGTCTCAAAGAAGCCGTTGATGAGCTGGCGAGCCTCGTCACGAGAGATTTCCAAACGCTCTGCCAAACCAAACATGGTAATGCCGTAAATGATGCCGAAATTCGCCCGCTTGGACTTCGAACGTTCGTCACGACTGACCTCATCAATACCTTTTTTATAAATAATGGCAGCTGTGGCAGCATGCAGGTCCTTGCCTTCACGGAACACGCGAATCATGTTCTCATCGCCAGATAAGTGGGCCATCACGCGCAGTTCAATTTGGCTGTAGTCGGCCGAGAAGAACAGGCATCCAGGCTCTGGAACAAAGGCCTTGCGAATCTCCTTACCGTCTTCTCCGCGAACAGGAATGTTTTGCAGGTTGGGGTCGCTTGACGAGAGACGTCCAGTAGCTGTAACCGTCTGATTGAAAGAGGTATGGATGTGTCCTGTACGTGGGTTAATCAGTTTGGGAAGCGCATCGATATAGGTTCCTAACAGCTTCTTCAACCCACGATGCTCCAGAATGTCGGCCACAATCTCGTGCTTGCCCTTCAGCGTCTGCAGCACTTCCTCGCTGGTGACAAACTGGCCCGTCTTGGTCTTTTTAGGTTTCTCCACAATCTTCATCTGTGAGAACAGGATGTCGCCCACCTGCTTGGGGGAGGCGATATTGAACTGCTGGCCGGCCAGTTCGTAGATTCTTTGTTCCAGTTCCAGGATGCGACGCGTCAGGATGCCTGACGTTTCTTTCAGAGACTCGGTATCCAGACACACGCCGTTCATCTCCATATCCGCCAAAACGGGCATCAGGGGCATCTCCAGATTGTAGAACAGGTCTTCGCACTCATACTTCTTGAGCTCTGGCTCCAGCTTGTTCTTCAGCTGAAGGGTGATGTCGGCATCCTCCGCAGCATACTCATAGACTTTTTCAGGGGGTAGGTCGCGCATGGAACGTTGGTTCTTTCCTTTCGGTCCGATAAGCTCATCAATATGGATGGTCTGGTAGTCGAGATAAATCTCCGCCATGTAGTCCATGTTGTGACGCAGCTCAGGTTGGATGAGGTAGTGGGCAATCATGGTGTCCCACATCTTACCCTTGAGGGTGATGCCATAGTTGCGTAACACCTCGAGGTCGTACTTCAGGTTTTGTCCTACCTTGAGGATGGACTCCTCTTCATAGACGGGTCGGAAAATATCGACCACTTTTTGGGCTTTGTTACGGTTGGCCGGCACAGGAACGTAAAATGCCTCATGTTCCTTGACTGCGAAGCTCAAACCCACCAATTCTGCCTCAATGGGATTGGTTGAAGTGGTTTCCGTGTCTAGACTGAGAATTTTCGTGGACAATAATTTTGAGCAAATTTTTCTCATTTCGTCCTCATTATCAATGAGATGGTATTCGTGAGGGGTCGTTTTTAGGCTCGATATTTTTGAATTTTCATGCTCAACCCGCCCGTCGGCCGGAAATTCTGCAAATAAATCGAGCTGTGCGTTCACGGTTTTTTGCACCACTTCAGGTTTTTTAATAATTCGGTTGGCGAAGCTCTTGAACTCCAGTTCGTCGAAAATTCGGACGAGTTCTCTTTCGTTGGGCTCCACCACTTTCAGTTCGTCCATGTTGAGCTCAATAGGAACATCGGTCTTGATGGTTGCCAGGAAGTAGGACATCTTGATGTCGTCGATGTGCTCCTGTATCTTTTCCTTCAGTTTGCCCTTGACTTCATCGACGCGGAGGATGAGCTGCTCAACACTTCCAAATTCATTGATAAGTTTAGTGGCGGTCTTCTCGCCAACGCCAGGACAGCCAGGGAAGTTGTCGGCTGAGTCGCCCATGAGTGCCAGCAGGTCGATGACTTGAAGGGTAGAGGAGATGCCGTATTTCTCAGTCACCTCCTTGGGGCCCATCACCTCGTAGCCGCCCCCATGTCGCGGACGGTAGATGCTGACGTTGTTGGTAACCAGCTGTCCGTAGTCCTTGTCGGGGGTGAGCATAAAGGTAGGTATGCCGATGGAATCTGCCTTTTTGGCCAAAGTACCGATGACATCGTCGGCTTCGAAACCGTCAATTTGTATGATGGGAATGTTATATGCCTTCAGTATCTCCTTGATGATGGGAATCGCCGTGCGGATGTCTTCAGGAGTCTCTTCACGCTGCGCCTTGTAGGCAGGAAAGGCCTCGTTGCGGAAGGTGGGGCCATGAGGATCGAAGGCCACGCCGATGTGTGTGGGCTGCTCTTTGGTGAGCACCTCATTGAGTGTGTTGACAAAGCCCATAATGGCTGATGTGTTCTGTCCCTTCGAGTTGATTCTCGGGTTTTTGATGAACGCATAATACGCTCTGTAAATGATGGCGTAGGCATCAATAAGAAACAGTTTATCCATAATAATTTCTATTTTCCGCGTAAAATTACTAAAAAATTTGGCAATATCCGAGAGAAATCACTAATTTTGTATCAAAATTCTCAAAAATGGATTATTTGAAGCTTATCCAACAGCCAATTGAAGGCAATTTAAGCGACTTTTCGGAGTTGTTCAACAATGCGTTGGTTCATCAAGACCAGCTGCTCTCACAAGTACTAACTCATATCCGTCAGCGTGGTGGAAAGCGTATGCGACCTATCCTCATTCTGCTGATGGCCAAGAACTATGGGGACGTTTCAAAGACCACCTTACATTCTGCAGTAGGATTGGAACTCTTGCATACTGCCTCTCTGGTGCACGATGACGTGGTGGACGAAAGTGAGGAAAGACGCGGACAGGCCTCCGTGAATGCTACCTATGATAATAAGGTAGCCGTATTGGTGGGTGACTACCTGCTCTCTACTGCTTTGTTGCATGTAGCCTATACGGATAATGCCACCATCATCCAGAACCTGGCTGATCTGGGCAGAACCCTGGCACGAGGCGAGATTCTGCAGCTGTCAAACATCAAAAACACCGAAATCAACGAGGATGTCTATTATGATGTGATCAAGATGAAGACGGCCGCCTTGTTTGAATCATGTGCCAGCATCGGTGCAATGTCGGCAGGTGCCTCGCCTGAGGAAGTGGAAGAATCCCGTTTGTTCGGTCAGAACCTTGGTATCATTTTCCAGATTCGTGACGATATTTTTGATTATTATGAGTCAAAAGACATCGGCAAACCTACTGGCAACGATATGGCAGAGGGAAAGCTCACGCTACCCGTTATCTACGCCTTGAATAATAGCCATCTGGAGTCCATGCAGACGCTGGCCCGTAAGGTAAAGGCAGGAACCATCAATAGTGATGAAATCGCCGTTTTAGTGGAGTTTGCCAAGGAAAACGGAGGTATAGAGTATGCTGAACGTCGCATGAACGACTACCGTTCCCTCTGCATGGAATATATCGAGAGCAGCGTAAAAGAAAAGGCAATCAGGGATGCCCTGACTGCCTATGTAGATTACGTGATTGAACGTAAGCTGTAGAAGAGTTTGTCGTAGCTCTTCTTCAACTTAGAAGAATTTCACTTCTTCACCAATTACCTCGCTCAGCAGCAGGTTAGCCAAGCGGCTGGTTCCCATGCGGAACCACTGGTTGGTGAGCCATTTCTTGCCCAGCACCTCCTTGACGATGGTGTACATCGTAATGGCATCCATCACGGTGTTCAGTCCTCCTGCAGGCTTGAAACCAATCTGTATGCCCGTCTCCTCGTAGTATTCCTTAATTGCCTGGCACATGACGTAAGCGGCCTCTGGGGTAGCAGCAGGCTCCAGCTTTCCTGTGGAAGTCTTGATGTAATCGGCTCCGGCATACATGGACAAAATAGAGGCCTTCTTGATGTTCTCAGCCGTTTTCAGGCAACCAGTTTCCAGTATGACCTTCATCTTCTTGTCGCCACATACATGCTTTAATTCTGCGATTTCATCGCAAACAGTCTCATAGTCGCCGCTCAGGAACTTACCCACAGACATCACGATGTCAATCTCAGTAGCACCGTCCTTGACTGCCAATGCGGTTTCTGCCACCTTGACTTCAATCAGCGCCTGTGAGGAGGGGAAGCTACCGCTGACGCAGGCAATCTCTACGCCTTCCACTTCGAGAGTCTCGCTGACGGTCTTGGCGAAACAGGGATATACACAAATAGTGGCAACATGGGGCAGGTCAGGGTATGCCTCTTCAAACTTGTTGACGCGCTCTGTAAAGGCCATCACGCTTTCCTCGGAATCCGTTGTCTTCAAGGTGGTTAGTTCAACGCTACCCATCAGGAACTTCTTGATTTCCAGTGTATCATTCTCAGGAACCTTTTCAGCAATGATTTTCTTCACGGCGGCTTTTACGTCGTCGTCACTTAACTTACAATTGTACTTAGCAAGCGCTTCTTCATACTTGCTCTTTGGCTGAGCGTCGTGCTCATGTCCACAATTACAATGTTGTTCACCCATAGTTTTTTGTTGTTTTATAGATTAATTATGCCAAAAGTTTCTCGTTTTCTATATGCCGAAGCGAGTCACGCCGGGTCATTTTGTCCATCGCTTTCTCAAACTCTGCCGTCAGGTCAACGCCCGTCTGATTCGCCAGGCAGATTAATACCCACAGGATGTCGGCCATTTCTTCACCCATCGCCTCGTGCCCATTGTCAGCGCCACGCGGGTCAGTATCTTTCCATGACTTCTCCCCTAAG
>JAEEGH010020643.1_pt1 | contig 13672 bp, 7 predicted proteins | sample 9134181 | NCBI WGS metagenome assembly JAEEGH01 (sample SAMN16246544, study PRJNA631951) | gut metagenome | biome: gut microbiome; feature: rumen; material: DP-attached | host: Bos | place: Iran: Karaj | collected 2018-10
GCGTTTGGTGACGCCGCTCATTGAGCCCCTTTCCAAGGGGCGGCGAAAGCAGGGATGTAAAAAAAACATGGCGAACCCTGGAAGGGGTGATAACCCCCGGAAGGGCAAAGGCTCGAGAGCCATACAAGAAGACCTTGACGGAGGGCGGTTTCTGCCCGGAGTCAATTAAGTCCCTTGCCAAAGATTGGCGAGGGATTTAGGGAGTGGTTTGAAGCCCTCTCTTACGGTAAGAGAGGGTTGGGTAAGATGAGACGGTTGCAGGCAAAGCCTGCGACGGGGTTTGGGGGTATCCCCCACAGGGCTAAGCCCTGAAAAAGGGAACGCAGGGGGAACACCCTGAGAAAGGAATATCAGGGGAAGCCCCTGAAAAGGGGTTGCAGGGCTAAGCCCTGCTTAGTAGACGAAGACTTTGAAAGACTTGATGGAACCAGGGGCTCCAGCCTCTGCCCTCGGAAGATAATCGAGGGCAGAGAGAGACTGGGGAGCCCCCAAGTCGATCACCAGAAGATGAGGAAGCACCGTTTTCCTGGCACTCCGCCAGAAAGTAGACTCTTGGAGATCAAACACTTTATCCCCCGTGAAGTTCCCCCGATGGACATCCTCACTGTCCGCATATTTCACAGTCCAAGACTCCCGGCTAATGCGATTCCCATCCGCATCACGGGCATAAAGCTCTGCAATGCTAACTTCATCCTTCCCATCATGGGTAGAAAGGCACTGAATGGCAACAAATCTTCCCTTTTGTGGGGCAGCGAACCGAATCGTCTGCCAACCATTACCCGATGTCAGTTCTCCCTCGGCAGCGGGTGTCATCGAGTTGAGATCAGGCTTATCACCCGGATTATTATGTGTCCGCGATTTTTCAACATTCAACTTATTCAGTTCGGGGAGGTTCTGACCGAAGAGAACAGGCTTCTTCGTTCCCACGACATCGAGGACAATCACCTCGTTGCGACCCGGTTTCAGCCAACAGCCCGGCACATAGAGCGTCTGCTGAGGACCGATGTGCCAGAAACGTCCGATGGGATGGCCATTGACATAGACCTGGCCCTTGCCAAAGTTCTCCATATTGAGGAAGGTATCACCGATGCGTTTCTTCTTCAGATAGAAATAGCCCCGACAGTAGCCCCGACCATTGAAGATGCTGCCACCACCGGCGGCTGCAGCCTCAGAGAGGGCCTTGACAGCCGTCTGATAGTCATCAGGGATGGTCAGGATGGTCCATCGCTTGAGGTTCCAGGAGAGCTCATGCCCCTCCTGTTCAGCCGTGATCACCACACTCTCGGTGATACCCTTATAATCCTTGATGGCACGACCGAAGTTGATGCGGCCCATGGCCTCGACGAGGATCTTCAGTTCCTGACCCTTGCGGACAGGCGGGAGCTGGAGGCTCTTCTCATTGCGCACACGGTCGATCTTTCCGATGTAGGTGGAGTCGATGAACACCTGGGCGTAGTCGTGACAATCGTTGAGGGTGAGCACAGAGGGTGTCGCAATCTCCGGGAGGGAGGTCAGATAGAGGATGGAGCCCCAGCCCTGATTGAGTTCCTCCATGGTCTGGAGGGGTGAATCCATCACCAGCGAGTCGGCACCGAGGATGATATCCGCAAACTCCGTCAGCTCAAACTTGGGGATCGAGATAAGGTTGGCCGGATGGGTTGGCACCTCGGGGAGAGGCTTCTTGCTGTACTTCTGCATCATCGAGCGCAGGAGGAAGTATTTCTCGGTGGTGCCACCATACTCATTGATGGGGGCATCATAGTCGTAAGAGGTAACATCAGGAGCAAAGCCCGGGGAGTTGGCACCCGCCCAATGGCCAAAGGAGGTACCGCCGTGGGTCATATAGAGCGAGAAACTGATGCCCTTGGAGAGCATCTCATCTATGCCATCGACCATATCACGGGCAGGACGGGTCTCATGATTGGCACCCCACTTATCGAACCAACCGCTCCAAAACTCCGAACACATCTTCGGGGCATCAGGGCGCAGTTCGCCCAGGCGTTTGAACTGTTCATCGATATTGGCCCCTGTCCCAAAGTTCATGGTCCACACCAGATCCTCGAGTCCATTCTTCTCGAAGTTCGATGCCCAATCGCATTGGAACAGCAACACCCCGCTGGGGTCAGGCCCCAAAACTAAGTCGCTAGGGACAGGTCTACGGAGGTCTTCCTTTCCGCTGGGGTCAGGCCCCAAAACTAAGTCGCTGGGGACAGGTCTACCGAGGTCTGTCCCTAGCGACTTAGTTTTGGGGCCTGACCCTTGAGACTTAGTTTTGGGGCCTGACCCTAGAGGGAAGGTGGATTTGATGATGTCGCGGATGGCGGTGATGTAAGGCTTGTTCTCGCCATAGGAGCCGTATTCGTTTTCGACCTGGACCATGATGATGGGACCACCGTTCTGGATGGTCAGGGGGGCGAGTTGCTCTCCAACCTTCTCTTCGAAGATCTTCACGCGTTCCATGAAATAGGGATCGAGCTCGCGCAGGCGGATATCCTTTTTCTTCAGGAGCCACCAGGGCAGACCGCCCATCTCCCACTCTGCACAGACATAGGGTCCGGGGCGCACAATGACATACATGCCATGTTTCTGTGCCAGTCGGCAGAACGCTGCGATATCATTGTTACCGGTGAAATCGAACTCTCCCTCTCGCTGTTCATGAATATTCCAGAACACATAGATACAGAGTGTGTTCATGCCCAAGGCCTTACAGAGTTGGATGCGATGTTCCCAATAAGGTCGGGGGATGCGGGGGTAATGCACCTCGGCAGCCTTCACAATAAACGGTTGGCCGTTGAGCAGGAAGGTTTTGTTGCCCACCGTGAAATCACCGGCACTCACACACATCGAAACTGACAGGAAAAGCATGGTCAGTAGTAGTCTTACCTTTTTCATATTGTCTCAATTATTTCTATATTTGGTGCAAAGATACGAAATAAATTAAACATTAAACATGAAACATGAAAAATTTTATGTATCTTTGCAGCGAATATAACAAAACTGTAGATATGAAAAGACTGACATTACTCATTTTAGCGATGGTCTTTGTGGGATTGGCAAAGGCTGAGGATGGTCACCAGTTGTGGCTGAGGTATCAACCTGTTAACACGGCGAAGGTCACTGGGCCGGAGTGTGTGGCTGCGCAGGAGTTGAGGACGTATAGTACTAAGGATGTGGAGTTGAGGATTGATCCTGCCATGGAGGAGGAAGCGTACAAGATAGAAAGGAAATGTGGGGAAGGGCCATGTGTCATCACGGCGAAGAATGAGATCGGATTGCTGTATGGGGCGTATGATCTTCTTAGACAGAAGAACAGATTTAATAATAAGGACAGAAGGACAAATAATTCTTTAGATAATAAGGACATAAGAACAAAAGAAGATTTAAGACATAGTAACATATTAACAGATAATAAGGACATAAGAACAAAAGATATAGATAATAAGGACAGAAGGACAGGAGAAGAAGACGGGATAACGGTTAGTAGGCCGTATTATAGGTTGAGGATACTGAATCATTGGGATAATCTGAATGGGACGATTGAGAGGGGGTATGCTGGACTGAGTATCTTCTGGAAAGGGAAGGACAGTGGGAAGCGCTTCAGGGATCAACCGATCTTCGTGGAGGATCCTGATCAGCCGATTGATGCTGAACTTATCAAGGAATATGCCAGGGCCAATGCGTCGATCGGCATCAACGGTACGGTGCTGAACAATGTGAATGCCTCGCCTAAGATGCTGTCGGACGTATATATTAATAAGGTGAAGCAGTATGCCGACATCCTGAGACCTTATGGTATCAAGGTGTATCTGTCAGTGAACTTCGCCTCGCCCATGAGTATCCCTGCCAAGGGATTCAATGGCGGCAAACCCGTGAAGACCGCTGACCCGCTGAATGCTCAGGTGAAGGCCTGGTGGAAGGCGAAGGCCAAGGAGATCTACGCCCTGATTCCTGACTTCGGTGGATTCCTGGTGAAGGCTAATTCTGAGGGACAGCCCGGTCCGTTCGACTATAACCGTACTCATGCTGACGGTGCCAACACTCTGGCTGATGCCGTGAAGCCTTACGGGGGCATCATCATGTGGCGCTCGTTTGTGTATGGTGCCAAGCATAAGGGTGAAGACCGCGTGAAGCAGGCTGTGTCGGAGTTTGCTGAGCTCGACGGGAAGTTCCGTGACAATGTCATCCTACAGTCGAAGAACGGTCCTCTGGACTTCCAGCCCCGTGAGCCATACGCTCCTATCTTCGATAATATCCACCAGACGAAGCAGATGGCCGAGTTGCAGATCACGCAGGAGTATCTGGGGCAGTCGAGGCATCTGGTGTATCTGGCCCCGATGTGGCGTGAGTTCTTCGGGTTCGTTGCCCCTGAGAAGCTTGTGGGTATCGCTGGTGTAGCGAATATCGGACTGGACAAGAACTGGTGCGGTCATCATTTCTCACAGGCCAACTGGTATGCTTTTGGCAGACTGGCCTGGGATCCCAATCTGACCTCGGAGGCCATTGCAGAGGAGTGGATTGAACAGACCTTCGGTCTGAGTGAAAAGTGTAAAGTGAATAGTGAAAAGTGTAAAGTGAATAGTGAAAAACTATTATCGATGATGCTGAGATCACGGGAGGCTTGTGTGGACTATATGATGCCTATCGGTCTGCACCATATCTTTGCCTTTGATGAGCACTATGGACCAGAGCCTGACGGGTTTAATCCCCGTGTGCCTCTGGAGTGGTGTCCGACATATTATCACAAGGCGAATAAAGATAGTATCGGTTTTGACCGTACGCATACGGGTTCGAATGCGACGGCGCAGTATCGTGAGCCTTACTGTAGCATGTATGACAATATCAACACTTGTCCGGAGCGTTATCTGCTGTGGTTCCACCGTGTGCCGTGGAGTTACCGTCTGAAGAGCGGCAAGACTGTCTTTGAGGAAATGACATACCGTTATAACCGTGGTGTCGGTGAAGTAAAGGATTTCCTCCGCGTTTGGCAGGATGCCAAGCCGCTGATTGATGATCAGCGGTGGCAGGAGGTTCAAGAGAGGCTTGAGCATCAGTTGGATAATGCCAAGTTGTGGAGAAAGACTTGTTTGGATTATTTTGGAAGTTTTGCTTCCAAATAATCTTTCAAACAAGCAAAAGCAGGGTTCTTCCCTGCTTTTTTCATATTATTCCTTTTTTTTCAGGGCGTTGCCCTGTGTTCTTTTCGAAAAGAACCAAAAGGGTCTGTCCTTTTCTTCGGCGCGAAGAAAAGAACTAAAAGAAGCATCCACCCTAACCAAGCCTTCCCCTATATGGGAAGGATGTAATTGACTACGGGCAGAAACCGCCCTTCGTCAAGGGCTTCTTGTATGGCTCGCAGAGCCTGTGCCCCTTCGGGGCGAGCCATGGTCTTTTACATCCCTGCTTTCGCCGCCCCTTGAAAAGGGGCTCAAAGAGAGAGAGGCGGCAAAAGCTGCTAAAATCCCATGCGGAAAGGGGCTCAAAGAGAAAGTGAGAAGCGACAAACGCCGTAAAAGCATCAAATGGAAAGGGGCTCCCTTCGCCGACTACGCTAAACGCTGGTCGATGAAGGGGATAGATAAAGCACAGAGGTTTTCATAAAAATAGATTTTGAACACTGGCAAGTACGAATGAGTGGCACAGCTAGCTCCCCAATGCGGTAGCCGACCAGCGTTTAGCGTAGTCGGCGTAAAAAAAACATGGCGAACCCTGGAGGGGGTGATAACCCCCGGAAGGGCAAAGGCTCGAGAGCCATACCAAAACTTTGATGGAGAGAGCCAGCTCTCGGAATCAACTAAGTCCCTTGCCAAAGATTGGCGAGGGATTTAGGGAGTGGTTTGAAGCCTCTTCTTACGGTAAGAAGAGGTTGGAGATGTTGAGACGGTTGCAGGCAATGCCTGCGACGGGGTTTGGGGGTATCCCCCACAGGGCAGAGCCCTGAAGGCGAAATCACAAAATTTTAGATGGTGATTTCACCGGAGCCTAGGCAGTGGTGATGGGCGGAATCATAGACGACACAGAACTGGCCTGGGGCAACGCCGTGGATCTTGGATTTGGAGTGAACCACGAACGCCTGAGGACTGGTCCACTCCAACGTGGCTGGAAGATACTCAGGCGTATGGCGGATCTTGAAGGTGACTTCAGTTGGCTGGAGCGGCAAGGTCAGGAAATGGAAATCATGGACAGGGAAAGACTGGCGATAAGCCGTCTCCGGGTCATAGCCATGCGAGACATAGAGGATATTACCTGCCACATCCTTCTTCACCACAAACCAGGGGCCTCCAGAGAAGCCCATGCCCTTGCGCTGTCCGATGGTGTGGAACCAAAGTCCACGGTGCTCCCCAATGCGACGCCCTGTCTCCAGTTCGATGACATCCCCCGGATTCTCACCTAAGTATCTGCGGATATAGTCGTTGTAGTTGATCTTCCCCAGGAAGCAGATGCCCTGTGAGTCCTTACGCTTGGCATTGACCAAGTGCTCGCGCTCAGCCATCTCACGCACCTCATCCTTCATGTAATGACCGATGGGGAAGAGTGCCTTTCGCAACTGCCAGTCATGGATCTGTGCGAGGAAGTCGGTCTGATCCTTCACCGGGTCAGGACTTGTACAAAGCCACTTGACCTCTCCTAATCTTCCCGAAGGGGAGGAACCATGCTCCCCGCTTTCAGAGGGGCTGGGGCAGATCTCCGTCTGGGCATAGTGGCCAGTGGCAATGAGGTCATAGTCATGTCCCCGTTTCTCATCGAAGGCCCCGAACTTGATGAGACGGTTGCACATCACATCCGGGTTAGGAGTGAAACCCGCCCGCACCTTATCCATGGTGTATTTCGTGACCTGATCCCAGTACTCCTTGTGGCAGTCGACCACTTCGAGCCTACACCCATACTTGTGGGCCACAGCCGTCGCCATCTCGAGATCCTCCTCAGAAGAGCAGTCCCACTCCTCTTCCTCCTCAGGACCTATCTTAATATAGAAACAATCGGGATGCAGTCCGAGTCGTGCAAACTCGTAGACCACCACACTACTGTCGACTCCTCCCGACAGCAGCACCGCAATACGCTTACCCTCTATCTCACGAATATCCATATATCACTCTTAACTCTTAACTATTAACTCTTAACTCCTAAAACCTCAGTCCCCAGGAGAAATAAGCATACCAGTCGCCGACCTGTACACTTCCCCCGTCGTTATTCGAATATCGGAAACTATTATAGGTGCCATAGGCATTCAGATAATAGCGCGCCCGGTTGTAAGTCACCGAGAGACGCGTATCGAAATTCGGCACAATCTTATTATCAGTCAGTTCTGAGTTGACGAAGTGTACCTCCTCACTCACTTCATTCTCAGGATGGTCACGTTCGTAATAGAACACCTTCCCCCGGTTATAGAATGTAATCACGGGAAGAATCATTGCACTGATCAGCCAGTTCTTATGAGGTACCCAGTTGTAGGCATAGCCAGCCCCCAAGCTGCCCTGCCACATCTTCATCTGTCCGACCCCATGCATGATATTGAGCAGATCGATATTCTCTCCACTATCATATTCCACACGAGAATAATGGTACATCAGTCCCACCACCAGAGAGCCTGCAGAACGGCGCTGGATAGCCGACTGGTCGTAGGCAGCTGCATAGGAGAAGTGCTTGCCATTGAACATATAGTAGGCATCGGCAAAGACCGATCGCACCTTCATCGGTTCGGCAATATCCATGGACTGATCCCTTATCACCGGGTCTCTCGAATCATTGGTCCAAGCCGTGAGGTTTGAGTGACCGACCTGATACGTTCGGATGCGCAAGTTAAGGCCATAGCGCCCTCCCATTGCCGCCAGGTTCAGGTTGGAGAAGAGGAGATCGAAAATATTAGAGACACCTGTGGTGAAGTCAGAACCCTTATCGCCTGAGAGGTCGATGCTATAGCCCAGACCATAGCCTCGATAGCCGATCCAAGCACCCACAGAGGTTGTCAGACTAGAGGTGGTGCGAATCCGAATCTTCATCGGGGAGGCCTCATGCGTCTCTGAGCGCAAATTGACAAAGGACTGAGAGAGGTTGGAGCGGAGAACGAAAGCCCAGGGTTTTTCCGGGATTTCGATATAGTTGGGGTCGATGCCCCGTACAGACGTTGAGTCGATCAGGTTGAGCAGGCGCTTGAACAGATTAGGCCGAGGCTTCGCACCCTCCTCCTGAGCCCATAACAAGCCCGGGAAAAAGAAACACATCAAAAGAAGTGTGCTAATACGCTGCCCGATACTTTCCATCATCCTTATCTTCAAGCATGCTGAGGTAGCTCTGGTAACGGCTCTCAGCGATGTAATGTTCCTCAAGCGCCTTCAGCACGGCACAACCAGGTTCGTGCGTATGGGTGCAGTTGGAGAACCGGCAATCCTTAGAGAAGTGGAAGATCTCCTTGAAATAGCTCGTGAGTTCCTCGCGCTCCATATCGAAGGTGCCGAAGCCCTTGATGCCAGGAGTATCGACCAGCCATCCCCCACCCTCCAACGGGATCATCTCAGAGAAGGTCGTGGTGTGCTGTCCCGTGTTATGGGCATCAGAGATCTCGGCAGTGCGCAGGTTAGCCTCAGGCACCAGGCAGTTGATGAGTGTGGACTTCCCCACCCCACTGTTGCCACTGAGCAGGGTGATCTTCCCTTCGAGCAGCGGTCGCAAGGCTTCCACACCCTCGCCTGTCTGTGCAGAGATGGCCTGACAGGTATAGCCGATGGTCTCATAGAGTCGGATCATCATCTCCTGATAGTGGCGCTCCTCCTCAGAGAGCAGGTCGGTCTTATTGAAGACCAGTACGACAGGCACCCTGTAAGCCTCAGCTGAAGCCAGGAACCTGTCAATAAAAGTTGTGGAAGTCTGGGGATAGTTGACGGTCACCACGAGGAATGCCTGATCGACATTCGCCGCAATGATATGGCTCTGTTTGGAGAGATTGATGCTCTTGCGGATGATATAGTTGCGCCGGTCATCAATCTCAGTGATAAAAGCCACCCCTTCCTGACCGGCAGAGGGAGAGGAAAGGGTCACACGATCACCCACAGCAACAGGATTCGTGCTGCGTATGCCCTTGAGGCGGAAGTTACCTTTGATTTTACAATCAAGGAGCTGGCTATCGTCGGTTAAGACGGTATACCAGCTACCTGTATTCTTAATGACGAGGCCTTTCAATCGTAAACTGTAAACCGTAAACCGTCAACTAAACCGTCATGATCTCCTTGTTCTTCGCTGCAATCAAGTCATCAAGTTTCTTGATATACTTGTCATGGAGTTTCTGGAGCTCGAGTTCTGCATCCTTCTCATTATCCTCAGAGAGACCGTCCTTGATGGCTTTCTTGAGCTTATCCTTGATATCAGCACGCACGTTACGCACCTCGACCTTAGCCTTCTCAGCAATCTTGTTGCACTGCTTGACCAGATCCTTACGGCGCTCCTCTGTAGGCTGTGGGATATTCAGACGGATGACCTCACCATTGTTCTCAGGGGTGATGCCCACGTCGCTATCCATGATAGCCTTCTCAATGTTACGGATCTCCTTACGGTCCCACGGTTTGATGGCAATCGTACGAGGATCGGGCACACTGACATTTGCAACCTGGTTGAGGGGAACCTTACTACCGTAAGAATCCACACGAACCCCATCGAGAATGGCCACATTGGCACGACCTGCACGAATGCGATTGAGCTCCTCCTCGAGGAACATGGCTGCCATCTCCATTCTCTCTTCACTCTTTTTCAAAGTAGCTTTTACGTCTAACATAATTTATCTGTTTTTAGTCTTTTCGGAATACAAAAGTAATGTATTTCCGCGAAATAGCCAAGCCTTTTACAATTTTTATCAGTTTTTCGTCCAAAAATTTGGTGGTTTGCTAAAAAATCCATAACTTTGCGCTTGGTTACTACCATTCTTATTGCAATTTATGCGCACATACCAATACCTACAAAGGTCGATCATACTATGTCTCACTCTGGTCGGACCGATGGTGGTCCAAGCCCAGACAGAGGATATCAAAACCATCTTTGATATCCATCATCTTCTTGGTTACCTGGTGGCAGGTTTCCTGATTACCGTTTTCGTCATGATCTTCTACAACCGCCTCATCTTTTTCCGTGAGCGGGATGTGACCCAACAGAGTAAGCAGCTTATTGACCAACTGAGTCTTATCATGACAGCCAACAAGACCGAGGTATGGATCTACAATGTGAAGCAAGACCTGTATAAGACACTGGGAGGAGAAAAGACTTCCGAAGCCACCTATTCGCCCTTCGAGTTCTCACAGTTCTATGACCGTGAAGACTTTGTCGAGCTGTTGAAGACCATGTCGAAGATGCGTGAGAGCGTGGTGGAATCGAAGACCATCCTCGTCAAGGGAGCCTCTTTCAAAAGTGAGGCCAACGGGGAGTTCCAGAATTTCCAGCGTATTTATAAGATTACCGTATCAATCCTGCGCAAGGGTAAAAGCGGATTCCCCGTACAGATCCTGGGCACACAGCGCGACATCACCGAAGAACAGAAGAGCAAAGCACAAGCCCAGCGCACCGCCCTGAGATACCAAACCATCTTCGACTCCTCACTGGTAGATATGATCTTCTTCGATGGTGAGGGTACCCTGCTTGACATCAACGACAAGGCCTGTGAGTCGTACTTTGTCAAGGATCGCAAAGCCCTGATTGCCAAAAAGCCCAAGTACACCGACTGGCCCTCGATGCGCGATATCGACCTGGACGCAGACACCTCCATTCCCTGTTCGAGTATTATTGACATCAAGCGAGTAGACCATCCCGTGGGTTCGCTAGATGCCCAAGACTGGGGTGGCGACAAGATTTACTTTGAGCGTACCACTACCCTGCTGAGAGACAAGGAGGGCCATTTGAACGGTATCATGATGGCCGGTCGAAACATTACAGACATGGTGATCTCGTACCACCGTCAGAAGAAGACCAGTCAGATGCTGGAGCGGCGTACGCATGATATCCAACAGTATATCCAAAACATCAACTACTCACTGAAGGTCAGCGAGGTACGTCTGGTGAACTATCACCCATACACCCACGAGCTCGAGATCTCGAGTGACCTGAGCACAACAGACTACACGCTGCCACAGTTGCGTGCGTTTATCATGATCCACCCAGACGACTATGGGAAGGCAGAGCGCCTGTTCTGTCGGATGGACCGGTTGCACCCCGGCTCTTTCTCAGAGACGATCCGTACCATCATGCGCGATGAACAGGGTCGCAGCGTCTACCTAAACTTCAACATGATGCCCATCACTGACAGAGACGGAGAAATCACCCATTACTTCGGTATGTGCCGTAACGAGACCGAGATGACCTATACCGAGCAGAAGCTGCAGGAAGAGACAGAGAAAGCCAAGGAGGAGGAGCGCCTGAAGGATATGTTCCTGTTGAACATGAGCCACGAGCTGCGTACCCCTCTGAATGCAGTCATCGGTTTTGCAGAGCTCTACAATAGTGAGCACAACGAAGAGGACGAGCCCATCTTCGCAGAGGAGATCAAGAAGAACACAGGCGAACTGCTGGCACTCATCAATGATATCCTCTTCCTCTCGCGCCTCGATGCCCAGATGATCGAATACAACTATCAGGAGTGTGACTTCGCCCTGCTGTTTGAGGGGTGGTGCTATATGGGATGGAGCAACCTGCAGCCCAACGTGAAGGCTATGGTGGAGAACCCCTATAACCGACTGCTTGTGAAGATCGACCAGCAGAACCTGGGTACGGTTATCCAGAAGCTCTGTCTGCACTCAGGCAATACCACCAAGGAGGGTACCGTAAGAGGCAAATACGAATACCGCCATGGTGAGCTGACCATCACCATCGATGACACCAGCAAGGGTATGTCGAAAAAGGAGATAAGCGATGCCTTCAACCGTTTCTCAGCAGAGGACAGCTTTGACAAAGAGGGAACAGGCTTGGACCTGCCTATTGTGAAGGAACTCATCGAACAAATGGGCGGTACTATCGAAGTACAATCGGAAGTAGGCAAGGGAACCACCTTCTTCGTGACACTGCCCTGTGAGATGATGACCCTGGAGAAAAAAGTACAAGAACTTAATTAACCAAGCCCTATGAACAGCCTGATTCTAGCCATACCAAACGACCAAGGCATCGACAGTGTTTCACTGACGATTGCCCTCCTAATTATTATTGCCTTTTTCGTCGGTTGGGCCATCAACCGCATCACTATTCTTCGTATCCGTAAGCACTCTGAGCAGGTGAAGGAACTCTCGGCCATCATGCAGCACACCCTTAATTCCAGCAACAACTACGTGTTGAAGCTCTCTGTTCAGGAGTGCTATGCCCATAACATGCATGGAGACTTCCTGCCAGAGGAAGGGATGAGCTATGAGGAAAGTCTGGCCTATATCCATCCAGATGACCGTCACCTCTATACCGAGGCCCTCAGCCGACTCCTTCAGGGCGAGAAGACCACAGAGTGCCTTTTCCGCTGGGACAGGAGTACCAAGAAACATCAGGAAGAGTGGCACTGGATGCGCAATATCGGTATTGCAGAGTATGCCAATCCAGCCCTGAAGACACCCACCAACTTCTTCTGTACACTGACAGACGAGACAGACCGCATCCTCCATGAGCAACAGGACATGGAGATGACAGACCGCTACAGGAATATTTTCGACCAGAGTCTGGTGGGACTGGCATTCTATGACAAAGAGGGCAAGCTCATGGCTGCCAACAAGAAGATGCGCGACATCCTGAACTTCCAGACCGAGAACGACCCCTTCTATTATAACAGCACGATCTATGACATGCCTACGTTCAGGGAGGTACTCTTCGACCGTCAGCCCCAGGAGTTGTACTTCTGTACGAAGAGTATGATTATCGAACGAGGCGTGAACTGCTACACAGAGTTACGCTTCCACCCTGTCAAAAACGAAAAGGGCGAACTCCTCTTCATCACCTTCTCGATCCGAGACATCACCCAAGAGCGTGAGCTCTATCTCGAGAACAAGCACAACGAGGCACGTATCCGTCAGCAGAACCAGGCTATCGAGCGCTATGAGAATGAACTGCAGTACCTGATGGAGAACTGTGACATGCGCTTCTTCCGGATCAATATCCAAGACCGTATCTGTACCTTCTATAAAGGTATGAGTGTGCCAGAGCTGAGTCTGAACTTCGACGAACTGATTGATCACTTTGTGGACAGTCCGTTCAAACAGGGATTGAGAGAGTATGAGACCTATTTCAGTGTGCAGCGTACAGACCTGACCCACATGCGCCCCTTCTTCCATGAGAGCGAAGACCTGCAGTGGAACTTCATTGAGAGTGTACCCTTCTTCGACGAGGACGGTAAGATGATGGGCACCTATGGCGTGGTGCGTAACGTGACCAACCTCATCGAGAAGCAGGAGCGCCTGAAGGAAGAGACAGAACGCGCCAACCAGTCGGGTCTGCGCAAGAGTACCTTTATGGCCAACATGACCCATGAGATCCGTACGCCACTGAATGCGATTGTAGGCTTCTCAGACGTGCTGCCCATGATGTCGACCTCCGAAGAGAAACAGGAGATCATCCGTGTGATCATGAACAACTGTGACATGCTGCTCAGGCTGGTGAATGACATACTCGCCGTCTCCTCGCTTGAAACAGCAGGTATAGAGATCACCCCCAAGGAGGTGGACTTTGC
>JAEEGH010020646.1_pt1 | contig 13670 bp, 14 predicted proteins | sample 9134181 | NCBI WGS metagenome assembly JAEEGH01 (sample SAMN16246544, study PRJNA631951) | gut metagenome | biome: gut microbiome; feature: rumen; material: DP-attached | host: Bos | place: Iran: Karaj | collected 2018-10
ACAGAAACGACAGGTTCTTTGAGTTCAAAGCACCTGTGAATAGCTTCTAGTTTAACATTCATTGGTGCCCGCAATGGGTGATTCGGCGTATTTATGACTGTCATACGCTTCCGTTTTTTTGGGGGTAGCCCCTCTTTTTTCACCCACCGAGCGAGATGCTCCCTTGTCGGGTAGCCTAGTTTTCTGGTTGCCTTTGTGTAGGATTTTAGGTCGTGAAAGACTTCCAGGGCTTTTTTCTTCTGCTCTTCCGTGTATGGCATGATGCGTCCTCTAGTTGTGTCCAACTATTCGTCCGCATCCCCAATTGCGACCACAAAAACCGAAACCAGAGGAGGCCGACAATATTTTCCATATGCTTTTACCGAACAAGGCGTTGCGATGCTGTCTTCGGTTCTAAAAAGCGAGACAGCAATCAAAGTCAACATAGCCATCATGCGGGCTTTCGTGCAATTGCGTCACCTTATGATGGGTAACGGCGGTCTTATCAACCGTCTTTCAAATGTAGAAGCAAAGGATTTGGAACAGGACAGCCGCTTGACTGGTCATGACAAGCATCTGCTTGATCATGACCGAAAATTTGACGAACTTTTCGAGGCGATGGACCGTGGCGAGCTCAAAACCAAGGGTTTATTTTACAACAACCAGGAGTTCGACGCCTATGTATTTGTCTGCGACCTGATTCGTCAGGCAAAGAAAAGAATCGTACTTGTCGACAGGTACGTGACTGAAAAAACGTTGACCATGATGCTCAAACGGGAAAAGGGCGTTTCTGTGACAATCTACACTTATGACAAAAGCAAAGTCCTTGAAATGGACCTAGCCACTTACAACGAACAATATCCTGACAGCCCGATGCAAGTTCTGCCTAGTTACGGAATGCACGACCGATTCTTGTTCATAGACGATACGGCCTACCACTTCGGGGCTTCGCTCAAGGATTTGGGCAAGAACACCTTCTTCTTTACGCAAGAAGATTTCACGTTGGACGAAGTGTTGAAGGAATCGCAGAAGATTCTTTCTAGCCCCTAGTTAAAGGAGCCCGTGTTGCTTGATGCACTCAAGCGCACTCTACATAGACCAAATCGATTCGGCCCTTGATAACGCGGTCCATCTTAATTTTCCAGCCGTTAGATTCCAAGAAGGCCTTAAATTCATTCGCAGTCCATTCGTGCGCAAAGCGGATGCCTATAAGGTTCAGTATTTTTTTCCACAAGTTTTTTATGCCACTTACATTTAATAAGTAATTCGGGGCAATCAGCAATCCATCATCCTTTAAAACACGGCGGATTTCCGCCAGCGCCTTTTCTGGATTCGGGATAATATGAAGCGCATTTGCGATGACTACGACATCGAAAGAATTGTCCTCGAACCGTAACGAAGTCGCATCAGCCACCTCAAAACTCAAATTTTTGGGATTCTTTGCTTTAAGTGCCGTTTCGATCATCTTAGGGGCCAAATCAGTCGCCACTACAGACTTTGCAGCAGGCGCAATATGCCGGGCAATCATCCCGGGGCCGGTCGCAAGTTCAAGCACGACTTTCCCCTTGACAACTTCGCCGATACGCTCGTACAGATAACTGTAGATATCCTTCTGCACGCGCATGGAAAATTCGTAAACAGGCGCGAAAAAGTTCCAAATATTCTTACTCATAGCAACCTCTACTGAGGCGCAATATAGTAATACGCAACTACAACATTTTTGCGTGCTACGGCATTATCAAGGAATTCAAATAAAGTACGATAGGCATAATCGCGAACATCCTTACGAGAAAGGAATAAATCGTGCATTCCGTCTTCAACAGTCACCGTTCGGACATCGGGTCCTAACTTGGGAGCCCATTTTTCAAGAAGGTTCACATCCAACATGCAGTCACAACGCATGTAGTCATCATCCCACTTGACTTTATCAATAGTGCAGCCGCTACGCATCATAAGGATGGGTGCCTTTATCTGCATTCCCGCATGGATCCACTTGATTCCCCTTTCTGTTGCACGGAGGTAACCGAAGTACTGCTGCGGCCATTCGTCGCTCTTTAATTCCGTATTGAATTCCCATTCACCTTTTTCTGTTTTCAAAAGAGACATATTGTACTTGGGAGATTCCTGTTTCGGTGCAGGCATATCGGGCATCAAGAGAGCAATATCCGAAAAAACTGGATAAGCTATATTGCGAACGAACCAGCTGTTTTTATAATCAAGGAATGGACTATTCAAGACAAGCGCCGTAAAATCTTCGCTATTGCGCTCGTTCAGGTAATTCGGCGTAATCAAGCCACCCTGGGAATGTCCGATAATGATAAACGGCAGCGAGTTCGTTGATTCTGAATTATCAGCGGCAATTTTCTTGCTGAGTGCCACGGCGGCATCCAACTCGGCATAGTATTCCTTGACGCTTCTCATATCGGAACGCGGGTCACCTTCGCGATGCGAGCGACCATTATAATGTAAGTCAATCGCAAAGAACGCAAATCCCGCCGAATCCGATTTTTCAGCAAGTTCTTCTTGGAAGAAATAATCGTTATATCCATGCACGTACAGGATAATTCCACGTGGGCTGACAGCCTGATTTATGGAACGCGGGGAACTCCCGAAGGGGTATTCAATCAACGTCGAACGGAATACCTTGTCGTAAGGATTTACCTCTATCGGATAAATCTGATAAGGTGCGCCAAGTTCTGGGTCCACCGCCATCTGTGGCAAGGCTTTGTCAATGATTACTTGCAGCGTGGCCGCCGAAAGCGGTTTGCTGTACGCCTCATCGCGTTTCTTTTCTTTGCAGGCAGCAAGGCAAGCAGTGGCTGAAGTGGCAGAAATTAATACGGCCAAAGCCGTGGCAGCGATTATTTTTAATTTATTCATGCCAGAACAATAATAAAGCAGGCAAATTCGTTCTACTCCAATTAGACTAAAGAAAATCCGCTATTTAAAACTGGACCTTGCCAAACGCACTGAAGTTGCGTCCCTTCTCGGGCATCACGCTTTTTAGGCGAGAAAGGTGGTTACGCACATCGGCATCAAATAGGTTATCGGCTCGAAGCACCAAGCTGTATTCCGCAAGCGAAAGTTTCCAGCGGGTCTCTAACGAAAGTCCCGCGGTTACGAACCCAGGAGTACGTTCTTCATAGCGGTCCGTCTTGTTTTGCGGAGCTGCCAGTGTCACATTTGCTCCCGGTCGGAAATGTTCAAACTTGTAAGCTATTTCGCCATACGCCTTGAAGGGTGGAATTTGCGGCATATCACGCCAACGACGGTCCTTGTAACGGCCCCTTACATAGCTTGCGATGAGTAGCCCATAAATCCCTCGTTCGCAATCATGTTCAATAGAATAGCTTGTACCCCATAATAGCGCCTCGTCGCCTTGAACACGGTAAATAGGCAGCAACTGAGACCAGTTTGTATCTCCCGTTGCACGAGGAGCAAGATAATTCAAGAACCAAGTCCCGTACATCGAAGCCCGCAAATTCACAGATTCACCATAACCGCGATATTCGATTTCTCCGCCATAGCCACTTTCTGCATCAATCTTGTGGTTGCCCTGCTCATAAGTATAGGCAGCAAGATGCGGCCCCTGGTTGTAGAGTTCCTCAATCGTCGGAGCACGCGATGTTCTGTAAGCATCCAATGTAAGGAACTTGCCAATCCCCACGCGCTGCGAAAATTCTGCATCAAACGAGAACAGGGCAAAGTTGCGATTTTCAATAGCATCTTTATCGGCAACTACGCTTTCGCGAGGCCTGAACGCCACAGCGCCCATTCTTGAAGATAACGTAATTTCAAGACCTTTCCAACCTTCCGTACTAGCGACTGCGAATACAGCACCTGAATAGGAATAGGTCGGTGGAGTAAACACATATCCACCCATCTTGACAGACCTGTAATCCAATTCACCGCCTAAATGAATTCCATAAAAAAATCCAAGCAACGAAACAAACTTTTCCATTCGCAAGTTATCCTCGTTTACGAGAAATTCCGCACCAACACTTTCGGCAGTTTCGAATTCCTTGTGGTGATAGCGGTTCTTGCGGAAAGTCACATCCAAGGTATCGGCAAAATTCGAAGCCGGCAAATAAAGCCCACGCAAAGTCAAGTCATATTTGTGGAGTTCAATATCCACACCATTGGGGTGCCCACCAATAAATCCACCTGGAATACCGTAGTCCGAATCAAACCAGCGATAAGATGCACCAAATCTAAAATTACCTACAGGAACAGCACCGCCCACAGCTCCGCTCGACGTCTCGATTTCGGTATTTTCGAGTTCGCCATCGGGAGTATTCATGTCGTTCATCTTGCGGGCGGAAAGTTCCCCCTTGAGGCTTACCCGGTCAACAGGAACATTCACCCCAACTGCAGTCGCATAGCCTGGCTGGCCACTTTCGCCATATCCCGCTACATAGCCATGAAAAATCGTATCGCCAAAGGGAATATCTTTGCGATGCACATGTACAACACCCCCTGCAGTCGAAAAAGAATGTCTCAGAATATTCGGACCGCGCACAATGCGCAATTTGCGAGCCGTAATCACTTCAGATGCAACCGCATGGTCAGGCGAAGTTGCACTCATATCACCATTGAACGAACCGTCCTCGGTCACCTCGACATGGTTCCCCGAAAGCCCCTTGATAACGGGCCGTGCCGCCGCGGGCCCCATTGACCGAATCGCGACATCGGGTTCGTTTTTGATTGTCTCTGCAATCGTGGTCGAAAGTGCGCGTTCAAGCCTCTCGTCCTTCAAATCGTCATCTTCACGCAAGCCATCTAAAATCGCCTGCGAAGATTGTTCTGCCGCAACATTTGTCGTTCCCAGATCTTGAACAAATTCCTGACCATAGGAAAGAAGGAAGCCCCCCAGAAGGAGGCTTCCCATGGCAGCCTTAAAAAAGGAGCTATTCCTCATCTTCATCCTGGAACGGGCAGGCATCGGCATCAAGCGCCTCATCGACAATCACACGAATTTCCGGTGTACGTGCGTCGGAATGGTCATGGTGTTTCACCTTAAGTATCAAAGTCGTTTCGCCCTTCTTGACACCCTTCAAGTGGAAACCCCAGCCACCTTCCCATTCGATGTCAAGAATTTTTTCATCACCAACAGTCCAGCCAAGAGAATGTTCGTTATCCTTCGGTGCAGAAATTTCTTTTTTATCGTCATCAAGGAATTTGACATTGATGTGTTCGCTTAAGCAGTTTGCATTCACGCGAAGCGGCTTGAGGCTTGAATCGGCCTTGCCCTGATAAACACGATAAGCAAGGGAGCCATCGGGCCAGCGAAGGACCCAGCCTTCGGCTTCGAAGTGTTCATGCTGTTCGGTAGAGGTGCTGCTGCTATCATCGCTACAAGCAGCAAAGAATACACAAAAGATAACGCTAAGGAGCGCTACGGAAAGTTTCTTGATAGATTTCATATTTCTCTCGTTTCTTTTATCGTCGCAAAAGACGGTTTTGAATACAACAATCCTATCCGCGAAAAGACTGGCGGACAACAAGCCCAAAACACCCGACAAAAATTACCGGGCAAAAAGCAGGACGTTGCGGTTAAAGTTTTAGCTGATTATGCCAAAAGAGCCGGAGGTGCACGGGGCCTAGAAAAATGAAAATGCGGATTCGTCTTGTAGATGTGAATTTCACTTGCTAATTCACAGACAACAACCAAGAATATGCAAACCTCCAGAGCATACTCCCCCATATCGAGGCCGTTCTGCACCAAAGCACAGACTGGACAATCCTCATGTTCATCAAAATCGTCATGATGGTGCTGCGCAATGGCCATAAGCCCCGCGACAAGCAGCACTACAATCAATTTCAATATGTTCGGAGGCAAACGCATCTTAGTAACGCATTTCAGCATTCTTGATGATAGGGAATGAAACTCCGTCTTCTACTTCTTCGTAATCAAAGGTCCCTTCTATAGTGATTTCAGCACCTTCGGCAGGGTATTCCTTAGGGTATTTACGCGGTTTCGAAAGTTCAAAGGCAAGGCCCTGCGAGCAGCAAGCAAGAGCATCTTGGATTACGCAACCATAAAAACGACGTTTAGTTTCGTCATCGAAATAACTGGAGAATATACCCTTCATGCGAATCTGTTTGCCGATGAACTTACGGGGATCCATCACCATCTGGTAAACTTGTGCATAGACCATTGTTCCGCTCATCTTGGCAAGGTCAACATCTACCTTATTGCCAGAACCATCTGGGCCTTTCGCCACACAGATAGATGACGAGCAAAAAATCGAAAAAACAACCAACAGAGCTATTTTCAGAAAAGACTTAGACAATTTAAGCCTACCTGCTACGAATAAAACTCGTGATATAGAACCCAAAGAAAGCGACAATATCCATCGCGACAATCGTTGAGCCGACAGGAGTACCGGCAAGAATGGCCACCAGAATGCCCGCAAGCGAGCATACCACCGAAATCGTCGCTGCAGCGACAGTCACCGTAAAGAAACTCTTGAACACGCGCATTGCCGAAAGCGCCGGAAACACCACCAAGGCAGACACCAGGAGAGCCCCCACCAAGTTCATGGCGAGCACGATGATGACTGCGATGATGATTGCTATCAGCAAGTTAAAAAGCGCAGCGTTCACACCGGTCGCCTGAGCAAATTTTTCGTCGAAGGTAATGGCAAAAATCTTGTTGTAAAAGAGCACAAATACAGCAAGGACAGCAACAGAAAGCCCTACGCAAAGGTAAACGTCCGACGCCTTAAGCGTTAGGATGGACGTAGAACCGAAAAGTGTGGTGCATACATCGCCCGAAATGTTCGCCGAACTCGAGAAGATGTTCATAAGCAAATAGCCAATCGCAAGCGCACCGACAGACACCATGGCAACAGCCGCATCTCCTTTGATACGCGTGTCCTTGCCCGTACAGAGCAAAAGAATGGCAACCACAATCGTGACCGGAAGAATCAGGAGCATGTTGTTCGTAAGTTTGAAAATTGAGGCCACCGCAAGCGCACCAAACGCCACGTGCGAAAGGCCGTCGCCAATGTAGGAATACCGCTTGAGCACAAGCGTCACGCCCAAAAGCGAGGAACACAGCGAAATGAGTACGCCCACGATAATCGCGTAGCGCACAAACGGGAATTCCATATAGAATGCTAGTTTCTCGATTATCGGCATCTTTCGTCTCTCGTCTGTGGGACCGAAGGTCCGTTCTCTCGTCTAATATTATTGAAATCCATCACGCGGGTGGCATCATCAAGGGCGGTATCGACATCGTGAGTCACCATGACAATCGTCATTCCGTTCTTATGCAGTTCGCGGATAATGCTGTACATGGCATCTGTCGATTCGGGATCAAGGCCCGTTACCGGTTCATCGAGCATCAACAAGCGTTCGGCAGCACAGAGGGCGCGCGCCAAAAGCACTCGCTGCTTTTGGCCCCCCGAAAGCTCACGGAAGCAAGCTTTCGCAAGGCTTTCGGTACGGGTAAGCGCCATGCATTCCATGGCGCGTTCCCGGCGCGCCCGCCCGTAAAACGGCAGGAAACCTTTTTTGCCTTGGAATGCCGACAGCACAATTTCTTCGACCGATGCAGGAAAATCTTTCTGCACGACCGTAATCTGCGGCAAGTAACCAATCTGATTCCGACGAAGACCGTCGCAAAGTTCGATACTCCCCGACCGCGGTTTTAAAAGGCCGGCAAGGCCGCGCAAAAGTGTCGTCTTCCCGCAACCATTGCGTCCAATAATACAGAGGTAGTCACCGACATTGACATCGTAATCGAAATCGCTGACGATGCTCTTGGCACCATACCCGAGAGTCAGTTGCCGACACTTGATCAACGAGGGATTCTTTTTCTGTATATCTTCACTATTCATTGTTCGCCCTAGATTGCTCATTGCCCATTGCTCGTTGCCCATTGCACAATGCCCATAATTCATCACTGAATCGCTTTCTTCAAGACTTCCAAGTTCTCGCGCATAATCGAAAGGTAATCCGCACCGTCTTTAATCTGCTGTTCGGTAACAGACTGCATCGAGTTCAGCGTGAGTTCCTGAGCATTCTTCGATTTCTTGCTCGCCTCAAGAACCGTCTTCGCAATCTTGCCGTTGCTATTTTCAATCGTGAAAATGGCGGGCAACGCGAGCGAATCCATCTTGTTTGCGAGGAAGGCGACAGTTTCAAAACTCGCCTCGCTCTCGGCGGAACACCCCACAAACGCGGCATAATACTTAATACCATAATCGTCCACCAGATAGCGAAACGGAAATCGGTCACCGAAGAGGATAACCTTGCGGGCTGCACTATCGGTTGCACTACGGTACTGCGTTTCGAGTTCACGAATCTTGGCGACATAGGCGGCGGCATTCGCCTTGTAGGTTTCGGCATTCGCGGTATCGATACCGGCAAGCGCTTCGGCGATTTTACCCACCAAGGTGGCAGCGTTGTTCAGCGAGAGCCAAACATGCTCATCGTATTCCACTTCTTCGTGATGGTGATGTTCATGTTCTTCCGCATGCTCGTGATGATCGTCTTCGTGGTGGTCATCATCATGTTCTTCACCGTGTTCATGGTGATGTTCCATGCCCTCGACAATTTCCTCTTGCTTGACCTTTTCGCCAAGTATTTCCATCAAGTTTAGCGCCACACGCTTTCCGTTCGGGGCGGCCTCAAAAGCCTTTTTAATCCATTCATCTGACGCTCCGCCCACAAAAACAACCAAATCGCTCTTGCCAATCGTTGCAATATCCAAGGCAGAGGGTTGATAGCTGTGCATATCTACGCCGCCTTTAATCAGCAGTTTCAAATCGACAGCATCCACACGCTCGCCAAGAATTTCCTTGACCCACGCGTATTCAGGGTAAATCGTCGTTACGATGGTGAGTTTCTTGCCCACATCCTGGGCTTTTTCCTCAGAATTATCGTTGCAACCCGCAAGCATCAATAGCGATGCGACAAGCAGGCCAAAAAATAATGAAACCTTTTTCATTAAAGATCCTTTATGTTGAATTGATTTTAATTGTCTAGACTCCGTTTAAAAGTCAGGCATCAATTCAGTAAAAGGACCTTCTGCGATACAAGCGTGCGGTGACTAGGCGAAAGCGCACGGACAAAAGGCAGGCAAAAAAGAAAACAGCGGTACAGAATTTCTATCGGCGCCGTCACCAGTTCAACGCAAAGCGAAATAAGCTCTAGGCAACGGTGAATATGGTGACAGACGTGGCAATGTTCACCATGACAATGGTGATTCAGATGCCGCGACACATAAAGCGAAGCAAGCGCGACAATCAATCTGTCAAGCAGATGCGGCAACGCTACCGCCCCCTTCGAGAACATGCAGAACACAGGCCCAAAAGCACCGACTGCTGCTGGTCGAGCACAAAACCATTCATGCGCTGCACCGAAAATATCAGCATTTTAAGGGCTGGGCCACCAAGATGGAGGAACTTACCGCACCCTTTGCAAACTAAGTGCATTTTCTCATCACAACGGCCTGGTCCCGTGTACCGGTACTGCAACTCACTATTCTTCTCGGCACCAACAATCTGCACCATTCCCGCCTCCTGGAGCCGGGAAAGGTTGCGGTAGATAGTACTGAGCGACACTTGAGGCAGGCTTTCGGCAATTTCGGAAGCCTTGAAAATCCGGTCCGGATTTTCGACCATGTAGTCCAGAATCATCTGGCGAGTCTGTGTTTTATATTCCGCTTTGGCCATTTTAAATTGCAATCCATTCTCAAATTGAAATATAGTCAATTTGCAAATGATTGTCAAGTTGTCAAAAATGGGCTCCGCAACCCCCAAAGAACAATTTTCTTTTCGTTAGCCTAAACAATCGAACGAGAAGGTCGTCATTTCTTGAACGAGTTTTTCTTGATTGCCTTGCAAAGGGTACTGTTCGGCAATTTTCCCGTGTTCCATACGAATGATATTGCTACAGCAATTCAAGATGAATTCGGGATCATGTGTAATCACAAGAAGCGTTTTTCCGCTGGCAGCGAGTTTTTGGAGGGTTGCCGACACGGCTAGCATTTGCCTGTAGTCAAGACCGCTAGTGGGTTCATCGAACACGACAATATCGCGGCCGCTAGAAACGCCACTGCCAATAGCGACACGCTGTTTTTGCCCACCCGAAAGAGCCATCGGATGTTCGTACGCATACTGTTCCAGGTTCAATCCAACTAGAATTTCGAGAGCCGCTTTTTCATTTGGCGGGTCCATGCCCAGCAGGACTTCTTCGAGAACACTTTCGGTAAAAAGCTGGTGATTCACATCCTGCATAATCAAGTATGCGCCGTACTTGCGGACCTTGCGTTTTTGCCGCCATGCTCCACACAAACCGCACAGCACCTGCGCAAGTGTCGACTTCCCTGCCCCGTTATGGCCGATAAGGGCTGTAATTTGCCCCCAAGGGAGTGTAAGCGTCGGAATATCCAAAATGGGGAATTTGCGATTGTAGGCAAAATGCAAATCATAGAAGACGAGTATTTCATTGAGAGATTGCTTCGCTTCGCCCGCAATGACACCCTTCTTGTCATGCCCGCGCAGGCGGGCATCTCCCATTTCATTTAGCTGCTTTAAATTCACGCAGCGTAATCCAAGGCTTGCCGCATACTCCGCACCTTTGGCTTCGAGTTCGGCGGGAGTCCATTCGTAAGCAATGCGCCCCTCTTTTACATAGCAGATTCGGTCTGCAATATCTCGCAGGTAATGGATGCGATGCTCTACGACAACTACGGTCTTTCCAGCTTTTTTCCAGCGGGCCACAATTTCAGCCAAATCCGCAACGCTTTTGAGGTCAAGATTTGCCGAGGGTTCGTCAAGTACGAAGATTTCGGGATCGGTCGCAGAGACCGAGGCGCAGGCGATTTTTTGCTTTTCTCCGCCAGAAAGGTGGAAGATATTTCGGCCCGCCAAATGTTCTATGTGGAATTCCTTCACGACGCGATTCACGCGTTCCCGGATTTCTTCCGGATCCATTCCCAAGTTTTCGCAGCCAAAGGCGATTTCACTGTCGGTATCGATGTTGAAAAACTGCGAACGCGGATTTTGGAAAACGGAACCCACATATCGTGAAATTTCGGCGAGTGTCATATCGGCGGTATTCTTGTCGCCGAGCAATACGTCACCCGACATCGTTCCCGATTGATAAAGCGGAATAAGCCCGTTGATCAGCTTAGAAATTGTCGTCTTTCCACAACCCGACTCCCCCGCCAATATCACACACTCCCCCGAACGGATTTCAAGGTTCAAATCCTTGATGACTGCATCGTACAAGGAATCAGTGTAGGAGAAGGAAACGTTTTTTAATGTGATAGTCATAATAATGGATTCTATCGGTCGGCCCTTCGGCAAGCTCAGGGACCATCCTCCAGAATGACAGAAAACGGAGTAATACCACAAAGCAGTGCTACAACGGCCAAACAATAAACAAACACGATAACGTCTTGAACACGGAAGCCAATCGTTGCAATGCAAGTACGCCTTGTTTCGGGCGAAAGGCCGCGGGTCACCACCGCAATCGAAAGTTCATCGGCGATTTTTGTAAGCGAAACAAGCAACGGAACTAAACGGTATTCCAGAATCGAGAACGGGTTCGTTAGCGTACGCAAACTGAACAGCCGGATTCCACGCATCTGCATGGCATGCCCGATATCGCGAGCCTCGTCAAACAATGTCGGGAAAAAGCGAATCATTACAATCAAGGGAATCGTCACCTTATTCGGCACATGCATTCGCGACATCCCCGCCATGAACTCGTTCACCTTGGTGGTCGTCATCACGTAGTAAAGCACGACACAGCCCGGCATAATGCGGTAAATCAGAAAAAGCGAGGCAACGATAATCGTACCGCTCGTTCCTATATCCAAGCTTTTCACCGCGTCAAAAAAGACACCCGCACCCAAATAGACAAAAAAGAAAGCGCAGACAAATCTCCACTTCCCCTCAAAAATCAGTAAGATTGACGTGGCAAGAACCATCAAAATGCTATAAGCGAGCGGAGCGGTAAAAATCATTCCGTTCGCCACCAACGTCAAAAGCAATTTTGTACGCGGGTCAAGTTTCACCGCACAAGTCCAATACGTTCAAAATGCTTTTTCATCATGCGACGGGCAATGAATCCGCCGATAACGGCACCGAGAGCACCAAAAACAAAAAGTCCAATCAAGGGCCAATAGCTGCTAGAAAGTTCATTCAAATGGGCAATGTAAGCGGCATCGCAAACAGAACTGCAATACGCCAAATATTCTTCGGTCGAAGACCAAAGCGGAATCATCATCGAAGACGGCAAAAAACTGATTGTAACATTCGCCAAGAAGCACCCCATAAAACTTTTATGGAACACCTTTAGACATAGTCCAGACACTATGCCAAGTACAATTCCGATTGCGCTTATGGAAATTCCATGCCCAGTAAACACCATGAGCACGCCAAAAAAACCGCATAGCAGAGTGCAGCAAAGCAAGGGCCTTTCTACCTTCGAAAAGAAAAGGAAAAGCGGGACACTCGTCACCAGGCTTACCATAAATGTCGAAACAATAATAAACGCAGGAATAAAGCCGACGCTCGCGGCAATACCCGCGAGCACAACGTACAGCGCCGCAAAAATTCCCACGTTCACCAGGTCGCGGACCAACGTATTCGAAGATTTCTTTCCCGTCGTTCTGATATTACTCATAAAAAACTCCAATTAAATTTACAGGGTTACAGAGCGTAACAAATAGAGTTTTTAAAGCAAATTTTTTCTACTCCAATTAGACAGAAAAAAGGACCGCAGCTTTCGCCACAGTCCCCTTCTGAGCACTTTATGAGATGATTAGAAACTAAACACAGATTCAACACCGAACTTGAGACCTGCATCATCGCCAGCGTCATCCCCGACAGGGATATCCACCATGGCAAAGCCAGTAACTTCAAGCCCTTCCACCGGAGTGAAATACGCACGGACACCGACATCGAACGTCGAAACATCGTCATTCTTGTCAACAGTATTCGTGTGGTATTCCAGCGGAATTCCCAAGGCAAGCGCATCCATGACACTTACACCCGGTTCTGCGTAGGCAAAGAAGTATTCCGGAATCTCTTCGCCATGAACAGTCGGTTCGTCTTCGTCAAAGTAAGCGTAGAAGGCAGCGCCCTTCACGTTCACATTGCCAATTTCGAGCGAGGGTTCAGCAAGGAAAGCGTGCGTTGCCTTCGGAGAATCTTCACCGAGGTAATCCGTATGAAGGCCATAGACGGCATGCAAGCCGAAAGCACCGAGCTTCAGATTCGCATCGAGACCGGCGTGCAGTTCATTGTGCTTTGCTTCCTGATAAGACTTGTAGTCCACATAGGGGCGCAGCACATGTTCGCCGAGGCCGAGTTCGTAAGCAATGTGTGCATCGTAAGCAACGCCTACACATTCTTCTTCATCTTCTTCTCCGGTGCAAACCTGGTTGTCGTTATCGCCACGACCAAAGCCGAGGCCGACAATCAAGCCATTGTAATCGACTTCAACGCCGCGGATATCGTGTTCTGCCATGCCAGCCGCATTGTCAGCCGGATCGTCATAACCGTAATAGTTCAGGAACGCGCCTTCCGAGAAGGTCAAGTCACCGAACTTCACCGCAGCATTTTCGCCATGCGTATACTGGATAAATGCTCCATTGTAAATGGCAGTGGGGTCAGTCGTCTCGCCATCGGCTTCGAGCTGCACCGATGCAGACCACTTTTCATTAAACT
>JAEEGH010020650.1_pt1 | contig 13670 bp, 12 predicted proteins | sample 9134181 | NCBI WGS metagenome assembly JAEEGH01 (sample SAMN16246544, study PRJNA631951) | gut metagenome | biome: gut microbiome; feature: rumen; material: DP-attached | host: Bos | place: Iran: Karaj | collected 2018-10
GAAATTACCACTGCTACAACGTCATAGGCGACTGCGTGTTCGACCTTACGAGCGAGCAGTTCGGAGACGAGAAACTCAGCTATGACGATAACCCCGAACAGTTCCGCGAAGTGCATTTCGCGAAGCCGGAGAAGAAAGAACGATATGAATATCTGCGTGATCAGTTGAATAAATATCTTTCGGAGAAAAGAGGTCACTGAGATGACTAAAAAGCTCATAAGAACTGTTTTATCCGCCGCGGCGGCACTTGCGCTGACAATTACCGCGGCGGCTTCGGTATTTGCGGAGAGCGGTGGTGAGAAAGAAACCCGCTGCAAAGAAAGCTGCTCCTGCTAAGAAGGAAACTAAAAAAGCTGCTGCTCCTGCCAAAAAGCCTGCGGCAAAGAAAGAAGTTCCTGCTAAACCTGTAAAGGTCGTAACAACATCTGTTTTACAGGCTGCTGGTAACGAATTTGACTTCGATAAAGTCATAAAGGCTGTCGAAGGCTTAAAGAAAAAGAATGCAGGAAAGAATCTTGAAATCTACATCAAGCCCGAAGATCGCGCTATCTACTATGTCGTAAACGGTAAGGGCGGCAAAAAGATTGATTTATAATTATTTAAGAGCCTTTGCTTTGGCAAAGGCTCTTTAGTATGTGTTTAATAATGTATAAACAAGAGCCGACAATGAATATAGTCGGCTCTATCTTTTTTATTTCCGTTCTAAACGGTTTGAGTAGAAGTTCCACACTTGAATAGGCTTGTTCAAAGCAAACCTAACTGTTTGAGCTGTCCCGCTCCAAGATTTGGACTTATCCCAATAGCAGAAACAGAAATCAGCAAGTTCAATAAGACGAAGGTTTCTAGCCTTCATACATCCGTCATAATAATGGGGAGAAGTAAATTCAACGTTGTTAGCGTTATTCATAATATCATAGAAGCGATGCTTCTGGTCTGCTGTCCACTTTAAGGTTTGTTCTCCGGGACTGCAAGGAAGAACGAGGTTCAATGTAATATCTGAATAGTTTTTTCTCAACTCTATAACAGTTTCAGCAGCAATCGTATCGAATCCGATTGCTCCTCCTGCGTTGAATTGGGTTATGCCCCCATTCAGTATTGCGCGTTCTAGTTTGTTATACATGTCGGCTTTAAGTGCGTTTAGATCACCTGATATACTTCTGTGTCCAGTAAAGCTAGCTGCTTTCATCACATCACCTCTTATTCATTATAGCTCTATCGGTTTCATAAGTCAAGCATAATGATACCGATAGTACATTATTAAAAGCGACGGGATGTGCTATAATAAACGATAGGAGATGTTTACTATGGAATTAGGAAAGCGGCTTGCAAAGTTTCGTAAAGCCAAAGGATTGACAGTATATAAGCTTTGTGAGATTACCGGATTGTCGCCTACACATATTCGTGCAGTAGAAAGAGGCGCAAAGACTCCAAATGTGGAAACTATTACGCGCTATTTAGATCCGCTTAATATCACGCTGGCTGAGTTCTTTAATGAAGATGATGCTGTGATCTATGCAACACCCGTTGAAAGAGAATTGATTGACTATTACAGAACTCTTACGCCGGAGAGTGAGGAGTTATTATTAAAGTTGCTAAAATCGCTATCAGTAAATGATGTGAAAGCAAGCTCAAAATGAGCTTGCTTTTTTTGTGTGCATAAGCCTTTTAAGACGACGTTCAGACGTCGTCTGTAATATCTTCGGATGTTAGCTTGCCGGTCTTGGAGTATTTCATTCCTTCTTCACCGATATGATAATCTCCGTGGTAGAATTTGGATATATCCATTTCTAATGCCTCTATTATGCGACAAGCCATATTAAAAGATACACAACAAACTTAAAAAGTCAATAGCCGGCAGCCGTTAAATACTACAACAGCATTTACTGTTAAAAAAAGCACAGGTCTTAAGGAGCCACTGTTTCTGAGCGAACCGGAGAGCGGTTCAGCCGAGGTCAACGATGTAACGCTCGGCAAGACAACCTATCGGATATGGTCGGTATACGCTTCCGAGGGCGAACCGTCTGACAGGCTTGCAGACTTGATGCAGAGCAGCATTGAGTCCGGTGAGGAGGTCGGAGAGGAGCACGACTGGCTGATGATCGGGTACGGAAAAATGATGCTTGAAGTCATGCAGATACAGAAAAACAGGGGGAACGGTCTGCCCGATGACTACGGATTCCCGTTGGAGATCAAGGTTTATTGACAAAATAGAGGCAGGTATTATAGCAACACCACAACCAAATCTCGGAATCAGCGCGTAACCAATTAAACGACAGACTTCAGGACTGATCCATTTTATCTGTCTGCCAAAATGGTTGACAGCGATGAGTTTTTTCAGTTGATATATTGAATTTACACGCGAAGTGTGGTAGAATAGAAAGAAAATACAGAAAAAAGAGCGGCTGATGCCTTTGAACGCATATTGTCTGCGCCTTTTTCATCATCTGCCCACAGTATTTGTGCGATAAGCCTTACGGAAAGAAAAAGAAGTTCTCGCCGTAAATAAAAAGAAACTGATATGAAACGAGGATCGAAAGATTGGATAAAACCGATATAAAATACAAAAGGACAGACTTTGTCCTGAACAAAAAATATATGCATTATATGATCCCTGCGATGCTGTCCGCAGTGGGACTGTCGCTGAGCGAATTTGCAGACAGCATGGTGGTTTCGCATCTGCTCAGTTCGGACGCTTTTGCCATTATCAATCTCGGAACGCCGATCGTTTTTGCGGTCTCTCTGATATACACAGTCACAGGAATCGGCGGCTCGCTTTTATTTGCGGAGAGCCTGGGAAAGAAGGAAGGGAAAAAAGCGGATCAGTTCTTTACGGTATCAACTGTATTGTCTTTATTGATGGGGCTTCTGCTTTTGGCGGTGCTGACGGCATTTCATTCTGTCCTGGGGAATCTTTTTGGCTGTCCCGAAGAATTGAGGACGGAATTTGATGTATATATAAGAGTGCTTAGTTTTTTTGTTCCTGCGGGCATCATGCTTATGCACCTGACTTATTTTCTCCCGGCAGTCGGGAAGCCGTTTCTGTCCATGGGGATTGTCGTTTCGGTAAATGTACTTAATATTATCCTTGATATTGTCTTTATTCTTGTATTCGGCATGGGCTGCGAAGGCGCAGCGTTAGCTACGCTTGTTTCGTATATAATCGTTTTTATTGCAATGCTTTTAATCTGGCGTTTCGGAAAAATATCCTTAACGTTATGCAGATCTGATAAAACCGCTCAGAGTGTGAAGGAGATCGTGAAAAAAGGATTGCCTTCCGGCAGCGTTCAGGCAGGTTACCTTGTAACGACGGTTTTCTGCAACCATTTTATGAATCTGGCATTTGGTCTGAACGGCGTTGTGGCAATGTCCCTGTTTGCTCAGCTGGACTCCGTCATTTCAATTGCACTGACGGGGATCGTGGACAATAACGCTTCCTTTGCAGCCATGCTCAAGGGGGAAGGAGATTATTACGGGATCCGCAGCCTGAGCAAACGCGTCACCGTGATGATCGTACTTGTCTGCTCTGTCTTGTCTGCTGCTTTCGCTTTGTTTTCTGACAGTGTTTGTGCCGTATTCAACATTCATGATCCGGATGCGTTGGAGCTTATCGGCGGTCTGATCCGTATTTATGTCCTGTATTATCCGCTACGCTGTGTTCTTCTTGTGCTGCGGGATATTTACAATACTCTCGACAGAAGCCTGTACGCCACGGTGATCGGCATACTGGATAAGGCTGTGTCCATTCCGGTCGTAGGGGGAGTAATGTATCTTCTGTTAGGCGGCAGCGGGCTGATCGCTTCATTCCCGGTGAGCATGATCCTTATCCTGTGCTTTATAGCAGCTGTCAATTACCGGATCGTAAGGAAGTCCGGCGGCAGATATTCGCCCATACTGCTTCTGGACGAGGAATATCCGCTGAAGGCTGTTAGCGGCTATTCCGTAAAAAATATGGAAAATGCGGCGGATATCGGGCAGTGTATAGGCAAAAGTCTTGCCGACAGCTCTTTGGATCCCCGTATCTGCGATAAAATATGTCTTGCCGCAGAGGAGATGGGGATATATATAATTGACCGGTGCGGAGCCGGCACTGCCGTTGATTTTCTGATCAGTACGGACGGAAATGATCATATCCTCACCTGCAGAAGTTCGGGAGAACCGTTTTTCCCCATTAACAGGGGCGAAGGAGAAATGTCGCCGAATGAGCTGATACTGACGGGATTGTTTAAGATCAGACATGAGTATATTTATGGCTTGAATTCAACAAGTCTTACGATAGGAGCGCAGAAAAGATGAAAAACAGGATCGTTGTTGCCGAGCCGATGTCAACTGCTTTCGGCTTTCTTGAAGATATCAGGCAAAGAGGGTATGAGCCGGTCATACTTGAATCGTATATCCCCGAAGGTTATGCAAGAAGGCTGATGGACGAGGAGCGGAAAATCAAGTATTCAAGGATAAAATATCCCATAGCGATCATAAAAGAAGATCCCGATTATGCGGTAACTTTGCAGAAAGTACGTGAGCTTGAACCTCTGCTTGTAATTGCGGGCGGCGAGGAAGGCGTTGTCATAGGTACCCGCCTTGCAGATGATCTGGGATTGACAGGCAACCCGTTTTCAAATATAGATAAAATGACTCAGAAAAGCGTTATGCACGATGCCCTTAAAGAAGCCGGTCTGAGATATATTCGCGGTGAAGAGGTATCTTCTCTGGAAGACTGCCTTCTGTTCCTTGAAAAAACGGGAAAACAAGATGTTGTCCTCAAGCACGTCCACGGTGTTGCCTCCGTCGGCGTTCATCTTGTCTGCGGCAGGGAGGAGCTGGCAGCTGCTCTCCGGCAGGAGGAGACAGCCGAAAATATGTTCGGCGAAACAGAGAACCGGTTAATGCTGCAGGAGCGTATTTTCGGAGAAGAGTACATCGTCAATACCGTCAGCAGAAACGGAGTACCGGCATTGACGTCTGTGTTCAGGTATTACAAAAAACAGATGCCTTCCGGTTCAATAATATACAGAGGGCTTGAAGCTGTCACAGAGCTTGGGCAGAGGGAGACAGAACTTGTCAGATATGCCTTTGATGTTGTCCGGGCGCTTGGCATTACTGACGGACCGGTTCACGGAGAATATATGATAGATGAACAGGGACCTGTACTTATTGAAGCCAACTGCCGTGTGATGGGAGGAAGCGCTCCGAGCGGATTTCTTGACAAGGTGTTCGGCTATCATGAAACAGGCGTCATACTTGATTGTATGCTTGACAGCAATTATCACAGAGATTTTCTGGAAAAACCATATCGCCCCATAAGAAAAGGATACGTTAAGGATTTCTATTCCGGCAGCAGCAAAACCATTTTTTCGTCCGGGATCGTCCCGATCATTCTCAATATGAGATCTTATTATTCCGGCTGGGTGGAGAATGCAGGGAAAACCGACAGCATTGCAGAAACGATCGATCTTGAGACGGAGATCGGCTGTGTGTATATGGTCCACGATGACCCGGAAGTGACGAAAAGGGACTTTGATCTTCTTATGCTCATAGAGGAAAAATACCCGGACCTGCTGCACTCGGACAAACCTTTGTTCCTGCCGCCCGAAGACGCTTCCGGGCTTACGCCTGATATCCGTTTCATACTCGGAAGTGATACGGAATCTCTCATCAACGATATAATTTCTTTTTATAAGAATGGTTCAAAAGGAGATCCGATCATACCGGAAAAGCTGCTGAACGCCAACCCGTACAACCGGGAGATCATGGATATACTGAAAAGTATCAGCGGAGCGTGATGCAAAAACGCGATCTGTTGAAATGTCAGCTGACTTTCTTATGTTCGAGCGTTGACCGGATCAAGAGCGATCCGGAAAATGAAACCATTATATATGTTATGGTGTAACAATTGAAGAAATGGAAAAATCAGCATAAGCTCTACGAGGACAGCGCACTCGGTAAAATTCCCGAAATCCGCTTCGAGATGATGCAGCAGACATACGATGCCGAGCAGAATGCTCTCCGCAAGGAACTGCCCACGCTGAAAGCCGAGATAGACAAACTTAAAGAGCAGACCGATGCCGCCGATAAGTTCATCAATGTCATTCGCAAATATACAAAGGTGGCTTTTCTTATTTTTAAATAGTTCTTTACAAATCCCTCAAAATATGCTATAATATAATATAATATGTATAACCGCACAATCTGAAAATTGTGTGAAATTTCACAGAAAGGGTTTGACAAAAATGGCTATGGTGCGCTACGCTCAAAGCAAGCAAGCAGCGATAACTCTGCTCTTTTGTCATACACAAACTGAAACACTCATGACCACTGTTTAACAGCGGTCATGAGTGTTTTTGTATTTTATAGAGAGGATGACACCTATGAAAAAACAAATCAAAACTGCCGCTTCCTGTGCGCTCGCGGTGATACTGGCCGCCGCAAACTGCGTTTCGGCTTATGCCGCAAAGGAAACCGTTATTGCTGATGACATCGTTAATGCTATCCACGCCAACGATCTGGTGAAAGATCAGAGGCTGCGCGATCATAACGAACTCTTCTATCCGAGCTGGCGTATGCCTGACGTTGATGTGTCGGAACTTCCGTCAAAGTTCGACCTGAGAGACGTCGACGGCAAGAACTATGTTTCTCCGGTAAAGCTTCAGAATCCATGGGGGACGTGCTGGAGCTTCGGCGCGACAGCTGCCTCGGAAACAAGTCTCGCGTACGAGCTGGGTCACGATTACAACGCCGAAACCGGCAGTGATGTGGACAATATGTTCGACCTTTCCGAGAAGCATCTTGCATGGTTCTCTTACACGGCACTTCCCGAAGACAGCGAAACGTATTCCTCGCAGAGCGGTGAGGGGTACTACATGATGTATGATTATGAGACTTCCCCGGACGGAGTTTCTGACAAAGTATATAACATCGGAGGTGCTATGAATTACGCCACAATGGTGTATTCTGCAGGAATGGGACCTACACTTGAAGCAATAGTGCCTTACGAAAAGACCACAGATACGGAGTATCTCATGAAAAGGGTCATCTCTTACGAGATATGTGAGGACGGAACGATAACAGAAGATCTGTTAAAGCTCACTAATTATTTCGGAGATGCGCTCTCTGTTGATGACATCAAGGACGAATGGACGGCAAAGGGCTATGAAGAGACTGACTACAAAACCGCGGCCACAGTTTACAACAGCTATATAACAGGGACAAAGGTCATCCCCGATTATACAGGCGGCGCAGTGAAGAAGTTTACCGTAGCGGAAACTTCTTCCAATGGCGACTGGACGCTCGATGAGAGCAACCGTTTTCTCTCTCTTTATACTCTGAAAGACGGTAATATGCTGCCCACTCCGGCACTTATTGATGATGAAGGCGGCTATGTCTTCAATCAGACAGGTGTTGATGCCATAAAGTCAGAACTCTGTAACGGCAGGGCTGTCTCTATAGCATTCCGCGCCGATCAGTCAAGACCGGGTCAGGGGCTTTCCGAAGACTCATTCATCAACTTCGTGGATAAGGACGGAAACAAGACCAGCGATCAGCTTGCGGAATACTGGGCGCATTACACATACGATAAAGAGTATGACCCATCCGACAAAAAATCTGTAAACAAAGTGATATCAGCAAATCACGCCGTGTGCGTTGTCGGCTACGATGATAACTTCCCGAAGGAATACTTCAATGACCCCAAAGGCACTATAGGCGGCAACGGAGCTTTCCTCGTAAAGAACAGCTGGGGAACATCAGTGACCGATGAAAACGGTGAGATCGTATCAACCTGGGGAAATGCCGGTACAGGTTATTTCTGGCTTTCTTATTACGACCAGAGTCTTACGCTTGCCGAAAGCTTCGACTTTGACACCTCCGAAGATCACTTTTCGCGCAATATAGATATGTATGACTTTCTTGCGACATACGAGAATTATTCCGTATCTTTCGACAGCGATGTATATATGGCAAATGTATTCACTGCCCAAAACAACTGCACTGCTCGCTACATAGGAATTGAAACTACTGAAGCCAATGCAGATGTCCAGTTCAGCGTTTATCTGCTTTCGGACGATGCCAAAAGCCCTGTTGACGGGATCTGTGTCGCGACCGCAGAGGATCATTTCAATTACGCCGGCTATCACGTTGCGGATATCGGCAAGACATGCTATATCCCGAAGGGGGAAAAGTATTCAATAGTTATCAAAGCAAAAGCAGACGATAAGAGCACGGTCTTCTATAAAGAGCTGGCGAATGAGGGATTCTATGCGAAAGAAGATAAAGAAGTTAATTTTTATGCAAAAGGTGTGGTTAATCCCGGCGAGAGCTATGTAGGAACGAGCCTTACCGATATAAACGCATGGACAGACTGGTCGGATATCATTACTCGCCTCAGAGCTATGAATGCTGATCTGAACGATGACAATTTTGAGTACGATAATCTTCCGATCAGAAGCTATCCGCAGACCGAGACCTTTTCGATATTAAATCTGAATCGTGAACCGGAAGATGTGACTTATAAAGCAGGCGACGAACTCAAAGGATGCGTAGTAGTAGAAAATAACAGCGGCTTTGATCTTTATGGTATCGGCAGCATTGAGATCTCAGTTTCCATAGGCGATAGTGTAAAGAATTACTCCCTTGCTGATATCAGCAATTTGAAACCCGGCAAGCAAGAGATCATCAACTATGTATATACTGTTACAGAAAAGGATGTTGCCGCAGGCAGTCTGACAAGTACCGTCGCGGTGCTGTTCAATGGTGAAGAGGCGGATTTCGGCGCGCTGTTTGATGAAAACCTTACTTTTACGGTAAAAACCGAGGGCGGTTCTTCGTCGGTTGACGCGGCAGAAGAAAATAACCCGGCAACGGGCAATGAGCTGTTCTCTGCGGCAGCGCTTGCCGGTGCGGCTGCGGCAATAGCGTTTGCAAGCAGAAAACGCAGATAACGCCGGTTGTAATAAGATTATCGGTGTATCCGATGCATTCCGGATATATTGATATATACAAATTTATTCAAAGGAGTATTATAACATGAACAAAAGACTCAAAAGAACGATCAGCGCCGTGCTTGCAAGCGCGGTAATGCTCACTGCGATGACAGGTACACAGGTGATCGCGTCTGCGGACAGCACATCTGTTACCGCAACTGCGACAGCCGAAAAGACCTACAAGATCACCAGCAAGAGCGTAAACACTTATTTCTATGCATACAGCGATCAGAAACAAAAGACAAAGCTCTACTTCATGAACGGAGTCAACGATGTTCCTTATATTGAGATCGATGACATGGTACAGTACCTGATAGGTCTGATGCAAATGAACAATCACGGGACCTACAATCTTAAGGTGGAAAAAGACGGCGATACCGTTACCCTCGCAAGAGAGAGCGGCTATACGGCAACGATCAACTTTGCCGATGACACCATTTCTTACTGGGATTTTGACGGCTTCATCACAGCGGAAAGCAAGACTCTGATAGATATTATCCTCACGGTCTGGGATACTACCGATGGGATCACCGGACTGAAAACAGTCAAATCTACTGAGCGCTACGGCAACCCCGTTACTATGAACGCGGCAGATTACAGCATAGATTTTGTTCGTAAGGGAGACAAGTATTACATACCCGTTCAGACTTTCTCCGATATATTCCTGTCACCCGGCAAGTTAGGTGTGGCTCTCTATAACGGAAGATCTCTCATATTCTGTCGCGGAGAACAAGCAGAATTTTACGTTGACGGCAAATACACCCAGCTCGGACAGGTGTATTACGGAAAGAACGGCAAGTACGCGACCAATAAGATCAGCGAGGAGCTTGCATCATTCAGCGCGTGTGAGTTCTGCTTTGCAATGGATAATCTTTACGGATTGAGAGAAAAGCACAGTATTGACAGCTTCAAAACACTTTTACTGCAGAGAGAGTCCGGTTACAAGCTGTTTTCGACAAAATCAAAGACAATAGACAGGGAGCTTCACTCGATAGTTACCGACGTCATTGATGACAGACATACCACTTATAATATGAGTTCCTACGCTTCCGGAGTTGATTATATAAATACTCTTGATGAAAAATACGGCGGTGGATACGCTATAGAAACGCTCGCCGACAGCTTCGGAGCACATAGGGCTGAAAGAGCAAAGTTTTATCCTGACGGTGTTCCCGCTTACGAAGAGGTCGGAGATACAGCATATATCACGTTCGACAAATTCAGAATGGATATGGCATATATAGATCAACTCAATTACGATGATCCGAGTACCATTGCGGGTACTTTCGGCGCGATCTCGTATGCTGTCAACAAGATAAACCGCAAGGACAGCCCCATAAAGAATGTTGTTCTTGACCTTTCCTGCAATACCGGCGGAGATGCTGACGCGGCAGTATTCACTATCGCGGCTTTCCTCGGAAAGGCAGGCATCAGCGTCGAAAACTCAAAGAGCGGCGCTCTCGTAACGAACTACTATAAGGCAGACACGAATTTCGACGGCAAATACAATTCCAAAGATACACTCGCAGGCAAGGGACTCAATCTCTTCTGCCTTGCCTCTCCGGTAAGCTTCTCCTGCGGAAACCTCGTTCCCTGCGTATTCAAGGAGGATCCTAATGTGTCCATAATCGGTCAGAAGTCCTCCGGCGGCGCTTGCACGGTAGGCACTATCTCCACGGCAACAGGCGCGGTAATGAACATTTCCAGCAACTTCCGCCTGAGCTACACAAAGAACGGTTCGTTCTATGACGTTGACCAGGGTGCGGAGCCGGATTATGCAATTTGCAAGCTCGAACACTTCTATGACAGAGAATGGCTCACCAACTACATTGACTCTCTTGCGTAATTCCGTTTATTAGATTTTTGATGCGCTGTAAAGGCTTACCTTGACGGCAAGTGGACGAAGGTTTACGGAAGCGATATTGCGACCGTGCCGGCGAAATAGACATCAAAATAACTGAGCGTCCCCCACAGGGTAAACTGTGGGGGAGGTCTTTTTGTACGGAGATGAAAAAAGTATTGATTTTTTCGATAATATGCCGTATAATAAAAGTGAGGGAGGTGTTTTATATGACTACACAACAGCAAGCTCACAATATGATCGACAATCTAAATTTGAACGGACTAAATTATATTATCGGTGTGCTGAATGGATTGGGGGCTGATAATTGGATAAACGTTTCCGCTAAAGACGATTCCGTCACAAAGCGGCGCAATGAAAAAAGAAAGGCTTTTCAAGAGTTGGAGGCTTGGCGTAAGGAATGCTCTAAAATGGAATTGAGCGATTTTGAAGAAGCAAGAATAGAAGGTCTTATGGACAAGTGGGGTGGTTCCGGTGAAAGTGCTGATTGACACTAATGTTTCGTTGACTTATATTAACTGGAATGCAATCCTGCCTTACCCACAGTAAAAACTTGACCCGCGCAGCCAAAGTTCGGTTATAGGCTGTGCTTTTTTATTGACTGGAAAGGAAAAACGTGATATACTGTATATCGATCAAAGAAGCATAATAATACACAGTGAGGTTTGCAAAAATGCATAAGATCAAAATTGACACAGATAAAAAGATCACAGATATTTCAAAGAGCCTTTACGGCATTTTCTTTGAGGATATAAACCGTTCGGGTGACGGCGGACTCTATGCCGAGATGCTGGCAAACAGAGCCTTTGATGACGGCGTTATCCCCGACAGATGCACCTACTCCCCCGAAACCAAAACTATCACGTCACCCACAGGCTGGATTTGCAGCTTCGACTGCTTTGAGGGTGAGGAAATATACGGCTGGAGAGCTGACAGCGCTGAAATGTCGCTTACCGATAAATGTACTCTGAACAGTGCAAGAAAGCGTGCTTTGAATGTCCGCTTTAACAACGGAAAAATATACAACAGGGGCTTTGAAGGCCTTGCGGTAAGGGAAGGCTGCGAATACAGATTTTATATGTTCGCCAAGACCGAGGCCGCTGCTGAGGTCAGAGTTCGGCTGGTTACAAGTGACGGTGTTTGCATAAGCGACAGTCACACATTTATGGTAAAGGGCGGATATACAAAACACGAGTGCATTTTTAAGGCAAATAAGACCGACTTTAATGCGGCGCTTGAACTGTATTCGGTTTCTTGTGAAACGGTAACTATCGGGTTTACATCTCTGTTTCCCATCGATACTTTTTGCGGCAGAGAAAACGGGCTTAGAAAAGACCTGGCCACTATGCTTGTAGGGCTTAAACCGTCCTTCCTGCGTTTCCCCGGAGGCTGCATTGTCGAAGGCTTCACAAGGGAGACCGCCTACCGTTTTGAGGACAGCATAGGACCTGTTTGGGAGCGCAGACCGCACCGCCTGCTGTGGGGATATAACTCCACCAACGGGCTCGGATTTCACGAGTTTATGCAGTTTTGCGAGGACGCAGGGATAGACGCTATGTACGTTTTCAACTGCGGTATGACCTGTCAGGCTCGCTGTCCCGATTATTTTGATGACGGGCTTGTGGAGGAGTTTTATCAGGACGCCCGCCATGCAATACTCTATGCGACCGCACCTGCCGACAGCGAATGGGGTTCTGAACGTGCCGCCAACGGTCACACCGAGCCGTTCAAATGTCTGAAATATCTCGAGATCGGCAACGAGAATTATGGTGAAGAATACGAAAATCGCTACAAGTTGTTTTACGACAGACTCAAAGCGGAATTTCCACAGTTTAAATATATCGCCACCGACCACATTGAAAACAGCGGTCTTTCTGCTGATCTGATTGACGATCATTATTATGCCGATCCGCTGTTTTTCGCATCAAACCATGATGCCTACAACGGTCACACAGGCACAGATATCTATGTTGGCGAATATGCATCAACTATCGGCTGCAAGCAAGGTACACTTATGGGTGCGCTGGGTGAGGCGGCATTCCTGACAGGGATAGAACGGGATCAGGACAAGGTAAAAATGACCAGCTATGCACCGCTTCTTAATAACCCGAGATTCACAGAGTGGCAGCCCGACCTTATAACATTTAACAATCATCAGTGCTATGGTATTCCCAGCTACTATATGCTGAAAATGTTTTCAGAAAACAGGGGCAACTATGTTTGCGGCTGTGATGTGGAAACTGGATACTTTTCCCGTCACGACAAGGGCAGCACTTTCCTGCTCACAGACGGAGATAAAAAAGCTATCGACAGCACCGGAACAAACACGGGTGTTGTTTACAGTTATGATTTTGATAAGCCTGTCAGTGAGCTGCATCTCACGTTTTTTGACAACGGACTTACAAACGAAGATCAGAACCGCTATGAACTGACAGCGGCAGACGGCAGATGTACTGTGACACATTATAACGGCTGGTCAAAAATGATAGTTTCCGAAAGCGAATACACGGGCGAGCTTGAAGTCAAGAGTTTTACTTTTTCTATTGACGGAAACAGCTATGAACTCTGCATAAACGGCAATCTCCTGCACAGCGGAATTATAAAACAAGTGCCTGACATCACAGCGGTCTGCACAGTAGATACAGCTAAAAATGAACTGATAATAAAGTTGGTAAATCTGACTGAGAGTGATATTGAGGTTTCACTTGAAAGCGACAGAGCATTGAGCAGGGAGTTCTGTGTTCAGACTCTCACCGCAAACAGCAAGTACGATGGCAACAGCTTTGATGAACCCGAAAAGGTCATACCAAGGCGCAGATGTATTTCGGTCGACG
>JAEEGH010020651.1_pt1 | contig 13670 bp, 13 predicted proteins | sample 9134181 | NCBI WGS metagenome assembly JAEEGH01 (sample SAMN16246544, study PRJNA631951) | gut metagenome | biome: gut microbiome; feature: rumen; material: DP-attached | host: Bos | place: Iran: Karaj | collected 2018-10
GCCGCTCCTCTAAACAATCCTACTTCCTATTTATATATTTTTTCTCATCCTCTTCTAGATTAAGTTGTATTGATAACCCATTAATGCCCCCAGCCATCAGGGTGTATGTGCTTTAAAATAAACAAATTAAATAAAAATACAATGAAAAAAATGAGTAAACTCTTCAACATTGTGGCCTTGCTGGCGGTGCTGATGCTTCCGTCTCTGGCCAAAGCACAGGTGACCTGCGACAACGGCACCCCTGTGACGGTGACTAACGTCGACACAGCGACGGGTACCACCAGCTATTTCCCGGCCTACTGCCTCTACAACTACAGCTATTCCGAGCAGATTATCCCTGCCGACTCGCTGGTAGGCATTGGTGACATCAAGGCCTTAATGTACAAGCCCACCAACACCACCTCCAACACCTACTACACAAACTGCACAATTTATCTTGCAAACGTCACCGTCGAAAATCTTAGCAACGGTTTCGTTCAGGATATGAGCCAGTTCGAGCTGGTCTTCGCCGGTTCGCTCAACTGGACCGATGCCGGCTGGCAGACCATCGTCTTCGACGATGCCTTCGCCTACGACGGCCAGAGCAACCTCCTCATCGCCATCCTCCGCAACCATGGCTCGTGGGGCAGCTCTTCCGCCTTCGCCTCCTACACCGCCAGCGCTTCCTTGGGTCGCGAAGTCCATCAGGACTCGGGCCCCTACACCATTGGCAGCATCTCTGGCGGTTCGGCATACACCAATGTAGCTTGGTATAAATTCATCGGCTGCGAGGGCACCGGCGACGTCTGCTACCGCATCCGCAACCTCCAGGCCACCAACATCACCTCCGACGGCTGCACCCTCACCTGGGTCGACACCCTCAACAGCGGCGCCTCCTACACCGTCTACGACATGGCCGACTCCACCATCCTCGGCACCACCTCCACCACCTCCTTCACCGTCTCCAACCTCGAATCCAACACCCTCTACCACTTCGCCGTCGAGGTCTCCTGCAGCTCAGGCTCCACCTCCTCCATGGCACACCTCACCGTCCGCACCGCCTGCGGTGGCTACACCCAGACACCCTACACCACCAACTTCGACGACGTCACCGACGGCGAGGTTCCCCCATGCTGGACTGCCTTATCCACTGGCACCAGCGGCAGCGGCACCTTCCCCTCAGTCTACAACTACTCCGACAACTCCTACTCCAGCCCCAAATACTTCGAATTCGAAAGCAGCACTGGCGAAACCGAGATAGTAGCCCTTCCCGCTATGGAAAACATTAGCCAGAAGAGCTTCACCTTCTACGCCTCCATCCACACCGCCAACTTCGTCCTCGAAGTCGGCGTCTGGGACGGCACCTCCTTCGAAGTCGTCGACACCGTAACCCTCGCCACCAGCTCCAACTGGCACGACGGCTACTACCCCTACACCGTCTACTTCGCCAACTACTACGGCAACGGCGAGCAAATCGCACTCCGCGTCTCCGCCGCCGCGGGCACCAGCTACACCCTCATGATGGACGACTTCTCCGTCAACGACTTCTCCGGCTGCTACCCCGTCTCCGACCTCACCGCCACCGCCATCGACAGCTCCAGCATCACCCTCCACTGGGAAGATGACTACAACGGCGGCGTCACCTACGCCGTCAGCTACTGGACTGGCACCGGCGACACCACCGTCGAATACGCCACCGACACCACCATCACCATCAACGGCCTCACCGCCAACACCTTATACCACTTCTCCGTCGTAGCCTCCTGCTCCAGCGGCGACGCCACAGCCGTCGAGGGCAGCTGGCGCACCGAGTGCGGCACCACCGCCATCCCCTTCACCGAAGGCTTCGAAGGCTACACCACTGGCATAGCACCCAGCTGCTGGAACGTCCTCAGCGGCAGCCCCCGCGTCATGACCAGCGTGCCCAACACAGGCACCAAGCACCTCTACTTCTCCGGCGGTCAGCCCAACACCATTGTCCTGCCACCCTTCAACCAGCCCACTGGCGACCTCCAGGTCCGCTTCTGGACACGCCCCGAAAGCAACACCAGCTCCTCCTGCGGTAGCTTCGCCGTCGGCTACATGACCGACATCAACGTCGACTCCACCTTCGTCCAGGTCGCCTCCTACAACTACAGCGACTGGACCTCCAACACCTACCTCGAAAAAGAAGTCCCCATGCTCGGCGCCCCCGACTCCGCACGCATCGTCCTCCGCCACAACTCTGGCTCCACCTACTACTACTGGTACGTCGACGACCTCGTGGTCGAGCCCATACCCACCTGCGCCCATCCCGTCTCCATCTCCGCTAGCAACGTCACCGCCAACGACGCCGACATCACCATCGTAGGCGCCGACGGTGCCAACTACCGCATCTACTGGACCGACGGCACCACCACCGACTCCGCCGACATCACCACCAACACCTACTCCTTCACCAACCTCACCGGTAGCACCTTCTACACCGTCTCCGCTGCCACACTCTGCGACGACGGCTCCATCACCTCCACCGTCAGCACCTCCTTCGTCACCGACTGCGAAGACGGCTCCTGCGACGTCGTCGTCAACATGACCGACAGCTACGGCGACGGCTGGAACGGCGCAGCCGTCCAGGGCTTCGTCGGCACCAACCAGGTCTTCAGCGCCACCTTCTCCAGCGGCTCCAACGCCACCTACACCTACAGCCTCTGCTCCTCCGACACCCTTGTCCTCAAATGGCAGACCGGCTCCTACGACAGCGAGACCTCCTTCCAGATCCTCCACGGCGGCAACCCCGTCGCCTCGGGCAACGGTAACAGCTACTCCAACGGCGCCGTCATCGACACCCTCGCTGGCTGCCCCACCTGCAGCGCTCCCTCGGGCTTCGTAGTCGACAGCCTCACCTCCACTTCCGCCACCTTCCACTGGGACCTCGGCGGTGCCACCGAGTGGATCGTCGTCGTCAATGGCGACTCCACCAACGCCGTAACCACCACCAACAATAGCATGTCGCTCACCGGCCTCTCCGCCAACACCCTCTACAACATCGCCATCATCACCGTCTGCGGCACCGACGACAACAGCATGCCACTCAACGTCAGCTTCCGCACCGAGTGCGGCTCCATAACCACTCTCCCCTGGACCGAAGACTTCAACTCCTTCGCCACCACCTCCAGCGCCACCGTCATCCCCTGCTGGGACTACATCGGCACTGGCGGCTACGTGAATATCTCTGGCAGCAGCTATTCTTATTCTGGCAACTGCCTCCGCTTCTACCCCAACAGCAGCAGCTCCACCGACCACATCATCAAACTCCCCATCTTCGACACCGTCATCAGCGGCCTCGAAATGTCCTTCTACACCCGTCCCGAATCCGCCTCCTCCAGCGGCTCCCTCAGCGTGGGCTATGTCACCGATAGCGGCCTCTTCGTCGAGACCCTCAACATCCCCTGCTCCATGGGCAACACTCCCACACTCTACGACGTCACCTTCCCCAACGCACCTGTCAACTCCCGCATAGCCATGCGCCACAACGTCGGTAGCACCGCCTGGTACTGGTTCGTCGACGAAATCAACGTCCACGCCCTCTCCAGCTGCCCCAAACCCCTCCACTTCACCCTCAACTCCGTCTCTGGCGACAGCGCCACCGTCTCCTGGAACGAGGGCGGCTCCGCCACCACTTGGGATATCGCCGTCGGCGACGCTGGCTTCAACCCCGACACCGTCACTCCCGTCACCTCCTACGACAGCACCTTCACCGTCACCGGCCTCCTCAACGCCCACCCCTACGACATCTATGTCCGCGCCGATTGCGGCACCGAGCAGAGCATCTGGGTCGGCCCCATCTACGTCGTCCCCGGCCAGTACCTCATGGGCACCTCCGGTAGCGACACCCTCCACACCTGCGGCGTCATAGTCTACGACAACGGCGGCGCCGCTGGCCAGTACACCGCCAACAACGACTTCACCCTCGTCATCTACCCCTCGCAGCCCGACTCCATCCTCACCTTCCATGGTTCCTTCGTGCACGAGTCCTGCTGCGACCACCTCTATATTTATGAGGGCGTCGGCACCAACGGCACCCTCCTCTGGCAGGACGCTGGCGCCACCTCCGAGACCATCCCCACCGACACCAGCATCATGGGCCCCATCACCGTCCACTTCACCAGCGACGGCTCCATCTTCAACGACGGCCTCGAACTTTTCGTCAACTGCATCGAAGGCCCCTCCTGCATCATGCCCACCAACCTGATGGTCAGCAGCCTCACCAGTAACAGTGCCACCATCGATTGGACTCCGGTTGGTAGCGAGAGCGAATGGGAGGTCACCTGCAACGGTACCACCAACATTGTCACCACTCCCAGTGCTGTTATCACAGGTCTTGCCTCTCCGCAAGGCTACACAGCCACTGTGCGTGCCATCTGCGGTGCAGGCGACACCAGCTTTGCTACTTATATTAGTTTCTCTACGCCTTGCACATCTGTAACGGACTTCCCGTGGGTCGAGGACTTTGAAAGTGCCTCTACATTCGATTGCTGGAGTCAGGAAGGCGACGGCGTGTGGGAGCACGGCACTGGCGACTACAGCAGCTCCACAGGTGCACATAGCGGCAGCTACAATGCACTGATTACATCCGATGGTGATGATTATGTTACCAAGCTTATTACCCCAGTTCTTGAACTGACTCCCGGTACTAGCGCAACACTCTCGTTCTGGTATGTCATGCGTTCATGGGCTGGAGATATTGACGAGTTGAATGTCTATTATCGTACTTCGCTGACTGGAAGCTGGACGTTGCTTAGAACGTATACCGGTGCAGCCGCCGCGTGGACCTATGATACTATCACCCTGCCCAATGTCAGCAGCACCTATCAGATTGCCTTTGAACACACTGATAATTATGGCTACGGCCTCGGCCTCGACTCCATAGTGGTCGACGGTGTTGGCAACGGTTGTGGCATGCCGATGGTCAGTGTCTCCAACATTGACTACCAGTCGGCTACCATCACCGCTGTCGGTGGTGGTCAGAACTTCGTGCTCCACTATGGCACCACACCTTCCAACCTCACCAACACTATGAACAGCGCCACGGGTAGCTTCAATGTCACTGGTCTCATGCCCGCCACCCAGTACTACTATAGCGTCTACCAGGAGTGCGACGACAGCACCGTCAGCAACGCCTACGAAAGCTACTTCTTCACCGACTCCCTCGGCTGCGTAGCCGTCACCGGCCTCCAGCTCACTGGCACCTCCTACAACAGCATCAGCGTCAGCTGGACTCCCGTCGGCGACGAGACCGCCTGGGAAATCAAGGCCGCCAGCACCGTCGACAGCAACACCGTCCTCGTCTTCGCCACCCAGGGCACCGTCGACGGCCTCTTCCCCCAGCGTGCCTACAGCGTCACCGTGCGTCCCATGTGCGGCAGCGCACACAACATCGAAGGCCCCTGGTGCGACCCTGTCACTGCCAACACCGACATCTGCCAGCCCGTTAGCAACGTCACTGTCTCTGGCATCTCCGCCACCACCGCCACCGTCGCCTGGACTGCCCCCGAGGGTGCCACCAACTTCCGCGTCCTCTACGGCCTCCACGACTTCGACGTCAACGGCGAGATCGGCAGCTACACCACCACCTCCAACCCCTTCGCCCTCACAGGCCTTGAGGCCAACACCCCCTACACCGTCCGTGTAGCCGTCGCCTGCACCGAGAGCCTCGTCTCCGCCTACGAGAGCGCCGACTTCACCACCACTGACGTCAGCATCTTCAGCGCCGACAACGACGGTGCCCTTAGCCTCTACCCCAACCCCGCCAGCACCACCGTCACCCTTCGTGTTAGCGAGCAGCTCGCAGGCTCCACCGTCACCATCGTCGACGTCAACGGCCGTGTCGTGATGAGCGAACAACTCAACAGCCAGACCCTGACCCTCAACCTTAGCGACCTTGCCAAGGGCGCCTACTTCGTCCGCCTCACCGCCGACCAAGCCACCGCCGTCCGCAAGCTCATCGTCAAGTAACACTACAAGGCTTAACGCCCAAAGGGCCGCCGCGCTTCGTTGCACGGCGGCCTCTTTTTTTTACATTCTAAACTCCTCCCCTAAAACATTCCTAGCTCCTCCCCTAAGATAGGGGAGGGGGACCCGAACGCAGTGAGGGTGGAGGAGTATGACCCATAACCCACACCCCATAACCCCTAACCCATCCCCCCGACAATTCGAGTAATTCGCCCCCAATTGACCGGCTCCCGCCCAATTCGTCAAATTCGTTCAATTCGCCGTTCCTTCACCATAAAATAAAAATTTTTTTGCCAGTTAAAAAAATGTTCGTATCTTTGCAGTCCGATTTGAGGCACATCCCATGCCCCAATATCCGTGGAAATAATTAATTATCAAACAAATAAATAAAATGTACGCAATCGTAGAAATCGCAGGCAAGCAATTCAAGGTCGCCCAAGATCAGAAGATCTTCGTCAACCGCCTCCACAACGAAGAGGGTTCCGAAGTCTCTTTTGACACCGTGATGCTTAAAGACAATGATGGCAAGGTTGAAGTGGGCAAACCTTACATTGATGGTTCCAATGTCAAGGCCACCGTCCTTCGTCACATCAAGGGCGATAAGGTTCTGGTGTTTAAGAAAATCCGTCGCAAAGGCTATCAGAAAATGAACGGCCACCGCGACTATCTCACCCAGATCAAGATTGACAGCATCAACTAATTGTCTAACCGTTAAAAACAAACAAGCAATATGGCACACAAAAAAGGTGTTGGTAGTTCCAGCAACGGTCGTGAATCCGAAAGCAAACGCTTAGGCGTTAAGATTTTTGGCGGTCAGAAATGCATCGCCGGCAACATCATCGTCCGCCAGCGCGGCACCGTCCACAACCCCGGCCAGAACGTCGGCATGGGCAAGGATCACACCCTCTACGCCCTCATCGACGGCGTCGTCAAATTCCACAAAGGCCGCGAAGACCGCTCCTTCGTCAGCGTCCTCCCAGCCGAGTAACAAACCCCTAACGAGAAACAATTCCAAGCCTTCCGCCCCCAGCGGAAGGCTTTTGTTTTATCCCTGCATCCATACTTCCACAGCCCCGTCGGGGCGCCACAATTTAGCCGTGGGTGCAACCCACGGTAGGCACCCCTCTCCCCCCCATCCCGAACCCCGTAGGGGTGACACTCAAAAAACTTTTTTTTGCACAGTTAAAAACTTTTTTGTAACTTTGCACCATCGTTTTATAACAAAAAAAACAACATAAAAACAACCCCCAAAGCAAAGGCACAAACAAGCATTTTCAACCAAAAAACAATATTCATCATGGGACTTCTCAACAACATCAAAGACGCCTTCAACAAGGCTGAATTCACCGTCGCACCGAACAAAAAACTCAAAACCATCTCGGCCGACTTCATGAAAAACTTCGACCTCACCCTCGCCTTCTACAAGGGCGTTACCCTTGCCGACCCCGAGATGACCCTCGCTGCCCTCAACAGCAAGACCACCAAGGAAGTCAACACCAAAGCCGACGGCCTCAAGATCAAAGGCTCCATGAAGGTTGGCGATGCCGAGAAACTCTTCGACCAGAACTTCGGCGTCACCGTTCAGATCAAAGACAAAGCCGGCAAAGTCCTCGTTCCGAATAATATCACCATCGGTCAGGCCGCCCGCGGCGAATACAAGTAAAAATTCTATGTCTCATACGTGCGACATAGATGCCGACCATATCAAACAGGTCAGGGATATCCTCTACGGTTTGAAACAGTGTGATATCTATTGCGATGACGTTGATGGGTTCTCCTCAGACAAGGCGGCAATTGAAAGTGTGTTCAATGCAACCAAAGACAGGACGCTAAGCGGCATACTGCTGCGTCTGACGGTCATTGACAGCATGTACTCAACCCAGATGAACCGTCGCTACTACGCATTACAGGAACTGGCAGAGAAGTTGCACTGCCTCGACCAAAAAAAGCGTTGCCCAACCTCTTTATGGAGTTCATCCTCGAGAAGCGTGATACTTCTTTGTTTGACGGTAAGATTGATGGCAAAGACTTCAACCTCTTTGCCGAGAACTATGGCATTGGAAAAGATGGCTCGGATAAGGGTGTGGCAGTTTCTCTGATAAGCAAGTATGCCTATTTCGAGACAGGATACGGATTTCCAATCTACGATTCCATAGCTTGCGAGATGTATCCGAGGATATGGAGCTACTGTGGTTTCGGAAAGAAGACATACCAACTCACAATCAAAGACTCTAACCAGCGTATGGAGGGAGATAAGACCATTGTCGCATATACGCAAGCCATCGACGACCTTATTAAACGTCTGGGTGTCGACATATCATACGACCATCTGGACCGTCTGCTGTGGTTTGTAGGCAAAATAATACGCGGCAACCTCTCATTGGTGCTTAACCGCAAAAGCTACGAATGGAGTGTGGAGCATTGGTTCGAAAAAGACGACAAAGGCAACAATGTGGTGTTCAACATTGCCAAAGCCAATATTGACGATGCTCCATTCTGCAAGAACAACTCCCGCCTGCGAGCAATGTTTGAGCTGGCAAAATGCATAAAAGATGGCAATAATAATCAATAAAAGAAAGGAGAAAGAATGAATTTTATTAATACTTACAGATATGAGAAATCTGAATTATGGAGAGTGCTAACAACATCAGAAATAAGAACGATAGAACATAAGGTACAAGACAGGAGAACGAAAACCGGGTACAGGATACAATCTTCTTATACGTTTGGTGGAGGGAAAAGGAACAAGGATGAATATTATGACGGAATTAATGCGACAGAAGAGCGAGTGAAACATTATTACAAAATAGCAGAAGGAATTGCTTTCATAAATTTTAATTGGGTACTCCGTACGCTAAAATACTATAAGTTCATTGTTCCATGTTTTAAAACAATATTCAAAATATTGGCACCAATGGCACATTTAATAAGTGTACTACTATTACCCTGGAGTTTGTTATCGGAGTTTAAAGAAGCCAAACAACTGTCGGTCTTTTCAAAGATTATTCTCACTATTTATATGTTTATTACATGGCTGCTCTACTTGGCAATAGAGTCAGCAATAGTTTTGGGCATAATAGTTTTTATTAAACACCTTATGTAGTCAAGCACTGGTGGACTTTATCAATGGCAAATAATACTAATCTAAAACAATACAACTATGGAAATCAAAGTTGACGGACGCCTATTGGTGTCGACGCTCTGCGAGCGTTTCAAAGAAGAGTTCGGTGGCACGCTGCGCGTGTACCAGGGCAACAAGCGCCTCACTGGCGCCGAAAAGGTGAGCGAGATCGCCACCAAGACTGGCAGCTACGAGTGCCGCGGCAGCAAGACCGTCGGTGGCTTCGAGAAAGACATGATGGAGAACTTCGGACTTAAAGTCCAGGTCGCTTCGGCCGACGACTGGGTGCTCGCCCTCGACGAGATGACCCTCGCCAAACTCCCCGACATCCCCAAAAACGCCAAAAAGGCCGACATGGACGCCCTCAAGGCTAAGTACGCCAAGTAAACAATACTCAATCTGGCGGACGGGAGACCGTCCGCCAGGTTCAATATTAGAAAAACACATTAGCGCAATCAAACAATCAAGCAATCAAGCAATCAAACAATCAAACAATCAGTATATGTCAGAGATTCAAACAACCAATTATCCCAGCACCGCCAAAGTGTTGGTGCGCAGCGAGAATATGAGCCGCACTGCCCTCGGCATCGCCCACGCCTACCTGCTCATCTACCCCGACTCCACCGTCGAGAGCCTCAACCGTGCCTTCCCCAAGGAGCAGTTCGGCCAGGGTAGCGACCTCTTCCTCGGCCCCAACGAGCGCAAAGCCTACGTCGAAGCCCACAAGAACGACGAAAAGAGCCTTCGCACCAACTACTTCTACGAAGAAGAGAAAGCCATGCTCAAGCTCAAGGACGGCAGCGAGGTGGCTGTGCTCCAGATGTGGAGCAGCGACAAGTTCCCCAAGCTGGTCGAATGGGCTAAGCGCTACGACATCTACGTCGCCGAGTTCACCAAGGGCGCCCGTGGCAAGCTGGGCTTCTTCGAGCTCGAATACCTCAACAACTGGAAACCCATCATCATCGAGAAAGTCGTCGAGAAGAAGCACATCCCCTGGTGGGTGTGGCTGCTCCTGGGTCTCGCCGTCGTCGGCATTGTCATCGCACTGCTCTGCCGCCCCAAAGCCGAGCCGCAGGTAATCACCGTGACCGACACCGTCGTCGAAACCGTCTACGTCCATCAACTCGAGGAAATCGAAGACAACTTCAACGCCGCACAGTTCCAGCTCGACAAAGCCGACCTCAGCGAGGACGCCAAGTTCGTCCTGCACGACCTCGCCAAGCTGATGAACAAATACCCCGAGCTTAAGCTCCGCATCGAGGGACACACCAGCGCCGAAGGCGACGCCAACCACAATCAGAAGCTCAGCGAGGCTCGCGCGCAGGCCGCCGTCACCTTCCTCGTCGAGCATGGCGGCATCGACGCCAGTCGCCTCGAGGCAGCAGGCTTCGGCAGCAGCAAGCTCAAAAACACCGACGACCCCATGTCGCCCGAGAACCGCCGCACCGAATTCGAAATCATCAAATAACATCTTTTATTATGGCAACAACAAAGAAACCCGCAGCCAAGAAGGTTGCCCCGGCCAAGAAACCCGCCGTGAAAAAGACCAAGGACGGTACCGTCGATAAACGCACCAAAGAGGGCAAGGAGATCTGCGCCCGTATGGCAAAGGCCCGCAAAGCCGCAGCCAAAGCACGCAAACTGGCCAAGAAAAAATAACCTAAAAACTATTATTATGGCAACAACAAAGAAACCCGCAGCCAAGAAAGCCGCCCCCGCCAAGAAGGCCCCAGTGAAGAAGACCAAAGACGGCACCGTCGACAAACGCACCAAAGAGGGCAAGGAAATCTGCGCCCGCATGGCCAAAGCCCGCAAAGCACAGGGCAGCCTCAAGAACCGCATCAAACGTTTGTTCAAATAATAGATAGGAGGACCAGAACAATGAAAACACGCATAGAAGATATTGCAACGATTATTGCTTCCGCCATCTGGGCCGACAACGTGTACGACGAGGCCGAGAAAATCACCGTCGAGGAAATAGCCGACGCCCTTGAGCTCGACGAGAAAGCTTTCAAGAAAGCCGTCGACGCACAGGTCAAGGCCTTCGCCAAGATGACCGACAACCACGCCAACGCCGCATTGCTCGACGCCGCCGAGGCTGTGGCCGACGAAGAGATTGGCATCGTCTACGAAGCCGCCATGCAGATGCTCCTGGCCGACGGCGAGTTGACCACCTCCGAGGTGAGCAACCTCCTGGTGATGGCCAATGCCCTCGGCATCGAGGAAGAGATAGCCATCCTGCTCGTGGCCGACATGGTCAAGACCGAACCTGAACTTAACATTAAGTTAAAATAAACCCTTTTTATTAACCCTTTAAAATTTCAAAATTATGGCAGAAATTGCATTAAAAGGACAAATGAAGGTGAAAACCCTCAAGGCTGACTTCAAGAAGGCTTTCGGTTCGACGCTCCGCGTCTACATGAGCCCCACCTGCAAAGGTCGCATGGCCGATGACGATGCCACCCTCGCTTCCATCCGCGCCGAAGGCGCCAAAGGTGGCGAACTGAAAGTGGTCGGCAACATGCAGGTCGGCAACTTCGAAAAGAAGATTGTCGAGATGTACGGCATCGGTGTCCAGGTGGCCAACGCCGCCGACACGGCCCTCGCCCCCAACGACGTCACCCTCTGCGGTGCCGCCAAGTAAGCCCTGCTTACAACCAATCCTGCGGGCGTTCGCCCGCCCGCAGGATTCCAATTTTAATAAAACTAAATAATAACGAACTATGAGCGACGAAGTCAACAAAGCTCCTGTGTATGCCGAGCCAGAGGGCATCGACTACATCATCATCAAAGTAAAGGAAAGCGTCATCAACGGCGAGCGTGGTGGCAGCCGCTACGAGACCACCCGAAAGGCGTGGCGTGCCAAGCTGGAGAGCGCTATGCCGTATCAGTATGTGCTGTCCGTGGTGGGCGGCATAGTGCAGGAGGTGTATCATGTGACGCGTTGGTACACCAGCCCCACCGATGCCTCGCGCATCGAGTTCGAGGGCGAGGTTGCCGAGTTCAATGTCCGCAACCTCTTCGTCGGCAAGATGATTCCCGAATGCTACCGTCAGAAGGGTCTGGCGTCGCCGTTCCTCTATAAGAAGAAAGCTGGCGCACCAGCTACGACTCCTGCGCAGGAAGTCTCCGCTGCCGCACAAGGAGCAGAAGCACTAAAGGCAGCTGCCCTAAAAGTCGCAGAAGAGGCGGCAATCAAAGCAAAAGCCGAAGCTGAGGCAAGTGCTAAAGCTGCCGCAGCCTTGAAAGCCGCAGAAGAAGCCGCCAAAGCTAAGGCAGAGGCAGAAGCAAAGGCGAAAGCAGAAATAGAGGCTAGAGCTAAAGCGGAGATGGAAGCAAAGGCCAAAGCGATAGCGGAAGCCAAAGCAAAGGCCAATAATGCAACTAAATGTGAAGACAATGGTGACGGAAGGTTGGTGCTGAAACAGGGGCAGAATAAACTCTTCTTCAAAATTGTCGATCAGCACGCCGAGGTAGTGTCAGAATACGATGGCATGTGGGACGAGGAACCGCAGGGTGAAATCACTATCCCCGATGCAGTTACCAAAGGCGAAGGATCCTTTAAGGTAACCATTATTAGCCGCCTTGCTTTTGCCAACTGCACAAAAATCACCAAAGTAAATCTGCCAGGAGAATGCTCCAAGGTGGATGAAAAGGCTTTCTTTGCCTGCACGGGCCTGCAGAGCGTCGACTTCAAAAACGTCAGCACCATCGGCCTTTCGGCTTTTCAAGGCTGCACGGGTCTGCAGAGCGTCGACTTCAAGAATGTCAGCACAATCGGTCAGTCGGCTTTCCAAGAATGCAAGGGTCTGCAGAGCATTGACTTCAAGAATGTCTCATCGATTGGTAGTTCCGCATTCAAAGAATGCAAAAGTTTAACCAAAGCCATCATACCTAATGGTGTAACAATGATAGATGGACATACATTTTATCAATGTGAGAAACTCGAGAAAGCAATCATACCAAATTCAGTGAAGAAAATTGGATATAATGCTTTTGGATATTGTTCTTCTTTGAAAAAACTAATTGTTCCCAACAAAGAGGCAGCAGTAAACAGTGAAGCCGTATGGAGCCATTGCACAACCATAATACGTTAACTGTAAAATGTTACAAGACTTTTCACCAAGGACTGAGGAGGCGTTGAAATACTACGTCTACCTGCTGGTGGATCCGCGTGACGGGAAGATATTTTATGTGGGCAAGGGCAAAGGCGACCGCGTCTTTGCCCACCTGCGCTGCGCCGAGTCAACCGATGCCGAGAGCGAGAAGCTGAACACCATACGCGATATTCAAGGTGCAGGCAAAGAGGTGCGCTACTACATTGCCCGTCACGGAATGGAGGAGAAAGAGGCATTCCTCGTTGAGAGCGTGCTGATAGACCTGCTCACCTTCCGCGACTTCGCCTCGGTGGCCAACATCACCAACATACAAGCCGGCCATCATCAATTCGACCGCGGCATTAAGACCGCCGAGGAGCTGGAAGCCCTCTACAACAGCGGCGAACTGGAGGAAAACGGCATCACCGACCGTGTGCTGACCATCAACATCAACGGCACCTACAACCTCAAGAGCGAGAATC
>JAEEGH010020652.1_pt1 | contig 13669 bp, 7 predicted proteins | sample 9134181 | NCBI WGS metagenome assembly JAEEGH01 (sample SAMN16246544, study PRJNA631951) | gut metagenome | biome: gut microbiome; feature: rumen; material: DP-attached | host: Bos | place: Iran: Karaj | collected 2018-10
AGAACTGCACATCGCTCACCACTCCGCTCCCATTGGGCGAGGGCGGCATTGCCGAGTCGTGCTTCGAAGGCATGTATCAGGGTTGCACGTCACTCAAGTCGGCACCGACCCTCGGCCAGCCGAATCTCAAGGCCAACTGCTACAAGCGCATGTTCATGGGCTGCACAAGCCTGAAGAACGCGCCAGTCCTACCTGCCGACAAATCGCAGTTGGCCGACAGTTGCTACGCCTATATGTTCAACGGATGCACATCGCTGAAATACATCGACGTCGCCTTCAACAAATGGTACGAGGAACTGGACGGCAACGACGGCAACATCAGCGCCACGTGGATGTGGGTTGAGAATGTCGCTCCCGAGGGCACCTTCATGTGTCCGCTGGAACTGACAAGGATATTCGACAAGAGCCACATCCCCGCAGACTGGAGCGCAGAAGACAACGGCGACTACCTCTGCTTCAGTATGCCCGGAGCCAATGGATTGAGCGTCAGCCTGGGCAAGGTCGGTTCGCCGACACAGGTGACCATCAGCTACTCGACCGACAAGAGGAAGACCTGGCAGTCGTTGACCGGTGAAAACATCACCTGGACCAGCATGAATTTCACCGACACGCTCTACGTCAAGATTGCCAACGGCGTGTTGAGCAAGAGCACAAGCGACTACTGGTACTTCTCATGCTCCAGCGCGATAAACGTCAGCGGCAACATCATGTCGCTGCTCGACCCGACGATGGACGAAACCGCCGTGCCCGACTATTCGTTCTACAAGCTCTTCAAAGGCTGCACGAACATTCAGGACATCACAGGCCTGAAGCTGCCCGCCACCGAGGTCGGAGCCTACGCCTACGCTGAGATGTTCGACGGCTGTACGTACTTGTCGGCCAATGCCACATCGACGCCGGCACTGCCCGCCACAACGCTCGGCAACTACTGCTACAAGGACCTGTTCAGCGGATGGACGGCATTGGCCAATGCCCCTGCCCTGCCCGCCACACGTCTGGCCGAGGGTTGCTACCAGAACCTGTTCAAGGGATGCACATCGCTCACGACTGCGCCGACGCTGCCAGCCGAGACGCTGGTCAAGGGCTGCTACGAGTCGATATTTGACGGATGCGAGAAATTGGCCAAAATCGACGTGAGATTCAAGACCTGGAACGAGGACGAGGGCGCGACGACGAACTGGGTGCGCGATGTGGCCAATGTGGGTGAAATCGAGTGCCCGTGGGCGATGTTGCAGGATGCGACTGACAAGTGGGCCAACGGTTCGGACTACAGCGCGGTCTATGGCGCAAGCCGGATTCCGAAGGATGCGGAAAATCAGTGGAAAATCCTGCTCCACACCGATATGGAGATGAACTACGCGACGGGCAAGCTGACCATCTCGGGCGGTTCGCCGATCTACTATTCAACGGACGGGACATTGGCCGAAACCAACAAGACCGAAATCGGCACGAGAGTGGATGGCAGCACCTGCGAAATCGACCTGAACGAGTGGCTGAACAAGGCCACGGACGAGCTGGAGAGCATCACATACTACGCCATCGCGGGCGACGCGAACGAGGGTCTCTATTCGACTACGGTCAACTCGCTCACCGTCTATCGTATGCGCCGGCGTTCGGGCTACATCATGGCCAAGTCGGCATCGGCCATCATCGAGGCACTCGACTACGCGCTGAAGGTCTCGAGCAAGGACTATCCCGTCAAGATCTTCGTGCCGGACGGCGTTTACACGCTGCCACAGACGGCCGAGGTCGCCAACTGGGTCTCGCTCATCGGCGAGTCACGCGAGGGAACCATCATCCGCTCATCGGCGGCCGACGGCGCCCTGCTCATCACGGGCGACTACGCCTACATCCAGGACGTGAAGCTGGGTTCGACATTGGCCAATGGCGTTGCCTTCCGCGACAATGCGACCTACGACCACACGACGCTCCACATCGCGCTGGAGGGCGGCGACAAGTACACCTTCAACCACGGCACGTCCGGCACGCGCACATCGGCCCCGATCTGGAATCCGGACACCGACGAGACGCAGGCCCACGTCACGAGCTTCACCGTCAACGGCAGCACGGTGAACGTCACATCGGCCCCAACCCCGAACTACCTCATCGAAATCTGGAACGGTACAGACTGGGACTACACGATGATTGACACACCGTACTTCTACGTCCTGGCCGGGCTGGAGGGCAAGACCATTCAGCTGCGTGCGGCCAACCGTCGCGGCGCGTTCGGACCGGCCTGCACCAACATGACTCGGGTTGTGGCCAATGGCACAGTCTACGACAAGGTCAGCGTCTCGCTCAACAGCGCAGGTTTCGCCTCGTTCAGCTACGACGACGCGGAGGTGCCGCAGCTTCAGGTGAGCGGCGCATCGGCCTACCGAGCCATCTACAACAAGGACGAGAACGTCATCACGCTCTCGCACCTGAACGAAGAGGACATCATCCCGAACGGCGTGGGCGTCATCCTGTTCGGTATGCCCGGGTCGAAGGTTTCATTCTCATCGGCCAATAATCCGAGCATCAACACCACGCCATACGCCGGCGTCACCGCTCCATTCTACGCCCTGACGGGCAACGGCAACGAGACCATCAGACGTACGGCCGGCGACGGCAAGTACTATTTCGGACTGTCGGGCAACGAGTTCCGCAAACTCTCGGAGACGGGCAGCATCAAGCCGAACAAGGCCTACTTCGACCTGAGTGGAACGGGTGACTACGGCGCATCGGCCATCCGCATGATCTTCGAGTCCTGGCCCCTCGAGGACGAGGAAGAGGCATCGGCCATCACCGACCTCCCATCGGCCCAGAACGACGGACACAGAAGCTACTCGCTGACGGGCGCACAGACGCAACAGCAGCGCGGCCTCTACGTGCGCGACGGCAAGGTCGTGATGGTGAAATAAGTGACGGACTTGGCATTGGCCATAAACAACATAGAATCATCCCCGCAATTCACTAAAACGGTGATTGCGGGGATGTTCTCTTTCAATATGTGAAGAAATCAATGCGTATTGGGCGTGTCTTCCGGAACGGGTGCGACAGTCTCTCCGCAGCACACGGGACGAATCGGACTGCCAATGTAACGCGGCAGGGAGATGACAAGCGGATCGGTCTCGGTGCTGATGGCAAGGCCATACGACTGGTTCGGCATCTTCGTGAAGAGCGATGAAGACCAATAGTATCCAGCCTGACGATTGCCCGTGAGCTTCTCGTTGCGATAGGCTCCCACAGCGGGCAGGAAGATGCTGTTGCCGTTCGGGCCATAGACCTTGCAGCCTGACACGCCGTCCATCGAAGTCCATTCCCAGACACATTCGTTGACGAGTTTCTCGAAATCGGCCGATGTAGGGATGCGCCACGGACTGCCGAAGAAAAGGGAGGCTGCATCGTCGGCCGATTCGAGTTCGGTCAATTTATCGACTGTGCCATAATCGGCATCGCTGCAATATTTCGTCATGGAAGTCTCCGTGCCGGCACAATAGGCATAATTTGCCCAGTCGTAGATGGTCTTGGCGGAATTGGATTCCCCTTCGATGATTTCGGAACTGGGCTTACCTCCCCCTTCTTCGATAGGCTTGACGATGAATGTCTCCTGACCATAGGCCACAACCTCACCCCACGCGTAATAGAATCCTTCATCCTGGGGCAGATACCCGCCCAGGTTGCTGACGGCCCAGAGCAGCGGTGCTCCACCATCGTCAAACAGGCCCAAATCGACGCAACCCATCTGGTTGACATAGGTTGTGGCCGATGACACGTGGCACTCGCCATTGGTCTCTTCTTCAAGTGCGGCAAGGTACTGCTCGACAACGGCATCGGTCACATCGGCCGTCAACTCTTTGGTAGTACCATCGGCCAGCAACACACTTACGGTCAACATGTTGCGCTGCTCCACTTCGTCCAATGCGGCACGAGTTCCATTGGCCAAAGAAACACCGAACGAACCGAATCTGGCGGTCAGTACCGGGGTCGCATCGGCGTCATCAAGCGTCGATATTGTCCAGACATCGGCCGGCAAAGCCTGTTCTATCGTCTTTTCCAATGGTTTGCGGTCGCGGATATTGTATCCGGCACTCAGATTAGTCAATGTACCGCCATTCACGTGGGCGGCTCCTTGTAGCCCTGGAGCGGGGATGGAGATGGAAAAAGGTTTAATGAGGCCTGTCGGTGTAAGTGCGCCTTTCCTATTGTGTCCTCGCGTTCCCTGAACCGATTTCATTGAGGTAATGGCCAATGTCCCTGCCTTCAGATTATCGGCCGAAAGCGCCGTGACGGATGCCGTTTCATAGTCCTCAAGGTCGAACTGAAAGTTCTGGAACTCCTCGACCGACTGGTTGAAGCAAATGAACGAATAGTCCTGCTCCTCCAACGACACACTGACCATATCGACCGCATCGAAATGGTAATTGAGCGCCTTGCTGCCATCGGCCGGATAAAACAGCATCGTCAGCCCCGTAGGTTTCTCGGCCAATGCGCTCCAGTCGATTGCGAATCTAAGATTCAGGCCATCATTCTCCGGGTCACTCCCTTCGCCGTCCTTTTCGTGGCAAGAGATAAGAGTTGTGGCCAATGCCAAGTAAAAAAGTAGTTTTTTCATAATAAAGAGGAAGTTAAATTAGTGGATAATAGCGGCCAATGTTCCCCGATAAAAGGACATCGGCCGCCATAAAGATTTCAATCATAGAAATGGTGCATCATTCCTCCTGCACCTCCTTGGCATGTTGTTCAATGAGCTTCTGCTGTACATCAGGCGGACAAAGCTCGTAGCTCGAGAACGCCATCTCAAACGATGACGACGACTTTGTGCAGGCCGTGAGCGACGGTGCATAGTCGAGCAATCCGGCCAATGGGACCTTGGCGCTGATCTGCTGTCGGCGGTTCTCGGCATCCAGACCGAAGATGATGCCACGCCGGTTCTGCAGGTCGCTCATCACATCGCCCATAAACTCGTCGGGGGTCTGTACAACGACATCGTAGATAGGCTCAAGCAACTTCGGCCCGGCCTCGCGGAAGGCCTGGTTGAATGCGCTGCGTGCGGCCAACATGAACGAAAGTTCGTTGGAATCGACCGGATGCATCTTGCCGTCGTTCACCACTACACGGACGTCGCGGGCATACGAACCGGTGAGCGGGCCCTGCTCCATGCACTGCTGGATGCCTTTCAGGATGGCCGGCATGAAACGCGTGTCGATTGCGCCACCCACGACGGAGTTGATGAACACGAGCTTGCCGCCCCAAGGCAGATCGATCTCCTCCTTGCCCTTCATCGTTACGCGATATTCCTTGCCGCCGATGTTATACGAAACAGGGTCTTCCATGCCTTCGCGGTACGGCTCGATGATGAGATGCACCTCGGCGAACTGGCCGGCACCGCCCGACTGCTTCTTGTGGCGATATTCGGCGCGGGCGACTTTCGAGATGGTCTCGCGGTACGGAATGCGCGGCGCATCGAACGTGACATTCAGCTTGTCGATGTTCTGCAAACGCCAGTTGAGCACGTGGAAATGCAGTTCGCCTTGGCCATGAACAAGCAATTGGCGCAACTCCTTCGACTGCTCAACGACCCACGTCGGGTCTTCCAGGTGCATACGCGTCAGGGCCTGCATCAGCTTCTCGTTGTCCGCCTTGTTTACGGCCGATATTGCCCGCGTATATTTCGACGACGGATATTTCACGAGGTTGAACTTGCAGTCATTATCGACGGAATTCAGCGTGTTGCCCGTGCGCACATCCTTCAGCTTGACACAACAGCCGATGTCGCCCGCCTGCAGCTGCTCGACCTTGTCGCGGTTGGCACCCGAGCAGACATAGAGCGCGGCCAGATGCTCCTTCGAGCCACGTTCGGCATTGATCAGGTCGTCGCCCTCCTTGACCGTGCCGCTCATCACCTTGAAATACTGCACTTCGCCGATGTGCGGTTCGACGCCAGTCTTGAAGAAATAGAGGCTGGTTGTGGCCGATGGATCCAATTTGACCTCCTCGCCGCGCGTGTTGTGGGCCGATGGCATCTCATCGACGAACGGAACGACATTGCCCAGGAACTCCATCAGTCGGTCAACGCCCATATTCTTGCCGGCGCACACGCAGAACACCGGGAAAATGTTGCGCGTCACCATACCCTTGCGGATACCCTCGCGCAGCTCATCTTCGGTCAGCGTGTCGCACTCGAAATACTTCTCCATCAGTGCTTCGTCATTCTCGGCCGCCGCATCAATCAGATAGCGGTGCATGGCCTGGGCACGGTCTTTTTCGGCCGATGGGATTTCCTCGACCGTCAGTTTTCCGTCGGCACTGTAGGTGAGCTGCTTCATCAGGATGATGTCGATGAGCTGGTGGAAATTCTCGCCCGTCTCGACAGGATATTGCACCGGAACGACCTTATCGCCGAATGTGAACTGCAAGTCCTCGACCAAGTGGTTGTAGTCGCACTCGGGGCGGTCCAGCTGGTTGACAAGGAAGATGACCGGCTTCTTCAGGTCTTCAGTGTAGCGAAAATGGTTTTTCGTGCCGACCTCGATGCCTTCACCGCCGTTGATAAGCAGGATCGTGGTGTCGGTGACGGTCATTGCGGCCAATGCCTGACCCACGAAATCTGTCAAGCCAGGGCAGTCGATGATATTCAGCTTCTTGCCGTTCCATTCGGTGTGGAAGACGGTGCTGAAGATGGAATAACCATAGTTCTTTTCAACAGGGAAATAGTCGCTCACCGTAGTCTGCTGCGACACGCGACCCTTTCGGTCAATCTGTCCGGAGACGTAGAGCATCGTCTCGGTCAAAGTTGTTTTTCCAGAATTGTCACTGCCCAACAGGGCGATGTTCTTGATTTCTTTCGAACCGTAAATTTTCATAAGCATTAGTAATTTTAGTAACGTCAATTGTGTAAAAGACGGATGAATTCCGATTATCGCTACAAATGTATGCCTTTTTTTCATGTCATACAACATTTCAAGATGAAAAACTTCCCCTTTTATGCTGAAAAACATATTTTTATCAGAAAATGGGATTGTTTCCTATCGCTTTTTTATGTCAGATTTGGATAATCTCACAAAATTCCATAACTTTGCGACTGCCTTGCAAGAGACAGATATTTTTTGGTCGTCAATCATCAACTAAAACATACTCCCAATGAAAAAAATCTACCTTCTCCCCGTGGCCGCCATGCTTGCCATCTGCGCTGCATTCAACAGCTGCGGTTCAGTCGGCCAAGCCGCATTGACCCAGTTCGGATTGGACAGCAAAAGCGCCCGTGCCGCCGCCATCGCCACGATTATCGAAGACGGTCTGTCGGCCATGACGGGCGACAGCACATCGTATCTCGCAGGTGTCTGGGCCTACTCCGACGGCGCTTCCGTGTTCGACACGCTGTGGTTCTACCGCGATTCGACGGTCACGAGCCACTACATCAGCGTCAAGGACACCATCGACCTTCTGCAGACGGGCGGCTACCTCTACTACCCCAGCTACAAGCAGGCTCTTGTCCAATACAACGGCGCGCACAACTACCTGACCAAGAGGGACATCCCGAACTGGAGCATGACCTATATCTACAATGTCTCGAAGATGAAGATGACGTTGCTCAACGTCAACCAGCTCACTCTCGTCGAACTCGACCAGACCACCGGCGAAGAGCTCGGCAGCACGACCTATACCTACCTGAAGGACGTAGAATAGGGCTAAGCACCCGACCTTCCCGTGGGGAAGAGATAATCGGCACACCTCTCGAATGAATTAAGAATCAAGATTTATCTCAAATATATGAAGAGAATCCTCACCACACTGGCCGTCACCGCGATGGCCAGTTTTGCGTTGGCCGACATCACATCATCACCTTGGATTGCGATGCAGGCCGATGACACCATCGTCGCGCCACTTGTCCACGCGCCGTTCATCAAAAAGGCCTTCGGACAGAAGAAAATCGGCCTTTACAAGATGCCGATGATGCGCCGCGTCTTTACCATCAACCATCGGAAAAGAATCCAGTCGGCCACGCTCCAGGTGTGCGGATTGGGGCATTTCGAGTGCTATCTGGACGGTGTGAAGGTGGGCGACCACTTTCTTGATCCAGGTTGGTCGGACTACAGGAAGACGGCCGAATATGTCGAGTTTGACGTGACGGAGAGGCTTGCGCCATTGGCCAAGAAGATAAAGAAACGGAACGCGACGCACGTACTTGGCGTGATGCTGGGCAACGGGTTCTACAACATCCCACGCGAACGCTACACGAAGCTGGTCGGCTCATTCGGCGCGCCCAAGCTGAAACTGTCGCTCACGGTGCGCTACACGGACGGCAGTGCGGACGAGATTATGGCCGATGAGACTTGGCGCGTGACGGCCAGCCCCATCACGTTTTCGAGCATCTATGGCGGCGAAGACTACGACGCGCGGATGGAGCAGCCTGGTTGGGACAGCGACCCGAAATTCATCGACACGACGTGGCAGGAGCCGCTGCGCGTCGAACCGGCATTCGCCATCGGCCTCAAACGGCAGAATGGCACCGAGATGGTTGTGGCCGATACATTGGCCGCACAGAAAATCACACCGTTGACGGTCACCGAAAAAGACGGCTCGACCCACGACGCATGGCTCTACGACTTCGGCCAGAACCTGTCGGGCATCGTCGAACTGAGCCTGAAACAGCCCGTCGAGAGCGGCCGCGCGATACGGATGCGTCCGGCAGAACTGCTACGCGAAGACGGCACCCTGAACCAGCGCGTTGCCCAACCCTATTGGTTTGAGTATGTGGCCAATGGCACTGCCGCCACATGGTCGCCACGCTTCTCATACTACGGTTTCCGCTACGTCGAGATGAGCGGCATCCACCCCGACAGCATCGAACTGCGAATGTTGCACACATCGGCCAAGACCTGCCAATCGCCCATCGGCTCGTTCCGTTGTTCGAACGACACGCTGAACCGCATCCACGACTTGATTGACAACGCCATACGCAGCAACCTGGCCAGCATCCCGACCGACTGCCCGACGCGCGAAAAGCTGGGTTGGCTCGAACAGGATTATCTGATGCTGCCGTCGATGATGTGCCGCTACGACATGAAGCCGCTCTACGTCCGTCTGATGCAGGAGATGGCCGATGCGCAGCAACCCGACGGCATGATTCCCACCATCGCGCCCTACTACACGTGGTTCGGCTACGGGTTCGACGACACACCGGAGTGGGGCTCGGCCTTCATCCTCGCGCCGTGGATTCTCTACCAGTACGACGGCGATGACAGCCTCCTGCGCCAATATTATGCGCCGATGATGCGCTACATCGACTATCTGCACACACGAGCGCACGAGGAGCGGGATTCTCTTGGCCAATGCACCAAGCCCGAACACATCATCGCCTACGGCCTGGGCGACTGGTACGACCTCGGCCCGAAAGGTCCCGGCTACTCGCAACTCACGCCCAACGGGCTGACCGCCACGGCAACCTACTACGAGGACGTGCAGACGATGGCCGCGGTTGCGAGGGCCATTGGCCAAGACAATGATGCACAACGACTTGACAAGCTGAAAGACAGCATCCGTGCGGCCTACGTCGCACAATATGACACCTGCCGCAGCCAGACGGCATTGGCCATGGGACTCTCGCTCGGCCTGCTACCCGACACGCTGTGCTCATGGGCCAAATCGCAGCTCCTCACCGACCTTGCCTCGGCCCACACGACCAGCGACGCGCGCGGCACCCGGCACTGGAACACCCTGCTCACGGCGGGCGACATCGGCTACGTCTATCTCGTACGCACATTGGCCGACATGGGACAGCACGAACTCCTGATGCAGCTCTGCACGCGCACCGACATTCCGGGTTACGGAATGCAGTTGGCCAAGGGAGCGACCTCGCTCACCGAATCGTGGCAAGCCCTTGATAACGTGTCGAACAACCACCTGATGCTGGGACACATCATGGAGTGGCTCTACGGCTACGTGGGCGGCATCCGGCGGGTTGATGGCCAATGGATTGTCGAACCCGCCAACCTGCCTGGCGTCGATTGGTGCGGATGTACGTTGCCTACGGCCGACGGACCGATTTCCGTCTCGTGGAGGAAGAACGCGAAAGGCCGGATCGAGATTGTAAAAGGATTGTGAGGGAATGTGCCATTGGCCATAAACAGACGAAAAACAGGTGAAAGCAGCGATGCCTTCACCTGTTTTTATAATTACATTGGCCAATGCCCCGATCAACTGCGGCTGAACAAGTGGCGGATGCGCGAGAACATGCTCTGACGCCTCTCTTCCGTGGGTTGCAGGTTGGCCGATGAACGGAGCGACTCGATGGTCTTGCGCTCGCTGTCGGTCAGCGTCTCGGGAACATAGACCAACACGTTGACAATGAGGTCGCCCTTGCCGTAACCGTCCGCCTTTGGCAGACCTTGACCTTTCAATCGCAACATCGAGCCTGACTGCGTGCCCGGCTTGACCGTGAGGCGCACGCGACCCGTCAAAGTCGGGACTTCGGCCGTGCCACCCAATGCCGCCGTGTAGAACGGCAACGCCAGATTGTAAACCAGATCCTCTTGGTCGCGTAGCAACTCCTTGTCAGGAATCTCTTCGATGTTGATGAGCAGATCGCCAGACTCTCCGCCAGCGTATGGCGACGGATTACCCTTGCCCGGGATGGTGAAAACTTGTCCTTCACTCACACCTGCCGGCAATGGTATGGAAATCTCTTCGCCTTGAATCTTGCCCTTCTTGGTGACGCCGGTAGCAACCTCCTGGAGCGTAACCTTCAACGTGATACGTCGGTCAGCACCCTTTGTGCGCTGTCGGCCGAAACCGCCAAAACCGTTGCCGCCGAAGTTGAACGATGCACCGTCGAAACTGAATCCGCCGAAGTTGCCTCGGCCACCACGTCGGCCACCCGCACCGCCGAAGAAGGCGTTGAAGATGTCCATCGGGTCGAAATCGGCACTGAAACCGCCGTAACCGGCACCACTATTGCCGCCAAAGCCACCGCCCGGAGCATTGAATCCGAACTGGTCATAACGTGCGCGTTTCTGATCGTCAGAGAGCACATCGTATGCCTCGGCAAGCTCCTTGAAGTTCTCCTCGGCCTTCTTCTTTTCAGCGTCGGAGGCTTGCTGCCACTTGTCGGGATGCCACTTGACGGCCAACTTGCGGTAGGCTTTCTTGATGTCGTCGAGGCTCGCCCCTTTCTTGAGGCCGAGCACCTCGTAATAATCTCTCTTTGCCATAATTGTCTGTTGTTTTATTCGCCGACTACGACCTTGGCAATGCGGATGACTTTATCCTTGTATTTGTAGCCCTTGGTCGCACAATCGACAAGTTTGCCCTTCAGTTCGGGCGTCGGAGCGGGACACATGGTGATGGCCTCGTGGACGTTTTCGTCAAATTCGTCACCTGCATTGGCCGCAATCACCGTCACGCCGTTCTGCTCAAGATAAGTGCGCAGTTTGCCGAAGATGAGCTTGAACCCTTCGCGCAGGGCGGCCACATCCTCGGTCTTTTCGTTGTGTTCGACGGCCCGTTCGAAGTCGTCGATGACCGGCAGCAGCTTCTTGAATGCCTCCTCGCCGCCGTAGGTCAGCAGGTCGTTGGTCTTCTTCAGCTGGTTCTTGCGATAGTTGTCGAAATCGGCCATGAGGCGCAGATACTGGTCCTTCTGGGCGGCGAGCTGAGCCTTCAGTTCCTCGACGGGATCGGTCTCTGGCTGTGGCTCGGCAGCGGCCTCAGGGGTTTCGTTTTCTGCGGTTTCTGCCTGTACTTCAGCCTCTTTCTTCAACTCTTCGTTTTCATTTTTTTCGTTCTGTTCCATATTTATTTGATTTTTAATTTCTTGTCCAATGTCCCTGCTGTCAACATTGTGGCCGATGCGCATTGGCCAAAACCCGAATAGCAGGGAACCTGATGGCGGAGCACACCGCCGCCGATGGCTTTACAGCAATAATCATACCAACGCACCATTGGCCAAGGCCGTATGCCATTTTGTCAGCCTGAAATTTGGAGAAAACGGGCAGATTTGCTATCTTTGCAGCCGAAAAAATCACATTCTGTTATGAAAGACAAGGAAATTGCATTCCCCAACGCAAAAATAAACATCGGCCTGTTCGTGTGCCGTCGTCGGCCGGAAGACGGCTACCACATCCTTCAGACGCTCTTCTACCCCATCGACTGGCGCGACGCGCTCGAAATCCTGCCCGAAGGCGAGGCGGGACATTGCCGGCTTGTGCAGACGGGCATCGCCATCGGCGGCGACCCCGAACAGAACCTTTGCGTGAAGGCCTACCGCCGGTTGCAAAACCTCTTCCCCACACTGCCCGGCTGCTGCATCCATCTTGAAAAGCGCGTTCCTTTCGGTGCCGGATTGGGCGGCGGAAGCAGCGACGGAGCCTACACCCTGTTGCTGTTGCGCAGGCTTTTCAACCTGCCGTTGACCGACGATGAACTCGTCCGCGAAGCCGCCGCAATGGGTGCCGACTGCGCCTTCTTCATCCGCTGTCGCTTCCTGCTCGACGAACCGGCATCGGCCAACGCCCAATACTGCGAAGGCATCGGCCATGAACTGGTTCCGCACCCGCTCTCACTACGCGGAAAATTCATCGTCGTGGTCAAACCGCCTTTCGGCGTAAGCACCAAGGAGGCCTACAGCAACGTGCATCCGACCGAGCCTGAAACATCGCTCGACGAACTGCTGCAACTGCCCATCGAACAATGGAAAGACGCCGTGCGCAACGACTTCGAGGCATCGGTCTTCCCGCTCCACCCCGAATTGGCATCGGCCAAAAAGACTCTCTACGACCACGGCGCGCTCTATGCCGCAATGTCGGGTTCCGGCTCGGCAATGTTCGGCATCTTCGCCAATGCTCCTGCCGACGTAAGCAACTGGTTTCCGACCGATTGGGAAGCCCGCGTGACCGAAGCGATGATTTAATGACAACAAAAAAAAGCGACCCGAAAGTCGCTTTTTTTGTTTTATGTCATAATCATCGACACTCAATTCTCCTCGTAATAATACGAATAGTCGATGCCCTTCATGAAGATTTCGCGGTCGTCAATACGGTCGGTAAGCGCATTGGCCAGCAACCCACGGATGGCTGAACTGTCGGCACTGCTCCGCTCCATAGCACTCAGATAGTCGTTTTTGTTGATTCGGCTCCAATCGACACACCGTTTCAACCGCTTTTTCAAAATCAAGTCGAGCCAGATGCGGGTGCTACGGCCGTTGCCCTCCATGAAAGGATGCGCCACGTTCATCTCGACATATTTATCGACAATCTCATCGAACGTGTTTTCGGGCATTCGGTCGATGGCCTGCAATGCCTGTTCCAAGTATTGCGCAAGGCAAAAGGTGAATCCACCTTTCGAAATGGACTTGGTGCGGATTTTGCCCGCGAAATCATACAGTCCACCGAACAGATAGGCATGAATCTGCTGCAACCCCTTGGTCGTGCCAACATCTCCATCGTCCACAAGGTTGCCCTCCATGAATTCGTATGCCTTTTTCTTGCTCTTTCCGTCGATGGTGTTGTCGCTGTAGGTGAACCAGTCAAGGAAGCCAACGGCCTTGTCGTTTTTGATGGTTTTGGCCAATGATGTAATCCCAGCAAAATCAAGCACATCGGTGTTATATTTTTTTCCATCGGCTGCCACCAACTTCAGTTGGGTAGTGACACTAACCAACTGATCATTTTCCTGCTTCAGCTTGTTT
>JAEEGH010020653.1_pt1 | contig 13667 bp, 7 predicted proteins | sample 9134181 | NCBI WGS metagenome assembly JAEEGH01 (sample SAMN16246544, study PRJNA631951) | gut metagenome | biome: gut microbiome; feature: rumen; material: DP-attached | host: Bos | place: Iran: Karaj | collected 2018-10
CCGGCGGCCGTGGCGTAGGCAGTGCAGAGAATTTCAAGCTTCTTGATGACCTTGCTGCTGCACTTGGCGGAACTGTTTCCTGCTCAAGAGCAGTTGTAGATGCAGGCTGGAAGCCGAAGGATCTGCAGGTTGGCCAGACAGGTAAGACTGTAAGACCTAAGCTGTATTTCGCAATCGGTATCTCCGGTGCTATCCAGCACGTTGCAGGTATGGAAGAGTCTGATATCATTGTTGCTATCAACAAGGATGAGGATGCTCCTATATTTGATGTAGCTGACTACGGCGTTGTAGGTGACCTGAACAAGATCGTTCCCAAGCTTACAGAGGAGATCAAGGCTGCCAAGGCTGCTAAGGCAGGTGCTTAAATAAATACTTAGGATCGGCACGCGGGTGCGGTATTCAGACCGCAGCTTACAGCAGGATCGATATGACCGGCATTTCTGTTTATGACAGGGATGCCGGTTTGTTGTGTTATAAGCCTGTTTGACCGGCAACGAGTCAGCAGGCAGGGATTTTTCCCTGCTCGCTGCATCTTGCTCTGCATAAAAAGATGTTGTAAGAGCAGGACATGTAAGTTACAATAAACATTGTATGGACTTATAGCAGGTCATTCCTGCCATTTATTCACATGGGGGTTAACAAATGCAGCGTAACCGAATTTCAGTAGGCTTATTTATCAGCAATATCAATGATCCTTTTGACCAGGCTGTGTATGCCGGAGCAGCGCAGCGGGCGAAGGAGCTGGATGTCAATCTTTTTGTATTTCCCGGAAAATATATAAATCCCCATTATCAGGATGCGGTGCGCAGCCGTTTTGAGTATCAGCATAACACCATCTTTTCTTATGCGTGTAAGCAGAACCTGGATGTGCTGCTTATTCTTTCAGGTACCATAACATCCGCCATAAGTCTTCAGGATAAAAAAGCATTTCTTAAAATGTTCAAGGAAATCCCTACGATACTGATCGCGGACAGTGTTGAGGGGTACAAGGCAGTCCGTATAGACAACAGATCCGGACTCCGTGAAGGCATAGAGGATCTCATAATAAATAAGGGCTGCCGCAAGATAGGTATGGTTTCCGGGCCTTTGACCAATAATGATGCCGTGGAACGTCTTGAGGTCTATAAGGAGACACTCAGGGATAATGGCATCAAGGTCTCTGAAAAGAGGATAGTTTATGGCAATTTTTCCGAATACAGTGAGACTGTGGTTTCCAACCTTCTGGATGATAACCCGGACCTTGAGGCTGTAGTCTTTGCTAATGATCAGATGGCGTTAGGCGGCTATGATGTGTTTAAAAAGCGGGGCATAGTCATAGGCAAGGATCTGTATGTTATGGGCTTTGATGATGCCCCTGCTGCAGGTCAGCTCATGCCGGGACTCACAAGCGTAAAGTCTGATGTAATGGAACTGGGAAGGACCTCTGTTGAGCAGGCCTGTGAATATGTCCAGGGGCTCCGCACGGAGTTCGACCCCATGAAGACAAAGCTCATAAAGAGAGGCTCTACCGGATATAGTGATGGTATGAGCCTGAGCCGTGTCACGGAATCGGAATTTTACGGCTATGTCGAAGCAGAAAAATATGATAAGGCTGCTCTGGAGCTGCTGCGTATTTCCTTTGGCGAGAGATATCTGTGGTATGAGAAGTCATCATTTATTACATTCCTTAAATCATACATATCTGACTTCCTGAACTGCATGAACAATCATGAAAGGAAGATTGACTACGAGAGTGCGTATTTCAGGCTGGAACAGGCTGTGATAGGCATGGAAAATGAGGATGCCGATAAACGTATAGTTTTTGGCATGATGAACGTTTTAAAGAATGTGCTGATAGAAGAAAAATGCGACAGGGAAAAAGAAATGCTGGATTTCCAGTATTCCTGCATGATGCAGATGATGCAGGTTATCAACAATCTGGGACATAAGAGGGACAACGAGACTGTATTTGCCCAGTGGATATCGAATTCTGTTGCCAGGGAGATGCTTACCTATGGTGAGGGTAATGACGAGGCATTCGCATCCTTAAGCGATAAGCTTTTGCAGCTTAATTTTACAGCCTCGTTTTTCTATACCCTGGAAAAGCCTTATGTTTATTATGACGACCGTGTTACCCATGACTGGCGGGTTCCTTCCAAGGTACTGTTAAAGAGCTATTATAATAACCCGCTGGATGTCAAAGTGGTTCCGAAAGAAAAGCAGCTTATGGATTCCAAGGCGATGTTTGGAAATGAATTCATGGATCCTAACAGGCGCTATACACTGATAGCTAACCTGATCTGTGTAAATGAGGAACAGCTGGGCTTCCTTCTCTGTGAGTGCCCTACCTCATGGGTAAGGCATATCTATACCATTACGGTACAGCTGTCCAGTACCATGAAGATCATGAACATGATAGATGAGCAGGCTGAGATCAGGAAGCAGCTTGAATCTTCCCTTGACCGTATAAAGGAGAACAATAAGGCCCTGGAAAAGATATCTAAGCTGGATGAACTTACCGGCATCTATAACCGTCGCGGATTTATGGATAATGCAGCGGAACAGGTGCAGAATAAGTATAATGAAGGCAGGACAGCGATACTCATATTTGCTGATCTGGATAATCTCAAGTCCATAAATGACAAGCTGGGGCATGATGAAGGCGATTTCGCTCTCCGTTCCATTGCTGCAATATTGAAGGAATCGCTGCGTCAGACGGATATCATATCTCGTATAGGCGGTGATGAATTCATGGCCCTTGCATTGGTAAGCGCGGATGACGGAAAGGGAGAGCAGATCAAGGCCAGGATAGTGGAGGTCATGGACCGTTTCAATGAGAACTGTGACAAGCCCTACTACATAGAGGCCAGCCTGGGCTTTGCCAAGTTCAGCTGTTCGGCTGATATATCCCTTGAAGAATACATGGATCTTGCGGATGAAAAGCTTTACGAGGACAAGCGCAGGAAGCGCAAGAATATCATGAAGCGTGTGGTGGCAAGGAAAAAATAAAGAAATCACCTGAATACAGGGAACAAAAAAACAACGCCGTAAAGGCGTTGTTTTTATGCGGAAGGCGGGACTTGAACCCGCACGTCGTTGCCAACACTAGATCCTTAGTCTAGCCTGTCTGCCAATTCCAGCACTCCCGCAGACGAACGTTATTGTAACAGAATCGCATGGGATATGTCAAGAGAAAATTTTATCATTTATTGAAATTTATTGAATTTCGATCATTAAAAATCTGATTGACAGAAATCAAAACACAGAGTAGAATAATATTCGTTACTGCAGGAATGGCGGAATTGGCAGACGCGCACGGTTCAGGTCCGTGTGAGAGCAATCTCATGAGGGTTCAAGTCCCTCTTTCTGCACTTAGAGAAGGGAGATGCGGAAGTCTTGTGATGTTGCATTTCTTTTTTTTTATGTTAAAATTACTGTGGGGGGACAGGGATAAAAAGGTATTTGAGGAGTTCTTATGGAAGAAAAAGCTATATTGCGGCAAAGGGTGAAATTTGTTTGCCTGGCAGTTCTGTTTTGCGCTCTTGTAGCCTCAGAGTCTCTCATCATCTCAGGATTCGGAATAACTGAAGAATTAGAGTTTCTTGTAAATCTGTTAGGTGTTCTGACAGTTTTGCAGATTTTGACTGCTATATTCCTTGTTACGATATCTAAAGAAGGTTATTACTATGTAATGATCCTTTTTGCCATAGAAACGGTTATAGTGGCGGTAAAGATGGCGCTGGCGAAGGAAATGCTGCTGGCACCGATGTTAGCCATGATACTGTTGGGAATATGTGTTCAGTATGTGATCCACAGGCTTATAATCAATCTGACTACAAAGGAAGAGCAGGTTGAGGAGATGTCGCATAAGGATGTTCTGACAGACCTTCCCAACAGGCGCTCGGTAAGGGAACATATGGATGAACTGATCGCGTCACACTGTGAACATTATGCGGTCGCCATTATAGATATTGATAATTTTAAAAATGTAAATGATACTGCCGGTCACGAGTGCGGCGATGAGGCATTGGGGCAGATCGCAGAGCGATGGAAGGATATACTTGGAGAAAGCGATTATCTGGCAAGGCTTGGAGGCGATGAGTTTGCCGTTATCATATCTGAGTATGAATCTCTTGAAAGTCTGGACCGGATGCTGGGAAATATTCTTTCGGCGTTAAGTAAGAAATTTGTACTAAAGGACAGGGATTATTATCTGACGGCAAGTATGGGCGTGGCATTTTATCCCGGGGATTCCATTGATGCAAGCCAGAGCCTTAAATTTGCGGATATGGCTATGTATGTTGCCAAGAAGCAGGGACGCAACCAGCAGGTGTATTTTAACAGCATCATGAATGATGCCATAGAAAAAAATGTTAAGCTGGAGACTATAATCCGCGGCGCATTGGAGGCAAATGCTTTTACACTGCTCTATCAGCCTCAGTTCAGGACTACAGACAAGAAGCTCAGGGGCTTCGAAACGCTGATACGCATGTGGGATATCAATGGTATGCCCGTAAGTCCGGCAGAATTCATACCGATTGCAGAGCAGTCATCCCTGATAAAGGATGTGGACCGTTGGGTTCTGTCCCATGCTATGTTTGACTTTATGCTGCTGGTGGAGAAGAATCCCGATCTGGTTCTGTCCATCAATATTTCAGCGCTTCATCTGCTGGATGAGAATTTCCTGAATGATCTGGATGAAGTGCTGGAAATGACAAAGTTCCCTACTGCCTGCCTTGAGCTTGAGCTTACGGAAACTGTCATGGTGGAATCTGTGGACCACGCCAAGGAAGTGCTTCAGCAGATTAAGGCAAGAGGAATACAGATAGCCCTGGATGATTTCGGAACAGGTTATTCCTCACTTAAATATTTAAAGGATCTTCCTATTGATCTGCTCAAGATAGACAAGACTTTTGTGGATTCAATAAAGGATAAGAAGGATGAGTCCTTCATAGCTGCTATTATTTCTCTGAGCCAGATAATGAATTTTGCTGTTATATCGGAAGGCGTAGAGGAAGAGTACCAGCGTCAGGTTCTTGCAGACCTGGGATGCGACTATATACAGGGATTTCTTTGGGGCAGGCCCCTTATGCTGGAAGATGCCAGGAAGCTGATATTCGGCATACCCGTGCGTCCTGAGGAACCGAAGGAGATATCACCTCCTAAAAGAAGATAATTTATAAGGAGAAAAATACATGGCAACAGTGTCGGATCAGATAATTGACGAGGTTAAGAAGGTTATACACGGAAAAGATGAGGTGATAAAGCTTACGCTGTGTGCCATACTTGCCGGCGGACATGTACTTCTGGAGGATATACCGGGGGTGGGCAAGACTACGCTGGCTGTGGCTTTTTCAAAAGCGCTTTCTCTTGCCTACAGGAGAGTACAGTTTACTCCTGATGTAATGCCCAGTGATCTGCTGGGATTTAATCTTTATGATAAGAATGCCGGTGAATTCAGATTTCAGCCCGGCAGTATCTATACAAATCTGTTTCTTGCTGATGAGATAAACAGGACATCCCCAAAAACACAATCTGCACTTCTTGAGGTTATGGAAGAAAGGCACGCGACTGTTGAAGGCGTGACCAGATATATGCCGGAGCCTTTTTTTGTACTTGCAACCGATAATCCCTTTGGATCTTCGGGCACTCAGAAACTGCCGGAATCCCAGCTGGACAGATTTATGATCTGTCTTACCATGGGGTATCCTGATTTTGAGAATGCCTTAGCAGTACTGAAGGGGGATTCATCGGTGACCCTTTCCCGTGTAAATGCAGTTGCGGATACCGAAAAGATCATTTCCATGCAGGCTGAGGTGAGGGAAGTTTATGTTTCAGATGTTATTTATGAATATATTGTAAGACTGGCGGAAACTACCAGGGATCCTATGTACTTTGCCCTTGGTCTTTCACCGCGGGGAAGCATAGCCATGCTGAAGATGGCTAAAGCATATGCCTATGTCCAGGACAGAAATTATGTGATCCCGGAGGACGTGCATGATGTATGGCAGGCTGTGGCAGGACACAGAGTGCGTCTCGGAGGTCAGGCAAAGGCTTCCGGAATAAGCACGGAGGAAGCTTTGAAACGGGTACTGGGTCAGGTGGAAGTCCCAAGGATAAGTTGAAAATATATCGGATTTAATATAAATGTACAGAACATATCATCCGCTTTATATCATTTCTTATATCATGACGATACTTCTGTTTGTTCTGGGAGCTGTTTTTTACAGACAGCCGCTTATTGCTGTGCTGTTGCTTCTGATGATCATTCTTGTTCCTGTTTCTGTTTTTATCACGCTGATGTGTGCGGAGCGGCTTGATCCGGATGCGTGTATGGACAAAACAGGTGAGATCAGCGTAACCCAGCCTGTTAATCTTTCAATAAAGCTCAGTAATCCTACCATCATTCCGCTGCTTAATTGCAGGGTTGATTTTTCTCTGGGAAATTCGCTGATGGGGAGTTTTGAAAATGAGGTTGTTATGCCGGCGGAAGCAAGGCGGGTTAAGGAAGTGCGCATTCCCATAGAAACCTCAATGCCGGGGATGATCCGGGTCGTCTTTTCTTCACTGTCGGTAACTGATTTCCTTCATATCTGCACGTTTACTTACCCCTATGAAAAGATCATTGAGCTTCCTGTCATGCCTGCGGATAGGCAGCTTCCGCCTTTGAGGTTCACCAAGGTAAGTATCCCGTCTGATGAAGCTGTGTCAACGGGGGACGGGGATCTTACTACGGATATAAAAGAGGTCCGTGAGTACAGGAATGGTGACAGGCTCAGGGACATCCACTGGAAGATCTCAGCAAGGAAAGATGAGATCATGGTAAAGGAATATGACCGGACAAAGGATCTTTATTATGTGGTGCTTCCGGAATTTGAATATGATTTCCTTAAGGATGATATTGAGGTGTTCTACGCCTGCGGGAAGGAACTGCTGAAGAGAAAAGAAACATTCCGGGTAGCCCTTGCCGGGGATACAGGTGATTATATAGAACTGCAGAAGGTGGCGAGTCCCGAGGAACTTGATACAGTGCTTTACAGGATATATGATGTTTACAGCGGACTTAAGAGCGGCGTTTCGTCACAGGTATATGATATTTTCTGCAGACAGTATCCGGATATGCCGGGAGTTATAAGAGTACACATGGGAAATATTATCATGCCGGAGATTATAGAGGAGTATTGAGTCGGATGGCTGTGATTTTTGGCGCAAAGAAAAAAGAACTGGCCCAGAGGTCTGAAGAACTTGAACGTTTCGGGCTTACTATGGGGGATTTCAGCACAGGGAATAAATCCAACCGCTTCTTTTTGTGCTTTATCAGAGCGTGTCTTATTTTTATGGCTACATACGGTACAGTGGGCGGCATTGTGTCTGCCGTAGGACTTCAGTACTCACTGCCCATAGTGGCCTTTGCGCTTTTTGTGCTGGCGTTCTTTTCGGCATTTCTGTATTACAATAAGATATCTTTTTATGTCGGATATATCGTAGTATTTGCCGGGTTTATAGTTTTTTCCATATCTTCATACTGGTATATAAATTCCGGTTATCAGGCTTTTGTTAACGTGCTGTATAACAAGTACAGTGATTTCTTTGCCCTGCTTTCTGTCAGGGAAGCGACAGAGTTTATAACGGACAGGTATGTTACCGTGTCCTATGCGATGATATTTATAGGATGGTTTTTCTCGATACTGCTTAACATCGCCATATCAGGATATATGAATCTGCCGGCAACTTTCCTGCTTACATTCCTGCCGCTGCAGACTGTATTCTATATTGATATGACGCCGGGTGTGCCCTACCTGGTGATGCTTATCACTGTGTATGTGACAGTGGCGCTGCTCAGACGCTCGGGGCATTTTTCTCTTCCTTACAAAAATGCTAAAGGTGAGGAATTTGACCGTACAAGGAAAAAGACAAAAGGGGGAGAGGAAAAGCACAGTCACGTATACCTTTCCAGCAGCTCCGGCATGCTTGCTATTGCAGGTTACAGCCTGCTGATAGCAACTATATTTTTGTTGGTGGTGTCCGGAATATTTTCCGAGCTGGGGAGCAAGTACGTTTCAAATAAGGTAAAGAACACGACGGATGCCTATGTAAAAACCGCGGTGCAGGAGGGCTTGACGTCATTGTTAAACAGGTATCGTGCAACCGGCGGCCTGGCTAAAGGAAAACTTGGCGGCATAGGAAACGTTGCACCGGATTTCCAGACTGACATGTATGTCAGATTTGTGCCCTATTCAACGGGAAATGTGTATCTAAAGGCATATACGGGGGTTAATTACGAGAATAATTCTTTTAACGGGTATTCTAATGATGTCAGCCTGGATGAAGCACCTGTGCCTGAGCCTGCTCTTCCTGCCGGCGGAGAGTATTCAAAGATGTGGATAGAGAATATTGATGCCGGGCATGATTATTACTACAGGCCGTATTATAGCTACTATGCTACTTTTAACAAGGCGAAGTGCGGTTATGTGATCCCGGAAGAGACAACGGAGTATGCACAGCAGAACTATGATGAAAGCTTCGAAATGCTGGATGATGATGAAGAGATTAAGGATTTTTCTACTGACTCAGGCTGGGACAGCTATGAGGTTCTGTTTGTTCCTTATGAAATGCTGGTATCCTATCAGCCTAATCCGAATGTAACGGATGAATATGAAGAATATGTTTACGACACTTATCTGACAGTGCCGGATGAACAGCGGGAAGAGCTGGAAGAATTTCTTGAGGAAGCGGGGATTGAATATGATGCATCCAAGTGGAGCTATGTGGATGTAAATGATGAGGCTGCTTACCAAAGAGCTCAGCAGGAAAGACTTGATGCAGTTTCGGATCTGGCGGTTTATTTTAAGAATAATTTTGATTATACAATGTCACCGGGGGTAACCCCTTCCGGCGAAGATGTGGTGACATATTTCCTTAATGTACAGAAGAGAGGTTTCTGTGCGCATTTTGCATCATCATCAGCGCTGCTCTTAAGATGTCTCGGGATCCCTACACGATATGTGGAAGGGTATGTGATCTCCTATGAAGATGTGATGGATTCAGACGGTGTGGAAGGGGATGTTTCGGAATGGCAGATAAGCAATGAGACTTATGAAAATGCCGGAATAGTGGAAGTGGATGTTACGGATGCAAGTGCGCATGCCTGGATTGAAGTATATCTTGACGGATATGGCTGGATACCCTATGAGATGACGCCGCCCTCAGGCGATGATGAACTCAGTGCATCACAGATGAGCTTATATACACTGTTTGAGGGACTACTCTACCAGACTGCCAGAAATGCCGTTAACAATGGTAACAGTGATGATGGAGACACTGCAAACACGGGCATCGGAAGGGTCGGAGGAGCATTTAAAGCACTGGATTTCCTTTTTAAGCCATTCTGCTGGATACTGGGGGTAATGGTGACGGTATTTATCGCGGTTTATATGTACCGTTACCTGAAACCTGTTATAAACAGCCGGAAAATGCTGAAAAACGGCGACTACGCAGGGGCTTTGCTTGAAAGGTATAAACGCGTTCCAAGAAGTCTATACAGAAGACGGCTGTTTGTCAAAAAGAACCAGACCCTCCGGGATACGGAATTGTTCATACAAATATGGGTCGAAAACGGAAGGACTGAGAAAAAGCAGGCCTTTGGAAAGAAAAAAAGGAAGCCTGTCTACGTAAAGGCACCGTCAATAACCACAGCGGAGCTCAGTGAGGCAATGGGGCTCCTAAGGAAGGCTGCGTATTCGGGAAGTACCTTCGGGAATGAAGAGTACAGGCGGGGGATAAAGCTGCTTCGGAAAATGATCTGATTGTGAGAACAATCCGTGTGAATCAAAAATAATACACTCCGGCGCGGTTCGCAAGATTGCGGCCACTACGTGATTATGGTATAATTGTGAGGGTATTTTGGGGGGATTATTCCTGACAACACGATGTTAAAAAAGGACAAAAAAGAAAAAAAAGGAATAAAGGAAGACAGTTCTATTAAGGCTATTCTTGTCACGGCATTGATAATGCTTCTTTTTAGTGTGGGACTAAGTCTCGCAATGAGCATTTCCATGGAATCTGCATACCGCAAGGAAATATCTGATGATTTCCAGGAACACCATATTTTGTCCGCAGCTATACTGGGACGCTATTATTCCAGGGAAGCGGGGACGGCCAGGAATGCGGCTCATTTATTGTCAACATATGGAGCCATGTATACCACTGATGATGTGCTTGATGTAGAGGGGCGTTTTGCTTCAATTGATGAACAGGCACATATTGGTTATGTGGGCGGAGACGGCTTCATTTATCTCGATGGCGAAAGATACTATCCGGAAGTTCACGAGAATCTTTTTGAATACTTCAAAGCTTATAAGATAGAAGAAGATGAGACCATGGTTACTGAGGCGGGGGATCTTATTTCCCACATTGATCACTCTGATGTGGTTGCCATAGCACCTGTTCATATCGAGGGAGCCTGCGTGGGATTTATCTTTGTGCCCATCGATACGGAGAGGATCTTTGCAAGGGAGACGTTCTCTTCACAGATAAAAGAAGCGGATCTGATGGTTGTAAATAAGCAGGGCGAGATAATTGCCACCAGTACCGGGATGCCTGCAGCGGGTAAAAATACTGCTCCGGATGATACGGTATCAGGTGATGACGGAACGGAAATGGCAGCATCCACTGATATAAATGTTTATGATTCGGAGAACAGTATTGTAGGTGATACCGTTCAGGAGCTGCTTAACGATGAATCCGATGGCAAGATTAAATCGAGGCAGACTATACAGAATCTTACCAGAGGAATCTCAAATGATGAAGAGGGCAGGATAACGGTGCGGGATTCCGAAGGATACAAATTCCAGGTTTCATATGCTCCGGTTCTGGATTCCTACAGGCTTTATCTTGTTACCCGTTATAACTCAAATATAATCGAAGGCGGCGTACAGCCCATGATATACAGAAGTGTATCCACCTGTCTGACTATCATCTGCATAATGATAGGTGCGATAATGTATGTCTGGCTTATTGCAAGAAGAACCAGTGATACCGCTGAAAAACTGGCATATGAGGATCCTCTCACAGGCGGAAGGAATGTAAACTATTTTAACGAGTTTGCGCAGATCCTGCTGCATGATAATAAGGAAATGCCTTATGTTATCTGCCGCTTTGATATAGCGAATTTCAGGTATATAAATGAAGCCTATGGTCATGTGAAAGCTGACAAAGTTCTCAAGGCATGCGTAAAGGAGTTCGAGGGCTGCTTTGGCCCCAGGGAGCTCTGCGTAAGAATGAATGCGGACCAGTTCCTGGCGCTGATGGTAAATGATGCAGGTATGGACGGAAGGCTGGAGGCGTTCCGTGCGGCCGTGAATGCTGCAGCCAGGGGTGTTGGTATTAAGTATCCCATTAAATTCAAGCTCGGCATCTATCAGGTACGTAAGCATGAAAAAGATGTTGATGTAATGATAGACAGGGCAAATGCGGCAAGAAGGATGCTCAGGGGAGATGAGAAGCATAACCGTCTCATTTATTCCGAAGAGATAGCTTCCAATATGCATAAGGCTAACCTGATCGAATCACAGATGCAGCATGCGCTTGCTTCGGGAGAGTTTAAGGTATATCTCCAGGCTAAGTGGGATATAGAGAAAAATACGGTCTGCGGATGTGAGGCTCTGGTGCGCTGGGTTAAATCTGACGGAACCATAGTAAGACCGGATGAGTTCATTCCTCTGTTTGAGAAGAACGGTTTCATAGAGATGCTGGATTTTTATATGCTGGAGACTGTCTGCCAGATGGTGTGCACCCTTCAGAAAGAGGGCAAGATGGTATATCCGGTTTCGGTAAACCAGTCCAGGGTCCTGCTTCATAACCCGGATTATCTTGACAATGTGGTTGATATACTCAGGAAGTACAAGATACCGGAAGGACTGGTGGAACTGGAAATTACGGAGACCGTTTTTGAGGATGAGAAGGACAGGATATTCAATGTCCTTGAGAAACTTAAAGTGTGCGGCATCAAGCTCAATATGGATGACTTCGGTTCCGGCTATTCATCACTTAATATGCTGAAGGATGTTCCTTTTGATATAATAAAGATTGACCGAATATTCTTCTCTGCATCTGTGGACAATGAAAAGAGCAGGGTTGTGCTCTGCAAGGTGGTGGAGATGATAAAGGGCATCGGCATGGATGTGGTCTGCGAAGGTGTGGAAAACCAGGAGCATGTGGATTTCCTGCGCAGCATAGGCGTGCGGAAGGTGCAGGGCTTCTATTATGCAAAGCCGGTTCCCGCTGAAGAGTTTATTAACAGTTATTGTGAATGATATGTGTTTGCTGACGGATGAAGAAATACTGGCACTTCCTAAAGACAATTTCCAGAAAAGAACAGACGAATACATAAGGGATATGCAGCAAAAGGGCAGGCGCGGACGACTTTTGCTCCATAGCTGTTGTGCCCCATGTTCAAGTTACTGTCTGGAATATCTGAGACAGTATTTTGATATTACGGACTTTTTCTTTAATCCAAACATAACAAATATGGATGAGTATAAGAAAAGGGCAGATGAACTCGACAGACTTATATCTGAATATAACAAATCCGAAACTGATATAATACAGTATGTTGCAGGCGGGTATTCCCCGGAGGAATTTATGAAGGCTGTGAGAGGGCTTGAGAATGAACCTGAAGGCGGCCTGAGATGTGTGAAATGTTTCAGAATGAGGCTCTACGAAACGGCCAGGTATGCAGCGGAAAACGGCTTTGATTGTTTTACAACTACACTGACGATCTCACCCTTAAAAAACGCATCTGTGTTAAATTATATAGGCAAAGAAGCTGCAGAAAAGTTCGGGACATATTTCCTGCCTTCGGATTTTAAGAAAAGGGGAGGATATCAGAGGTCTATAGAACTGTCTAAGGAATATGGCTTGTACAGACAGGATTATTGGGGCTGTGTCTTTTCGAAAAAAGAGTCTGAGAAGAGGAAGCGGGCAGCTGCAATCGGAAAATCGATAAGTTCTGAACAATTATAGTAGCTATATTAAGTAGGATGCCGGTTAGATACGGCGGAAAGGATAGATTGGAAGAAATGGAAAAATTCATCGTAAAACTTGAAAATGAAATGAAAAAAGCTTTTGTGGCAGCAGGCTATGATGGCAGTCTGGGAAGGGTGACGGTAAGTAACAGGCCTGACCTCTGCGAGTACCAGTGCAATGGCGCAATGGCTGGCGCGAAGCTTTTTCATAAAGCCCCTATCATGATTGCTGGGGATGTAGTAAAACAGCTTGGTGAGTCGAAAGTGTTTTCTTCTGCAGAGGCTGTGGCTCCTGGCTTTATTAACCTCAAAGTGTCGGAGGCATTTCTGACTGAATATGCGGGGGAAATGTTTGCAAATGATAAGTTTGGCCTTGAAACGCCTGAAAAGCAGCAGACCATTGTTATAGATTACGGCGGACCGAATGTGGCAAAGCCTCTCCATGTGGGACATCTGAGGCCTGCGATAATCGGTGAGAGCATAAAGCGTATAGCCAGGTATGCAGGACATAAGGTCATCGGGGATGTTCACCTTGGGGATTGGGGAATGCCCATGGGACAGATTATAACGGAGCTTAGGGAGCGGAAGCCGGAGCTGGTTTATTTTGATGAGAATTTTTCTGGCGAGTATCCGGAGGAACCGCCCTTTTCCATATCGGAGCTT